>Ga0080004_1154082_pt1 | contig 50244 bp, 47 predicted proteins | sample WasSprMetagenome_FD_69207 | JGI IMG/M metagenome (GOLD analysis project Ga0080004, IMG submission 69207) | Sulfidic aquatic microbial communities from Washburn Spring, Yellowstone National Park, USA - WS (SPADES assembly) (version 2) | ecosystem: Environmental > Aquatic > Thermal springs > Hot...
GGAGGGGCTGTTTCATGGTTGATGACTAGGAGTTAAATTTATAAGCTTTGTTTCTGTCTATTATTGCTGGTGTCAACTATTCCAGAGTCTTCAGAGAGGTTGTTGAGGCCTAAGGAGGTTTGTCAGAGGCTTGGTATTAGCTATTCTACTCTATCTAGGTGGGTTAGAGAGGGTAGGATTAGGGCTATTAGAACTGCTGGTGGTGTGTTTAGGATTCCTGAGAGTGAGGTTAGGAGAATTGCTGAGGGTATTCCAATGAGCAAGGAGATTAGAGCTGTTATCTATGCACGTGTAAGCTCAGCCGACCAGAAGAGTGACCTGGAGAGGCAGGTAGAATACTTAACACAGTACTGTTCCTCCAAGGGTTACAAAGTTGTTGATGTGCTGAGCGATGTAGCAAGTGGGCTGAAGACTGATAGAAGAGGGTTACTAAAGCTCTTCAACTATGTTATCAATAGACAGGTGGACGTAGTTGTAGTAACGTATAGAGATAGATTGACTAGGTTTGGCTTCGAGTATCTAGAGCACTTCTTTAACCAGTATGGTGTCAAAGTAGAGGTCGTATTCGGAGAGGAGCCTAAAAACGCTTATCAAGAGCTAGTAGAAGACTTAATAGAGATTGTGACTTCCTTCGCTGAGAAGCTCTATGGGTTGAGGAGCCGTAAGAAGAAGAGGTTAGTTGAGGAATTTAAGAAGTTGCTAGAGGAGGTCGAGAAGAGTGAGTGAACTCATTAGAACAGTTGTTGTTAGATCTATACCACTTCCTAAAAAGGTTTTCAGGGTTTTCGTTGAGCTTGAGGATATGTATAGGAATATGGTTGAGCAACTAGTCCTATACGCTGTGAGAAGTGAGTTAACCAGCTTCACTAAGTTGAAGGCTTTGAAGTACAGGGAGCTCAGGTCTCTGTATCCACAGCTACCATCACACTACGCATACACAGTGTGCCAGGACGCATACACGAGGGCTAAAAGCTTCTTTAAACGCAAGAAGAAGGGCTTAGCGAAGAAGGATTACCCAGTGGTTAATAGGGTCTCTATATGGCTAGACGACCACTTGTGGAGATTGAAGGGCTTGACGAGTATTGAAATCGCTACTCATAAGGACTGGGTTACTATTGAGCTAGAGCCACACAAACAATACTGGGAATACGTGAACAGTGGCTGGAGGCTGGCTTCTGAAATCAAAGTCAAGCTTGATAAGAAAAACAGGCGATTAATTATCTACTTAGTCTTCAAGAAGAGTGTTGAGATATATGAGCCCAATGGCTTCATTAGCGTTGATGTCAACGAAAACCATGTAGCTGTGCTAGTTGATGACAAGGCGTTCCTCTTTGAGACTGGCTTCAGGGACATTGTCCTAGGCTACTACTACCGCAGAAAGAGAGTCCAGGAGAAGTATGATAAACTCTATGGCGTTAACTGTAGAGTTAAAGAGAGAGTTCTCGAGAAACTCGGGGAGAAAAAGAAAAAGAGCAATTTGAAGTGGAAGTTGGCGAACATAGTTGTTAGAGTCGCCAGGGAGAAGCAATACGCTGTTGTCCTAGAGGAGCTAGGCAAAGAGCCAGCTAAGGAGATGATAAACCATGTCAAGGACGACCAACTCAGGCACAGAATATACCAGGCATTTTTCAAAGGAGTTCAAAAAGCTATTGAGGAGAAGGCTGGAGAGCATGGAGTTCCAGTAATCTATGTAAACCCAAAGAATACATCTAGGATGTGCCCAGTACACAATGCCAAAATAATTTACAGTAACAGTAGTAGAGTTGGTAGATGCTCTAAGGGTGGAGAGCTGTGGCATAGAGATGTAGTGGCATGCTACAACCTATTGTTTAAAGCCCGCTTAGGCGATGGGAGCTCTGCTCCAAGCCTAAGCGGGTTGAAGGTAGATGGGAGCCCCATGCCGTTGGGCTCGACAGCCGCCCATGACCCCATAGAGATACCTAAGTCTCTGTGGGCGAGGTGGAAGTCCCTAGATGCAATGAATAAACATGAACTAATGAGAATAGGCATCTAGGGACAAACGGCGTGGGAGAAAGGTTTAATTATCATGACTTTTGGAAGACACGGTAATGTGATCAGAATAGCTCCACCATTAAATATACCAAAAATAGATCTTGAAAAAGGACTAGATATTATTGAAGATTCAATAAAAGATACATTACGTGGGTTAGTTCCAGATAAAGTAGTTGAATATATGAGAGGATGGTGAAAACTTTATTTTTAATTCAAAATCTACGTAGGTGAAGTTGATGTTTAATTTGAAAAACTATAATTGTAAAGCTAGTTCTCTTCTTCTTAATAGATATTTATAAGCTGTGTATAGTGTATATACAGCTGGAAATATTTCTTTAGATGTTTCTATAGGACCATATAGTACGAAGTCACATCCCATTACAATTGTCATTAGGTTTGATGCTAATTCACACATCTCTAATCCTTCTACGCCAAATCTCTCTTTAAATGCTTTTCTCTGTGTTGATATTGCGTTGTGTGCTCCAGAACCTACTGGTAGACCATATTTTTTCTTAATCTCTATAGCTGTTCTAGTTGCTACTGAGAGTGATGGTAGATCTATTACAAAGACATCTACAAGTACTTTTTCTACTCCAAATTCCTTACCTTTTTTAAGTAGGATCTCTAAGCTCTCTATACGTGAATTCATATCCATAATTTTATCAGTGAATAGTAAATATACAGCTGATTTTACATTATTTTCCTGTAGAATTTTAAATTCTTCATCTTTAGATTTAGCTGTCAGCGAGTTATATATAACTCTATCAACTAATCCAACTTCTCTAACATATTTTAAAGCAGCTTTAGAGACATCTAGAGCACCTAAAGTATCAACTAATATAGGTGCTTTAGTAGTACCTGCAACAAACTCAATAAATTTAACAATAGATTCCGGTGTAGAGCCAACAACATCTAACATAAATGGAAGCTTAGTTTTATCTGATAACTCCTCTACAGTTTTTATAAGTGCTTCTGCTTCAACTCTATTAAAAACACCCTTAGATGCATCTTCAACAATTTTATGTTTATGGTAAAAAATAGTACCTATTAGAACAGGTGGGTTTTCTCCAGGTTGACCACCAATCCTTACACCACTAATCTCATAAGTTATTTGGGGTACAGTAAACCTAAACATGCTAACTACACCAAGTAGTATTAAACACCAGGATTAGTTAATAAGCCTAGTTAAAATAGTTAAGGGAAAAAAAGCTTAAATACTTCCCGGGAGGATTCTTTAAAGAGGGAGGGGTAATTCTATGAGCTCTCAATTCGAGGTCTTAGCGACAGCTCTTTCTAATCTTGAAGAAGAAAAAGTATTAGAGACTGTGAGGAGTATGTTGAATAAAGGAATAGATCCTAAAGACATTATAAACGCACTTAGAGAGGGTATGGATAAAATTGGTAAAATGTTTGAGAGAGGTGAGGCTTTTATAGCAGATCTTGTTATAGCTGCCGATATCTTTAAAAAAGCTGTAGAGATAATTAAGCCTCACTTAAAAGTCGTAGAGAGGGGTAAAGGGAGAGTAGTTATTGGTACTGTTGAGGGGGATATTCATGATATCGGCAAAAACCTTGTAGCTTTAATGCTTGAAATCTCTGGTTATGAAGTAATAGATTTAGGTGTTGATGTTAGTGCTGATAAATTTGCTGAGGCGATTGAGAAATATAATCCCGATGTTATCGGCATGAGTGCTCTTATGACAACAACTATGTTAAATCAGAAGAAGATTATTGAGGAGTTGAAGAAGAGGGGTTTGAGAAATCGTGTTAAAATTATTGTTGGAGGAGCACCGACAACTGAGGCATGGGCTCGTGAAATAGGTGCTGATGCTTGGGGAAGTGATTGTTTTGATGCTGTTAAAAAAGTTAGAGAGTTATTAGGTAGGTGAGATCTATGCCTAAACCAAAGTTCTCTTTACTAAGTGTTGATGATATAAAACTCATACATGAAAAAGCACTATATGTTTTAGAAAATGTTGGAGTTCTAGTAGATCACGAAGAAGTAATTGAAATGTTAAAGAATGCTGAATGTACTGTAAATGGAAAAATTGTAAAAATTCCAAGAGATCTTGTAGAGTGGAGTTTGAAGGTTGTACCTAAAGAAATCACAATATATGATCGAGATGGTAAACCATATGTAACTATAGGGGGAAGAGTTGATGAGAGCTACTTTAGACCAGGATCTGCAGCTCTATATCTCTATGACCCAATTAAAGACGAGAAGAGATTACCTACGACGAAAGATAATGTTAATGTTATCTTACTAGTCAACTCCCTAAATAATATTAAATTAACTTGTCCCTCATTTGTACCAAGAGATGTACCTAACGAGTTAATAGAAGTTGCAAGAGAATATGTCACATTAAAATACACCAATAAGCCGTTAGAAACGAGTGGTTTTTCAGAGGAGGGCGTTAGAAATATTATTCGTATGCTTAAAATAGTTGTGGGAGATGTATCTAAAAAACCTATGCAAGTATTTCCAGCATGTCCTTCACCACCTCTTAAGTGGAGTCATTTAATAGCCCAAAATATTATTGACTTAGCAAAAGAGAAATTGCCAGTAACAGTGCTCCCAATGCCACAAATGGGAGGTACAGGTCCTGCTACTATAGCTGGATCGCTGGTTCAACACCACGCAGAGGCGTTATCTGGTATTGTTATAGCGCAACTTGTCAATAGAGGTGCTCCGATAGTATATGGTGGATCTCCATGTCTCTTAGAACCTCTATATGGCACGGCAAATATAGCAACACCTGAAACAATGCTTCTCTATACAGCCTACGTGGAAATAGCAAAATATCTTGGCTTACCAACAGAGGGTTATATAGGTCTTTCTGATTCTAGAAGAGTTGATGTGCAAGCTGGTGCTGAGACCTTAATGGGTGCTATAATTGCAGCACTTAAAGGTATAAATATATGTGCGGGGCCTGGAATGCTTGAATTTGAGAGTGTAGTGAGTTTAGAGAAACTAGTTATTGATGATGAAATAGTAGGCTTAGCTTATAGGCTTACAAGAGGATTTGATATAAATGATGAAACATTAGCAGTAGATGTTATAGCTAGTGTAAAACCTGGTGGAAACTTTCTAGGTCAGAGGCACACAGTGAGATGGATTAGAAAAGAATATTTCTTAACAAAAATATTTGATAGAATGGATGAATCAAGATTTATTTCGAGAGATAAGCCTACTATAATTAAACTTGCAAGGGAGAGAGTTGAGGAAATATTAAAGAAGCCTGTGATATATGAGCTACCTAAAGATATTGAGAGAGATCTAGAGAAATGGGTTCAAGAAATCTGTAGAAGATATGGAGCGGAGAAGTTTATTAGAGTCTTTTAGGGCTAGTTATTGCTAATTAAGGTTTAGGCATGAGTTCTGAGAGGTTGTTAAGGTCTAGTGAGTTCTGTGGAATCTTAGAAAATAAGGTAACATGTCTTTTTATTCAGGAGACGTATTCTGTTATTTCTCAAAAACCACTGATGGATATAAACACTATTTACCCTCTCATATGAGCTTTTAAAAGATTGTGATCTAAGTTAAAAGAGCTTTAAAATTTAGAGTTAGCTTAAACATGTAATGGTAATATTAGCTAAGGCTCCATGGTGTGCATACATGGAGGAAGTTAAAACAGATATACCTAGAGAAGAGGCAGATCTACCTATACCTCCACCGCTTACTTTTAAAAACTATTTCATTTATTCTGGTCCTACAATGGTTGCTATTGGTTTTGGTATTGGTGCTGGTGAGCTCTTATTTGGACCTATAGCTGCTGTGAAGTATGGTCTTGATATACTCTGGATTGCACTAGTGTCTATTGTTTTTCAAGCGTTTTTAAACCTGGAGTATATTAGATATACTATTGCAACTGGAGAACCTGCTATTGTCGGCTATTTGAGAACAAAGCCTAATTCAATGTTCTGGGGGCTTTTATACTCAATTCTACTATTACTTCAACTAGGTTGGCCATATCTAGCTTTTCTCTCAGCCACAGCTCTTGTTAGTGCATATTTAGGTAGATTAGCTGGTCTAGAGGATGCTTGGCTTGTAGTAATAACGGGTTATATTACGTGGTTTATATGCTTACTCCTACTACTATTTGGTGGTAGAGTTCTTAGAATGCTTGAAGTAGTAAATTGGATTGGAGTATTATTTATATTGTTTTCTTTTCTACTAGCATCACTACTACTAGTTCCTGTTGAAAAGTGGTTTGAAGGGTTGATGGGTCTCATTAAAATAGGCAATATACCAAGAGGTGCAGACTGGTTATTACTTGGCTCAATAGCTGGTTATGCTGGGTTAGGTGGAATGGCTAATGTTATATTGTCGAGTTGGTATAAAGATAAGGGGTTTGGTGCAGGTAAATTAACAGGTTATATATCTACTCTAATTGGTGGGAGGAGAGTAGTTTTTAGAACTACTGGTATCAAGCCACGTGACTCCCCTGAAAACGCTGTGAGATTTAAGAAGTGGTTTACATGGGCTTGCATCGATCAATACATCTTATTCACATTTCCATCAATACTCGCCATGCTACTACCCTCAATACTACTCTCATCACTAGTTGAACCTGGTCGAAATATTAGTGGTTTTGGAGTTGCAGCTATATATGCTGATGCCGTAGCAAAACACATGGGATTACTGGGTTGGACTTGGATGATATTAGTAGCATTTTGGACACTATTCACTAGTCAAATAAGTGTTGCAGATACAGTATCTAGGCAGATAACTGAAATTGCTTGGAGTTTATCTAAGAGTCTTAGAGACTGGGCTAAAGGAGATGTTAGAAAAATATACTACTTAGTACTATTAATATATGTAATATGGGGATCTATAGTCATTAATATTGGTCAACCACTCATAGTAGCAATGATCGCGGCAAATATTGCTAATCTAGCTTTTACTCTAACAGCATTTCACCAATTATACTTAAACCACAAATACCTACCTAAATATGCAAAACCATCAAAACTAAAAACATTACTAACAGCTATTGCAGGACTATTCTACATGTCATTCTTCATGTTCTTTATATTAAAGAACTTAAAACTAATATAAGTCTTGTTAATAGTGTTTCACACTAATCAACTATTACTCTACTATACTACCATAAACAACTTCTATTCCAATTTATCAATATTTACAGCAACTATAACTAACTTATCAGCTTTTCTACCAAGAATCTTTTCAACAATACCTACTTTATCGTGAAACCATTCAACATCATCTAATTCAATGTGAGCTTTAACCTCAATAAATTATACAACTTTATCGTGAAGATAAATATTAACTTCTATCATAGCACCTTTCTTATAAAATCTTCCATCAACATTTTCTATATATAAATCTCTCAACTTTTTCTATTTCAATACCTCTCTCAGCTAAAACATGTCTATAAAGCTCTAAAATAGTCTTCTCTAAATCTCTCCCAACCATCCTACCAAGAGAACCAACTGCAACCTTAAGTTCACCAACAACCCGAGTTAGATCTTCAAGACTTTTCTCAATAGCTTCAAATCGTTTATTTATCTCTTCAAATCTCTTCTAAACAATTTCAAATCTTCTCTCAACAACTTCAAGCCTCTTCTCAGATAATTCAAATCTCTTATTGAAGTCTTCCCTAAGTTTCTTTAACTCTTCTAAAATAATTAATATACCTAAAGCTCCGGCGATAGCATATCTAAATTCCTCATTAACTTCAAGCGTCTTTAAAATACGTAATTTCTCTTCTTTAGATAATAACTCAGTAGACATTTACTACTCTAACTAAATCCTATATGAATTTCAATTAAATACCCCTATTAAATTATAACTCAAAGTTTACATATAACATATATAATGATCCTTAAAGCTCTAAATACTAAACACTTTTTAATTTCTCGCTTAAATATCGGTGGGGGGCGTTGTTGAGAAGTAGTCATGTTGGTAGTTTTCCACTTGAGTATAATTTTAACAATGTTGAGAGAATTCTAGTTGACTTAGCATTTCTTGGTTTAGATGTGCCGCCATATCCTCAACTTAGAGGTTTTGTAGACATTTACTTAGAGCCTCTTGTAAAGAGTGGAGTAGTCTTTTATGAGAGAGGGCTCTTTTATAGTTCTCCCGAGAAGATCTGTTCTTGGAGGGGTGTTGTAAGTGTTCCAGAGGCTGAGTATGCAATTAGTGTTGTTAAAAAGCGTAAATTAGAGTTTAAAGGGCTTAGAGCACCGGTTACAGGGCCTTTTACACTAGCTTCTCGCATATACTTATCTAAAGAGTCGGTTATGTTATCAAATACTATGTTAACGCTCCGTGAAATTGTAGAGGAGTTTTTCAAAAAATACGTGTCTCTCTTCGTAGAATATATAGCTACTCTAGGTTATAGTGTGATTTTTCTCGATGAGCCAATATTAGGAGTTATTATTGGTTCTCGGAGAAATCTATATGGTTATAGTGATATAGATATTATTGAAGTATTGGATCATGTAGCTAAACAAGTAGGCAATATAGAGTTAGGTATACATGTGTGTGGAAGAATACATAAGAGAATATTTGAAATACTAACTCAAACTACTAGAATAAAATATATTAGTTTAGAATTCCACGATAATCCATCAAATATTGAAGTAATAGATAAATCCCTCCTAGAAAAATACGATAAGATCATATCACCAGGTATTATTAGCACCAAGATCCCTAAGCTAGAGAGCGAAGAAGAAGCTTATACTCTACTAGAGAAAATATATAATGCATCAAGTGGAAGAGTAGATTTAATATCAGGAGATTGCGGCTTCGGGGGGTTACGAGGAGCACTAGGTAATAGTGAAGAAGAATATAAACTAGCATTACTAAAATTAGAGAGAGTAATCAAAGCATGTAAGAGATTAGAGACACAGAAATTTCACTAATCCTCAATTTAAATTCTTTCTTAATGACTAAAACACTTAAGCTGAGAACTTATTAATCTGTGAAGTAGAGTTAATAATGTACTTAATAATGAGGGTTAAGTAATGAATACTAATATGTTAACTAAAGAGGAGAAAGAGAAAATTCTTAAAGCTATTGAAGAGGACAGAGAGTTTCGGTATGCTTTAATGGGCTTATTCGGCTATAAAGAAGTGTTAGACCGCATAGTTTCTCTTGAAGAAAGATTTACTAAGTTAGAGGAGAGATTTGTTAAATTAGAAGAGAGATTTGCAGAACTAGCAGAGAGAATTACAAAGCTAGAAGAAAGAATTGCTGGTTTAGAAGAGAGAATTGTAAAACTAGAAGAGGTGTTCGCTAAGCTAGAAGAGAGATTTATAGAATTAGCAGAGAGAGTTGCCAAGCTGGAAGAGAGAGTCTTCAAGTTAGAAGAGAGAACGTTGAGAGTTGAAGAGGAATTAAGAGAGACTAGGAGAGTAGTTTTAGTTATAGCTCATAGATTTGGTGTTTTAAGCGAAGAGGCGTTTAGAAGTGCAATGAAGTATGTTATAGAGGAGATTTTTGGTATTGCTAAAGTGACTAAGTGGGTCTTTAATGATAAAGAAGGCTTTGTCTACGGTCATTCCTCATTAGTTGAAATTTATGTTCTCATTAGAGATAAAGAACACATATTAATTGAAGTTAAATCAAGGGTTTCAAAAGGAGATGTAGCTGAGTTAAATAGAATTGGAAAACTCTATGAGAGAGTAGAGGGTGTTAAACCGAGACTTGTAATAATTGGTGGTTTTATTGATGAAGATGTATATGACTTAGCTAAGAGTTTAGGTGTAGAAGTTAAGTCTATTATAAAGACCTAGTTGAGTTATTTAAAATACTAAGCTAAGGGGCTGTTTCCGTAAATAAGGCTGGTTAGGGTTATTTAGGGTTTCTTTAAGGTTGTGTAGCGTATTTATAAACCTCTACGGCACTGTGAATTACATGTGCGGCGATGCCGCGTGAGCTCACAGCTCTCGAGGGGTGTGTGCCGTTCACCCCAATGCCCTGTGACCCCGCTCCCAGAGGTAGCAGTGCTACCAGTGAAGGAGTGGGCGAGGAGAAAGCCCCTAGATGAAACCCTGAAAAACCCTGAAATAAAGGGAATGACCATCTAGGGACAAACGGAAAATTAGTAATCTATTATTGTAACTCGGCCAAAAACCCCTAGATCAACCTTGTCTCCAGGATTTCCAGGTACTGGTATAGCTCTCAGCGACATAGGCCTCTTCTTAGTAAATGCGAGAGCCATAGCATCTAATATTAATTTCTTCAATTTATCTCTATCTTCTGGTATAACAATCATGTCTACTCCAGCTACACATGTTGAAGCGTAGTAAAGTAGTCTTCTAGCTGTTAATAAGCCGCGTTCACCATATTCAAGTAGCTTAAAGTCCTCAGTATATGGTAACATTACCTCGTTAAATCCGGTTTTAATATTGGGGTTTGAGAAATCTGAAATATACTTATTTAATAGCCAAGTGTAATATAATGCCCCAGGATCTAGTAAACTATAGCCAGAGTACTCGTAGATTTCTACAACACTTTCACTCATCCAGGGTGATAAGCTATAATCAACTTTCACATTTAATCCACTAGTATTTTTAACGATATTAACAACACTCTCAACTTCAATAAACACTTTTCTAAAAGCCTCGTCAAGACTACCAGTAGATCTGAGTAGCTTAAGGAGTATTCTTGGATATAGCAGTGAAATTCCAATAAATCTAAAACCTGGACTTGAAGAGTCTGGAAAATAGGGTGTTATAAAATCCCCACTGTGAAATCCTATAGCTATTTTTGTAGCTGCTAAGAGGTTTTTATTTGAAGCCTCTATAATGGTCTCTACATATTCTCTAATTTTCTCAGATGATTGACTATTCGAGTGTAGTATTGGTGTATAAATACCATTAGTAGTGAGCTCTACTATATCTTCTCGTGTGAGCTTAGAGTAGCCAGTACTAATTAAAAATCCTTTTCCACAATACTCTACTAACCTATGTGAGAGCTCTCTATTTAAACCGGGAAAACTCACTCTCTTAGTAAAAACCTTATAACCCCTCTCTACAAGGCTCTTTTCAACATCTACTAGAGTATTAGTAGCTAGTGAAAACTCCTCTTCAAGCTCACGCTGGCTATTAATAGACCTTGTAAAGAAAGTTAACGCCCTCACAGTAAACAAAGCTCTACACCTTTAGGAGGGTAAATACCTAAGGCTTTAAAAATAACACGTATCTTTAACGCTCTCGTATAACTCTACTCACATCACCAATATTTTCTACTCTAATAACAGCATCTGCTACGTCAACGACTTTTTCATCGTGTGTTATAACTATTACTTGTCTTAATGTTCTACCTAGTTCACCTATAATGCTGAATATTTGACTCCTTCTCTCATCATCAAGATATACTGTTGGCTCGTCAAGTATTAGTGTTGTGGGGGATTTACCCATAGCTAGCTCTGCAAGTGCAAGTCTTAAAGCTATAGCAACAGCAACTCTCTCACCACCACTAGCATTTTTAATTGGGAGATTTTCACCTCCAAGTTTCACATATAGCTCAAAACCATCTCCAATAGAGATCTCTCGTAGTTTAAGCCTTGAAAGTATAGTATTAGCCCTTTTCTCAAGCACACTCCTAGCAACCCTAGTAAGTTCTCTTGCAACTAAGCCATTTTTACCAAGATATTTCTCAGCAAACTTCTCAATAATCTCATAAGCCTTAACTCTTTTCTCAATACGTGTAAGTTCATTTTCTAATTTCTTAACATCTTCTCTAAACTTCTCTAATTGTTGTCTAATAGTTTCTACTTGACCTCTAAGATTCCCGAGGAACTCTCTTTGTTTACTTAACTCATTATAGGACTTATCATATTCTTCACTAAGTCTCCTCTGCATCTTCTCAAGCTCCATAACTAGTTGTTTAATTGACTCCAAGTCTAGAGAGCTTGGTAATTGAATACCTAAAGCTATAACGTTTCTAAGTCTCTCTCTTAAAACATCTATGTTCTCAGTAGGAGGGGTTATACCAGCATATAGTTCTCTATAAGATCTTAATACACCTCTATACTCTGCACACTTCTTACCAAGTTCACTTAAACCTCTCACACATACTTCAAAATCACTAGTATTACTAGTAATATTATGTTTCCTACATAGTGCAAGAGCTCTTTCTAATAATTCTCGTAGCTCTAAATTACTCTTTTCCCATCGATCACGCGTTGACATAAACTTATTCTCGTAATCTCGCAGCTTAGATATGTTCTCAGCGATTAGTGATATATTACTACTAAGCTCATTGATAATTCTTTCTAACTCGTGGATTTTACTTTTTAAGTTCTCTTTGAAGATTAATGGGTCTCTTATAGATGATCCACAGAGAGGACATACACCGCTAGCCTCAAACTTCTCAATGTAGACTCTGAATAAGTCTCTCTGTGCTTCAACTTCTTTAATCTTACTTTTTAATTCATCTAAAAATACTTCAACATCTCTAACACTTTGTAGCTTAGTATTAAACCTATAATTTAGCTCTCTCAGTAGTATTGATATTTTTTGTTCTAATTCACTCATATCTCTCTTCAATTCACTTACCTCTTCTAAAAGCCTCTGTAACTTGCTACTTTCACTACTCCACCATGTTTCAACTTCTCTAAGTTCTTCGATAACTCTTTCTAATTCGCTGATTTTACTTAAAGCTAAAGCTTTCTCTAAGTTTCTGGCTATATTTAAGTACTCATTAACCAATTGTAACTTGTTTTTGAGGTCTTGAGTGGTTTCATCTAGTTTTTTAATTTTTTTCTCGAGTTCTACAATATTCCTCTGAATTCTCTCTTCATCTTGTTTTAACTTCTCAATATTTTTCTTCGCAACGCTGAGGGCTTCTTCTTTAGCTTTTCGCTCACCTTCAAGCTTATTTTTCTCCTTAGTAATCTCTTTTAGAGCTTCTAGAGCTTTCTCTAGGTAACTTAATCCCAGCAATGAGAGAATATATTCTCTCCTCTCAGCATCACCGATATCAACTATTTCTGTTAATTCTCCTTGTAATGCTATTATAGTAGACCTCACAAGTTTTCTCACATCGCTTTCAGTAAGACCTGTAAGCCCAAGTAACTTGGCGACTTCAGAAATAACCCCCTCTATTCTAGTAGCTTTAAGTCTTCTACTTTCACCTTCTACAAGGTATAAAGAAGCCTCAGCTGGCATTGTTAAATACAATTTCCTAGTAATAAGGTATTTGCGTCCTTCAATTTCAACTTCAACCCTAATTTCTCCTGAGCTATTACCCCTCATAATAATATGCTCTTTCTTACCACCTCGCACATCTAATTGCTTACCGGAAAATAGTGCTATGTACATAGAGTCTACAATAGAGGATTTACCAGCGCCATTTGGCCCAATAATAGCTACTACTCCATCTGGGAACTCTACACTAGTATTTTCATGTGAGAGTATGTTTTTTAACTCAATTCTCCTAATAATCACTTACCCCACCAATTTCTTGATTTTATTTAGAACTTTCTCGTCTTCAAGAACTCTTTCAACTAGAAATTTCACAGCCTCTCTACTCTCACTACTCTTAATAATATTGAGAACTAGTTCTGCTAATTCACGGTCACCTAGAACGCTATATACCACCTGATCTAGAGTTGGAGTCTGAGGAACCAGGGCTTCTTCAACAATACTCTTAATTTCACTACCACTAGCACTTGGAATTTCAACTTCAACCCTATATACTAGGATTTTATTCTCAGAGAGGAGTTTATTTAGGTATTCACGTATTCTCTTAACATCAATTTCACTAAGCTTAGATTTAACTCTAATGTAAAGTATTGGTGGTTTAGTGTATTTTTCAAGTCTACTTGCCGCGGTATTTAAGACTATGTCCATGTAGCTTTTAGCCTCTACAATAATCCACTTACGTGGAGTATTCAACTTAACCCAGTTTACTATAGCTTCACTACCACTGAGATCTACTAAGACTACATATCTCTCACTACTAGCCTCTAATACTTCACCAGCTTCTGTTGAGCCTGGATATACGGAGGGTATTCCCATGTATTTAGTTTCATATTTTAAGTGGTAGTCGCCTAGTGCTATGTAATTATATTTATCTGCTCCAAGTTCTGCTAGTGAAGCATGAGCACTCGGCATATTTAGCTCTTTTAGTAATAAATGTGCTAATAGAATTCTCTTCGAGGTTTCAGGCACTTTAATAGTCTTTAAGTATTCTCCTATAGTGACTGGGCTTAAGTATGGTATAGCTACTACTCCGAGTTCGCCACCATGGAGCTTAATAATATGTGTTTCTGGCTTATCTTGTGCTAGTAGACGTAATAACCCTATTTCACTAAGTACTCTGAGGGGTGGTAATTGAGCTACTTTAGGCTGATCGTGTTGTCCAGCTACAACTAAGAATTCAATTCCGTGTTCTCTGAGTTTTCTTAGAGCTCTATAAGCATATAGATATGTCTGTGGTGTGGGTTTTGGCTCGTCGAAGAAATCTCCTCCGTGAATAACGGCATCTACATGTTCTCTCACAGCAATATCTACTACTTCGTTGAAGACATCATAGTAGTCTAATTCCCTCTCTCTAAGTTTACTAGGTCTACTAGCACCTAAATGAGTATCTGAGACATGTAGAAGTAACATTACTACACAGCCTCCCATTCACTACTCGGAGAACTAATATTTAATCTCTCTGAGGCTTCTTCTAACTTCTTTCTCCACAAGCTCACAATATCTGGTGTAGCGCCAACTCTTTTACCAGCGTGTAAATCTACTTTTACTAGTGCAGGGTATTTACCAATCCACTCGCCTAATAATACAGCTTGCCCTGGGCTTAGAGCTGGGAGCATGTTTACGTATTCCTCGCTGAGAATATCTGAGACCTCTGTTACGAAGACACGATCACTTTTCTGCACGAGTTTTAATAAAATAAAATTCTGTATTTGTGAAACTACGTCTGAATCAAGTGCTCTCGGCCTTTGACTAACAATAACAAGCATTCCACCAAATTTTCTACCCTCTCTTATAAACCTCTGTAAAGACTCTTTACTCCGCGTCTGAGTCTTAGAGCTTATGAAGAGGTGTGCTTCTTCAACAATAAGCATTGTTGGTGGAACTCTACGTTTTTTAAGAGACCAGAGTATATCTTCCGCAATGACTTTCAATAAGTAGTCTTTTTCAGAGTCTAATAGTGAAGAGACATCTACTACTACTATTCTACCACAATTAATAATCTCACTGACATTACGAGTATCTAGGCTCACATTATGCCACGCGAAGAAATCATCTACTTTATCTCTCACCTCAAGTGCAGGTTCTTCTGAGCCTCCGTGTTTACTCACATATTGCTTTAATAGCTCTTTATATGCATCAACAGACTCTAATATACGACCCCCTCTATAAAGCCTCTTCACAGCTTCTGAGTACGGTATAACATTTCTACTAGATTCTTCTATAATTTTCTCATTAAGCTCTCTCAAAGCATTTCTCAATATCCTCCTCTGCTTTGTAGCAGCATGTTCTGGAATAATAAATTCTACCAGTATCTCCACAGGTATTTTCAAGGGGTTTATTGCTGCCTCATAGTCTACTACGTGTACATGTTGAGACTCACTCTTTAAGCCTCTATACTCACCGTGTACGTCAAAAATAACAACAGAGCCGCCTATTTGTGCAACTCTATCAGCTAATATAGCTACAAAATTGCTTTTACCTGAACCAGTAGTTCCTACAACTAGGAGGTGTTTAGCCAAGGCATTTACATCTACACTAACATCTAGTTCTTGAAAACCTAAGAGATATCCTATCTTCACAGAGTGCTCAGGTCTAGAAGCATAAATTAATTTTAAATGTTCAATTCTCGCGGGATATACAGGTGTCTCTGGTGGTGGTGGGTAGCGTGGAGACTCAGCTCGACCATTAGTAATATCAGCAACTATAACAGCGTTCATATAGCTCTCACGTTTTAATTCACTAATATAGCTCTCAGTGAATTCACTCGTAGTAGGTGCTATTATGGGGACATATGATTTAAAACTCACAGAGCCAATAATTCCTACAACCTCGCGATCTAATTCTACGCCGCTAATAGGATCTCTCACTCGAAACTTCAAGTATATGTATGCTCCAGCTGGAACAGGATAAGTAGCTTTAACTGTGATCTCGACAGGTGTAGAAGTTTCACCTACTACGCCAATAGGTTTTATGCTCACGTAAATTCACCTAGAAGCTCTCTTCCAGTTAATAGGCGAGTTAAGCCTAATTTAGCTAATATAGCTTTAAACTCTTGTATTGTTAACTTACACATATTATGTGCTACTCTTAGAGGATCTGGGTAACCTGTAATAGAGTGTGGTAATAATATACCAAGAACTTCACTAAGCTCTTCAGGGCTTAATTTACCTGGTATTGTCAATTGATATGGTGGTGAATTATAACTAAATACGACATATGTAACAGTAACTGGTAGTAGTGGTTTTACATACTCCATATCCTCTGGATCTAGGCTTTTAAGTGGCCTAGGTAAATCTTCGCTTTTCTCAATATAAATGGGTTCAATAAAGTGTGGACTTTTAGGCAGAGAACCCCTCTTCCTCAATAAGTCGAGAACTACTAGGTCATTAAGGGCACTACTAGCAATATCACTTTGCGTGGAGAGTAATTTATTAACATAGTAGTTTCTCCTAATAGTCTTAGCTATGAAGAGTAATTGAGTCCTACGTTTAGCTTCAAGTAGCTTAGAAGCTACAGAGCGCCATAAATCTCTCAGAGTATGAGGTCTAGGTCTCACGGCGAATTTAAACTCTCCTGGAATCTCCGGTAACTTACCATACCAGAGAAAAGAGAATATAGAGCCATCAAATAGTGCTAAATCACCTTCACGCATTAAGCTTACTGCTGTAGAGAGTTCTAGTTCTCTTGATGTGAATTGGGCTACTCTCCTCACTACTTCTTCTACAGGTGTTTTTCCACCTCCAACTGGTATACTACAGTAACCTGCTTCTGCATCAATAAACACTTGTTCACCACTAGGTATGTGTTTAACAGCTAAAGCTTGAACAGCGAAGAGAACTGCAGCTCTTAACTCCCTATACACTCTACTAGAATCACTTGCAATAATTCCAACATGTTCTCTAACTCTTGGTTTCAAAGAGTAAGTGTTAATATCTTTAATTTGAGGCTCAAGAATACTTAAATTATTTAAATCACTAGTAATTTGAATCATAAGATGATCGAGAGCTTTAATTAATTTGTCATGTATAGGCATAGATTTCACGCATTCAAAAACATGTTCTGTATGAGTATTGGGGTTTAAAAAGGAATTCCACGGACATTTAACTAGAACACTCCTAGATCACTTAAATAGCATCTACACAGGGTTCTCCTATGAGATCTAGTATTCTCTTTTTAACTAATGCTACTCTTCTAAGACGTTCAAAAGTCGATATACTTTTATCTCGGAGAGAACTAATAATTCTATTCCAATACTCACATCTAGCTGGTTCACATTTCTCTGCTAGTTTTAATAATAGGGGTCCGTAAATATCTAAGACCTCTTTAACGTTTCTATTAACTATTTCTTCTAGGTTTTGTAGTATCATATTCTCATCTAATACTACTTTAGATTCAGACACAAATGTCACCAGTAAAATAATATCTAGTAGAATATATATAGGGGGTAAGAGGGATTCAGCTCTCATATAAGTTTATATAGCTTGATGTCATCGCCTCATCCTGATTCCCCCGCATCCCGCTCGGGTTTTCATCGGGCTTGGGGGCGTTCAGGGCCACCCCTGAGACCCCACATCTTGAGCCACTGCCCTCGGGGAGAGCCCCTATGAGCTCTTCACCCCTCACAGAAAACCATATTAAAACATATGATAATGTCAAACCTTATAAACCTTTACAAAACTCGAAACAGCCACGGAAGGCGAGTATTACAAGGTAATTATAGAATTATCCTTGAGGGTGTATGTAAATGCTAACTTGTAATAACTTTAGTTTTCTGTGATTGTTATAGCCTCGTAATATATTTCTCTATTAGGTAGTGTGGGTGTATATGTGTAAAGTACTTTATTAATAGTTTTTAAGCTGAGTTCACTTGAAACACTATACTCTTTTATAGCAGATTTTAATATAGATGTGTCTATTCCAGTTATAGTTGAGTAGTAGTCGATATATCTACTTGGCCTTGATGAGTATTCGTCAAGTGCCTCGATATATGTCTTCTCTAATATCTTGTATTCTCTCTGAGTAATAGTGTTTGAAACTCCAAGTGTACAACAGAATTCTACATCTAGGTCACTGGGAGTGTAGAGAGTTTTAAAACTCCACTTTTCTAGATCTAAGTATACTGGATGCCATGTAACTACAAAACCACCATCTCTTCTCGCTATGTGTAAATTAGAGGGGTCTGAGTAGTATATTGTAGTAGAGGCTTCTACAAGCCCCTTACTTTGAGAATAATACCTTACATAGTCCATGGTACTAATCATGCTAGAATAAACTCTACTAGAACCTACTTTACGTAATACTCTAAAACCACCTTGTAAACCTGCGAGTATAATTCTATAAGTTCTATAAGTGGGGTATAGGTATAATTGACCCACTAGTGGAGATAGTGTTACATGAACAAGCCCCTCAGCTAGGGCTCTACTCGCTCTTAATCCATCTCTATAAATTAGAATATTAACACTAAAACCACGTTTTTTAAGTCTCTTTATAAATCCTCCGAGAAATAAGTATTCACTTGAGTATACAATACCGATTTTTAAAACTCTATGTTGAATTTCCGGGTACTTTTCAAATATACCTGGATTTACATATACCACTTTACTTCTACCAATATTTTGCCTAATAATAAATCCTTCACTTTCAAGTTCACGTAGAATTTCTGATATTCTACTCTTAGAAACTCCAAGTGCTCTATGTATATGTGATTGAGGTATATAAGAACCTTGATAATTCTTTAAGAATTCTAATACACGTTTCTTTATAGAACTCATTGAGTACTCAACCGATAAATTTAAAAATTCAAGCTCCTAATAAACATATACATGGTGAACATGTGTTCGGTGTTCAACCATGAACAGGACTATTTACAGAGTAATCCAAGTAGTTTTAATTCTATGTTTCTACATGATTCCATATTTATTTCTAGCTAAATCACGTGGTTTTGAGCTCTTTACTTACTGGGTTTTGTTAACATTAATCATTGGTATAATCTCATTAATATGTCTTTGGAGGAGGTGAGTGTTTTGAGAGTGGAATTCTTTATATTTCTTGTTGCTTACATTGCCATAGGCTCGTTTCTCGCAGTAATCTCGAGGAGGTTTTTTACTAGAGATCTTCGAGATTACTATACTTCGAGTAGTAGGCTAGGTGTATTATTATCAGCTGGGACATATGCTGCAACTACTTATAGTGCTTTTATGATGGTTGGCCTTGTAGGAATGACTTATGCTACCGGTGTTGGTGCACTTGGTTTTGAACTCCTCTACTTAGCTTCAACAATAGTTCTCCTCTCTACTATTGGCTTTAAGATCTGGGAGTTATCTAAGAAGTATAATTGGATTTCTCCTTCACAAATGCTTGGAGACTTCTATAATAGTAGAGTTTTAGCTCTAGTTGTAGCATTAGTTTACTTATTTGCTATGATACCTTACTTAGCAGCTCAAATACAGGGGCTTAGAGTAATATTTAATTATGGTGGATTAGGCACATTAGAGTCTACTATAATCTCAGCTATCTTAGTATATGTATGGATATTTATTGCTGGAATGTGGAGTGTTGCTATTACAGACACTTATCAAGGCTTTTTAATGCTGTCTGGTGGATTATCATATCTGATCTGGACACTTTGCTATTTCACACCAGCTAGTGGAATAGTATACTCAGAGCTCTTTAAAACACTCTCAGAAAGAGGTTACCTGGGTTTAACAGATTTTTGGTCTCTTACAACATACTTAGCTTACACTCTTCCCTGGGCATTTTTTGCTGTGACAAATCCTCAAGTTGTTGTGAGGCTTTATGTACCTAGAGATGAGAAAACATATAAGAAAGCTGTGACAGTGTTTTACATTTATGGCTTTACGTATACAATAATAGTTGTTCTAATTGGACTTGTAGCGGCGGGCTTAGCTACTAGAGGAGTATTGCCGAGTAATTTGCCATGGGATTCTGTAACACCATATATACTTGGACTTATGCACCCATTCTTAGGATCACTCATAGCAGTCTCTATTATAGCTGCAGCTGTTTCAACAGCTAATAGTATAGTGTTAGCTGTGTCAGGTAGTCTGATCTCGTTGAGTAAAAGTAGAAGTGTGGCTTTAGCGAGAATTATAGATGCTATATTAGTAATAATAGCTACTATTACAACTATGTCAAGTGTAGGCTTCATAGTAGATCTTTCAGTGTTAACCTCAATTATACTATTACCATTAGCACCAATAACAATACTAGGAGTCTACGTGGTCAACAAGTGGAGTAGTGTTTTAAAGAACTCTGCACTAGCCTCACTAATTATAGGAGTAAGTATTGCAACATATTATGCACTAATACTTGGACCTCGAAAAGCATTTAGAGAGGTGATATTAGGACTACCACTCTCAGCATGGGTATTATTAACATCTACAATAGTGCTATTAATAGGGTATATTATAGGTGTTAAAACCACTAAGGATCCTTTAAAGCTTTAGAATAATAGCTTTAAAATTGAAGATTCTTGACACAAATATACATAGTGTTATGAACTTGGAGCCTTTAGAGCTTAAGGAGAAAAATATTACGTTTACCCAGAGAAGACGAGAAGTTTAGGTTTTTATTGATGAAAAAGGACTTAGTATTGCTAGAAAGCTGAGGGTGGAAGTTTATACTAGAGATGTAAGAGTTATTCATATTATTCACCATTAGATAAAAAGATCTAAGTGTTAGTAAGCTTGTGTCTATAAGTAGTTTTCACTTTAATTTAAACTTTTATTTGTCGTATATATTTAAACTTTAGGCTTTATTAATTGTAGTGTATGGGTGTTCTCGTGAGTATAGAACCTGAATTCATATCTAAGTTGAGTTATGAGCTTAGAGTTGAATTTATTGATGTGAGGTTTCAGAGGCGTTATTATGAGCTTATTGTACTCGACAATGGTGTTGTAAGAGATTTTATTATAAATACTAGTCTGGGTGCTGGTGTTAGGGTTATTGTTGATGGTTCTACAGGTTATTCTTCAACTAGTACTGTCACTAGGGAGTCTATTAGGGAAGCTGTTATTAGGGCTTATAAAGTGGCTAAAGCCTCTAAGCCGCTTTCACTTCGCGTTGATCTCTATAAGCGTCCTATTGTTAAAGCAAAGATCTCTTCACATTATAGTATAGAGCCTGAGAGCATAGATTACGCGGAGAAAATACAATTGCTTAGAGACATGTATAATGTAGCTAAGAGTGTTCGAGGAGTTTCTAGTGCTACGCTTAGATTTGGTTATGAGCATGACTATAGAGTTTATATTTCAAGTCTAGGTGATCATGTGGAAGTGGGTAATAAAATGATAGGCGTATCTTTAATACTTGCAGCCCACGTGGAAGGTGTCTACGAGACGCTGCATGATCAGGAGTCTATTGTAGGGGGTTGGGAATTTATTAAGTCAATTAACTGGGATGAGTGGACTCTTGAGAGATCGAAACTAGTTGTAGAGACGGCTAGATCTCAATATGTTAAGCCAGGTAAATACGATATAATATTAGACAATGATATGGTTGGACTTTTACTCCACGAAGCTTTTGGGCACGCTACAGAAGGAGATCTCGTCATGTCGGGTAGTAGTGTACTACGTGGTAGAATTGGTGAGAAAATAGCCAGCGATCTAGTTACAGTAGTAGATAATGGAGTTATTGAGGGTGGTGCTTTTGTACCTTATGATGATGAGGGAACACCTAAGAGGAAAATTTATACTGTGAAAAATGGTGTTCTCACAAACTATTTACATAGTTTATCAACAGCATTAATGCTCAATAGTGAACCTACTGGAAATGCTAGAGTTATGGGTTTTGAACACCCATTACTAGTGAGGCAAACAAATACCTACATGGAGCCTGGTGATTGGAGTGTTGAAGAACTCATTAGAGATACAAAGAGAGGTCTTTATATTAAGGGCAGAGGTGCTCGTGGTGGTGAAGTAAATACTCTTACAGGTGCTTTTACATTTACTAGTGGTCCAAGCTATATTATAGAAAACGGTGAACCTACAAAACTAGTTAAAGGCGTAATGTTATCGGGTCTAATACTTGAAACACTAAGAAATGTTGATGCTGTTGCAAGAGATTTAGTTGTGAGAACTAGTGTGTTTGGTGGATGTGGTAAGAGTGGTCAAACAGTTAGAGTTGGAGATGGAGGTCCACATGTGAGGGTAAGAGGATTTACAATTGGGGGTGGGTGAGTATGAAAGAGCTTTACGAGAAAATAGTTAAAAAAGGATTAGAGAGGGGTTTTAGCGAGGTAGAGGTTTATGCTGTTGAAAGGGCTACGAGGAGTTTTATGGTTTTAAGTGAGAAGATTAGTGAGGCTATGTACAGGGAGAGTATACATATTGGTATACGCGGAGCTTTAGGGAGGCGAGTTAGTGGTATTTATGTTAATACCACGCAGTTTAATATAGATGAAGTCCTCGACAAGTTATTTTCAGCTGTGAAATCTACTCCTGAAGATCCACACTGGAGTGGTTTTCCACCAGTGATTAGGACACCGCATTCTACAAGTTCTTTTGATGAAAGAGTTATTACTATGAGCGAGGAGGAGTATATAGAGCTCTTAAAATACTCTATGGAGAACTTTAAGAAACCGGCACTAGCTAAGGGTGTTGAAAAAGCAATTATTACTGAAGGTGGGCTTGAAGCTGAAAAAACTAGAATTACAGTAATAAACTCTCATGGCGTTGCTAGAACAACTGATCTCAGCAGTTTACACATAGGATTTAGCCTTAGTATCGAGAAAGGTGGTTTACAAGCTGATAAGAGCGTATTCTACTCGAAGAGCATTCTTAACGAGAAAGAATTAGAAAAAGTACTAGTAGAAGAGGGTGAAAGAGCACTATTCTTCCTAGGCTCTAAGCCAATAGAGTCTGGGATTTATGACGTTATATTAGAACCCCTAGTTACAGGGGCGATCCTAACTTATAGCTTAGCACAAGCATTTTCAGCACTTGAAATCATTGAGGGTAGAAGTCCGCTGAGAGGTAAAGAGGGTAGTAGTGTCTTTAACGATAAGATTAATATCATAGATGATCCCTATTTAGAAGGTGCACTTGGAACAAGGTCTTTTGACGATGAAGGCGTAGTTACTAGTAATAAGCCTATAGTTGAGAGAGGTGTTTTCAAGAATGCTCTTCACAGTTATTACACAGCTATGAAGACGGCTTCAACGCCTACAGGCAATGGTTTTAGACGTAGTCCTGCAGCTCAACCTACACCTAGATTTACAAATCTCCTTCTCAGGCCTGGTAGTGGAAGCTTAGAAGAGTTTATGAGAGATTTAAGGCGTGGTATTGTTGTCTATGAGGTTATAGGTTACTGGATGAGTGACTATACATCTGGCAGTGTGAAGGCTACTATTACACATGGATTACTCATTGAAAATGGTGTTATTACTAGGCCTGTGAAAGGTGTTGTATTGGGTGGTAATATCTATGAATGGCTCTCTAAAAACATAGTTGAAGTCGGCGGAGATATTAGAGTAATAGGTGATACTGCTACTCCATCACTATGGATTAGTAATGTGAGAATTGGAGGTGAATAATTTATTTTATTTTTAATGATAAGAGTTCACCCATGAATAGCTCTATTACACCTTTACATTTCTCAACGAGATCTCTATATATGTAGTGTGAAGCTACAATAACAATACTCCCTTTATCTGCTAGGTTTAAGAGGTCTTCAATTAATAGTTTAACACGTGTATTATCGAGAAATGTGAAAGGCTCATCTAGTGCTAATAGTTTAGGTCTTAATACAAGGGCCCTTATAATAGACGCTGTTTTAAGTTGACCAGCACTAAGCTTATATATACTTTTATTTCTCACATCACTTAAATTATATCGCTTAATATAGTAATCAATAATATCATTACTACTTAGCCCTTTAAGCTTTAAGCCGAGTGATACATTATATTCAACACTCCCTCTTACGAGGAGGGGCTTGTCGTGAACAAATATAATAGTACTTTTTAAACGAGTTTTTTCAACACTACTAGAATTCCAGTAGTCTACTCCTTCAATTAGAATTCTACCTATTGTTGGTTTAAGTAATAATGAGATCACTTTGAGGAGAGTTGTTTTACCAGCGCCATTAGGACCTGTTATTAAGTATATTCCGGGCTCAGTTAAATATATATTGATATTCCTCAAGGCATAGGTTACTCCATCATAACTATACCACACATTATCTACAAGTATCTTCAAGTTAAACACCCACCAGTAATCTCAGTGAATTAGAACATTCATTATTCATAGTGGAAAGCACCAGCTAGTATTTTACTGAGTGATTTAATTAAAATTGCTGTGAGAAGAGTTAGAGATATGAGTATTAAGCCGAGTACTAGGGCTTCTTCAAAATTACCCATAGAGGTTTGAACAGCAATTGTTGTTGTTAAAACACTTGTGTAGCATTCAATAGCACCACCAGCAATCATAGCTACACCGAGTTCTCCAATACACCTAGAAAACGCTAAGAGATATGTTGATGCTAATATAGGTGTGAGTTCTCTTAATACTAATATAATCTCTACTCTACTACTCTGTAAACCTAATGATAATATGAGTTCTCTTAGGCTCTTTCTAACATTGTAGAATTGTCTAATTAAAGATACTACAGCTATTGGAAGTGCTACAAGGAATTGTCCAATTATAATAGCGTATGGTGTGTAAAGTAGCCTCATAAACCCTAATGGGCCATTAGGGTAGAGTAAATAGTAGACTAGTAAACCTATAATAGTAGTTGGAACACCGACAAGAGCCTCGAAAATGGAAGCTATGAGATCAACGGATCTCCTAGATCTCCCGGAATAGTAGTAACAGAGAACTATAGCAGTAATAAATGCTAGTAATGAGGCTACACCTGACACATAAAGGCTTCTAATAACTATGTTTACGATGGGTTCGTTCAAGTCGAGATACACCATAGGAAACAATAGTAATAGAGAGAGTTAATTAGTTATTCAACAACAATATTTTTATTCGACAACTATAATATTGCTAAGCGTACTCCATGCCTCTATAACTTGCTCAATTTTATCTTTAACTGATCTAAATTTATCTCTATATTTGATCTCTAATAACTCTTGACCTCTTGTCATTAAATATTCTTTCAACTTATATGCCACTTCTAAAATACTATTTTCTCTACAATTAGGTGCTTTTGATAGATATACTGAATATACGTTAATGAGTAATCGTGGGTCTCTCTTTAACTCAACTAGATTTCTTATTTTCCCCTGTTCTCTGAGAGTTCTCCACGTACCCTCATCTACTAGTATATAAGCATTTAAATTATCAGCTATGAGAAGCGTCTGAGTCATCCCCTGCCCTGTTCTCAAATACCAATTACCATGAGGTTTAACGCCAATAAGACTCCAAAGCATTAACTCTCTCACATGTGTACCAGATAAGTCACCTCTACTAACAAAAAGAACTTTGCCAGAGACACCGGCATTAAATATCCTCTTAAAAGCATCTATGGCATTGTCGGCACTGCTAACATTAGCTGGGTCATCTCGAGGCCCAATAATAATGAACTCATTATATGCAAATATAGTTAATCTCTCTATTTTCCCCTGTTCTAAATATGTCTTTTCAAGTGAGGGTGCATGTGTAAAAGCTATACATGAGGATCCATCTACTAGGAGTCTTAAAGCTTCACCACTACCTTTAACTAGAATTTTAAACTCTACGTTAATCCTACTTGAATTTTTAAAATCACTTAACAGATCATCTAATAACCCCACTTGATATAGAGATGTAGTAGTAGAAATGAAAATTAATACTTGCTTTTCACTCTGCATATTAACGTATAAAGCTAAAGTAATTAAACTAATAGCTAAAATAGCGATAAATATAGATACATATAGTCTTCTCATAAATTCTCACCAATAAATACGTCTAACCACCGTTAAATGGTATTGTTAACACTATTTCATCTCCATCTCTTAATTTCCTAGTAATATCCCAAGTTAATTGCCCATTAACTACTGTGAGGATCCCTTCATTTAACCCTTTTTCATTAAACAACCACTTACTAAGTTCACTTCCATGGATACGTGAAATCTCTCTTAATAAGTCTCCTAGTGTAGAACCCTCTTCAATTACTAATTCCTCTTCTTCAATATTAGTAATAGACTGGAAGAGTTGAGGTAGATATTTAACTTTAACTCTTATAAATCTCTTCGACGACATAATCTAATCCCAGCTCATAGAGTTTAGCTGGTCTTGGTTTACCCTCTTCATCCCACCCAGCTATTTCATAAAACAACTTAATAGCTTTAGAGAATTCTTCTCGATTAATCCTCTGACCTTTTCTACTCCCAAATTCTAGCTCTTCGAAAAATCTATCTGGTAATATATCATCTCTATAGGTAAATCCCTCACGTATATTAAAAGCTCTTACTAGGTTAAATGCTCTCTCACTAGCCTTCATTAGAGTCCAGAGGCTCATTTGCCAACCTGTAGCTGCATTAACTACCTCGACGAGGTGGTTTGGTGTTAAAACACCTGCTGAGTGTGGTGTAAAGACGAATTTACAGAGTCCTAGGCAGTCTTCAAGACCCCACCATAACATTCCATAGTAGACAACTCTCACCTTCTCATAGTTGAGGTTTAATCTATGTATAGGCCTAGTTATACCTAGAGCTGTGAGGTGTTCTGCTATTTTCTCAAATGTAGGGTCGTGAGGTGACTGCATGTGATCAGCCCCTATAGGTGACAGTGCATATTGTAATCCAACACCAACTTTACCTCGCGGCTCATGCATAGGTATCTCTCTACTTTTAACATGCATAGCGTATCTCTCTGCACCACGCCCAATGATTTCAGAGGCTCTTTTAACACCTTCAGCTAAGATATCTCCAAAGCCTTCACGATTAACAATCATGTTTAGTAGCTTCAATAATCCCTCACTATTTCCAAACTCTACTCTTAAGCCCCCTGTATCTTTCTCACTTATAATACCTCTTTCAAAGAGCTCCATGACAAAAGCTATTATTACGCCAGCGCTAATTGTATCAACTCCATATGCATTACAGATCTGGTTAGCGTAGGCTATAACATTTAAATCACTAACACCGCAGAGAGAGCCAAAAGCAGCAATGGTTTCATATTCGGGGCCGCCATAAGCGGGGTCGGTTTCATATGGATATTTAGCTTTAACATCTGGTTTACATCTTAAAGGGCAAGCAAAACAACCAGATCTAGTTACAAGTATAGTTTTATTTAAAGTCTCACCACTAATTTCACTGGCTTTCTCAAAAGAGCCACCTCTAAAGTTTAATGTGGGGAGTATTCCATCTTTGTTAAGTGGTGTTATGAGTTCAGCTGTGCCATAAGTGCTTCTCGAGACAGCTCCAGGTTGTTTTCTCCAATTCTCATTAAACCATTTAGTGATTTCAATAAGTCTCTTTTCATCATAAAATTTCACATTTTTCTTAGTAGCTCTAACGACAACCGCTTTTAACTTCTTAGAGCCCATTACAGCTCCAAGACCACCTCTCCCAGCGGCATACCTATGATCAAACATTATATTTGCAAATCTCACTAACTTCTCACCAGCAGGACCAATACATGCTACTCTAGCTAGTGGCTCACTAAGCTCTCTCTTAATTCCCTCAGTAGTCTCCTTAGTCAACTTACCCCATAAATGTGAGGCATCTCTAAGCTCAACTTTCTCATCTTTAATCCACAAGTAAACAGGATTTTCAGCTCTCCCCTTAATAATTACTACATCAAAACCAGTATACTTGAGCTCTGGTGCAAAGAAACCTCCGGCTTCAGATTCACAATATGTATTTGTAAGCGGAGATTTCGCAGCTACAACTATTCTATTAACTCCTGGCACAGGTACACCAGTGATAATACTCGTAGCGAAGATCAAAATATTCTCCGGGCTCAAAGGATCTATACGTGGCTTAAGCTCCCTAAATAATATATAAGCAGCTAAGCCTCTACCACCAAGATACTCCTTATATATATCTTCAGATACTTTTTCAACTTTAATCTCACCTATTGAGAGATCAACTCTAAGCCATTTACCACTAAAACCAAAAAACACTCCACACACCTTAAACATCTACATAGCATTATCATGGCCATGTTTTAAAAGCCTTTATTAAGACAGATACATGGGCAGAGCCTGCAGATGACATTATTATAGCCATCATACCACACTACACTAATAATTAGTAACACTGTGTATTTAACTAAGAGTAGGAAGAAGAGCTTAAGACTTTCTTCGAGAGGCTCTACTGGTATTATACCTTTCTCAACTAATAGTGTTCCAAGTAATCCTACTCGCTCCAGCTACAATTCTCGCTAAGAATATTGGAAAAGACATAATTAAACCAAATATGAATAATAAAAGTCTTTTAGTATTCACTCGAATATGTATTACTATTCTAACTATAGCTAGCTTAGTAATAGGGCTTACATATCCATATGTATATGAACTCAATGTATTCTCATTCGACCTAATATTAGCTGGGCTTTTTGCACCACTAGTACTAGGACTCTACTGGAAGAGAACTAATGAAGTAGGAGCAATAGCTGGAATGATCTCAGGTATGATATTTAGGATACTGGTAGCTGGGCTTATTGAGGAATTCACATTTAAGGGCATTACATATCCAGCTACATGGTACTATTATGCAGTTTTCTCCCCAATAATATCAACAATAGTCACAATTATAACATTACTTATAACTCAAAAAGCTAATCCTCCAAAACATATAATAGTCTAAGGTATACTTAATTAATGTATTAAATTAAACAGCTCATAGCGATGAGAAGGCTACAAGGCTACTGGAATAGATCTTCTCAGACCTCATTATTCTGAGGCATCGAAAATGACAGTAAAAATTACCAGAGCTTAAGAGGCTTCCAAGAGGAAGTTATAGTATAGAGAACCGACCCTATGATAATATAGCGAAATTCTCATCACTGTTAATTGTAACAAAGGAACTATTAATGAAGAGCTAGAGATATTTAAAAACTATTGCTCTAAAATTAGGGAAAGAATATTGTTAGAAACTGTCTTGTAGGAATAATTGTTTTTACACGGGAGTGATAATTCTAAGAGTAATTAGCGGGAAGATCATCATTCTTTATAGATCGCTTAAAACACTATTTAATGTTATATCAATATTTCTCTCATTGATCATAGTTCTTAGTGTATAATAGTATGCTGGTATTTGATAAGCGTAGTCTTCTTTAATCCAAGGCTCATTAATGGGGAGCTCGGATAGAGGTGTTGCTGCACCTATGTATATAGCCATATTTCTTCTCAGCATAGATCGTAGTAGTGATATACTGGCATCATCAATATTACACGTGGCTCTTTCAAGCTCTCTCCATGTGACTTCTCTATCTCTAAATATCTCTAAGGCATCTCTATAGAGATTACGAACATCTTTAAGAATTTCTTCTTTAAACCACTTTTCCACTCCTTGAATAGCTATTACATGTAATGCTCTTGGATTACCTCCTGTCAACTTCCATAAGGTGTCTATATCTATGTTTAAATGTAATTCCTCTGCCAACTCTTTTACAGCTTTTCTCGGCAAATTCCACATAAAAGACCAAGTAACTTTTGGTCCAATAATATGTCTAATTTCAGCAACTAAAGCGTCACTTACAAGTGCTATTATAGCTATTGAGCCTCCTGTTTTATCTCTATAATCAAGGTTTATGTAGCCTATATCGTTTGCAAATACCTCTAACCAACCTCTAAAGTTAGATAAGTGTTCTTCACTATCAGCTCTAACTTCATCAATCACGACAATTACTCTTCTCTTCTTCCTTAATTTTTTAACAATAGATTCTACAATAACTTTAGTAGCCTTAAAGAAGGTTATAGGGGCTGATATTACATTTAAGTCTCTAAAACCAACTTCTATACTGCCACCAATGGTGGAAGCTATCTCCTTTAAGACTTCACCCAGTGTCTTGGGTATATAGAGATTTATAAGCTGTGAAGTCTCTTCATACTCCCCAGCAGCGTAGAGAACATCGACACCTAAATCTTCAAGCTCTATAGTGGATTGAAGAGCCCTGAAAAGAGTTGTTTTACCACAACCCTTAGGCCCATAGAGAACATTTATCATACCATTAAAGATCGCTTTTTCCTCCTCACTAATAACCTTCTCAACCTCAAGCTCTCTATCAACAAATTTTACTCCTAATGGTGTTCGATAATTCTTCACAGCACTAATAATCTTAACAACAACATCCTTTGAAGTCATCACAGTTAACACCTAAAGACAAAAACAGCTAAGAAGAGTAATTAATATTTCAATATATTCACGAAGAAAGCGATAACAAAATGCCTAATCATAATACTTTAAAACCCACCTACTACAGTCTTATTAAACTCTCCACATTAATTATGGGTATTCTTGCCACCATTGATAATACATATATATAAATGGCTTAAAGTCACGTAGATTTTTATGACTAAAAGCCTTACGTTAGTTTAAATCTATCTAAAATATGTTTTAAATATTGCTTGTTTACTTTTTCTTTTTCTTTTAGTTTTATGGTGGGTCGATATCCGTGTTTTTAAGAGTTACTAAGAAACTAGTTGTATTTTATGTTGAAAACTAGTGATAATTTCTTCCAGCGTATTTTGCTATAGGTCCTAATTCTTCTTCTATTATTAATAACCGGTTAAACTGGGCTGTTCTCTCACCTCTTGTAACACCGGTTTTTATTTGTCCGGCGTTTAAAGCTACAGCTAAATCGGCTAGCCATGTGTCTGCTGTTTGACCAGATCTCTCGGATACTATGACTGCATATCCACTTCTAAAAGCTAGATCAGCTACGTCTAATGTCTCAGTGAGCGTTCCCGCCTGATTCACTTTTAATAGTATAGCGTTTGCAGCTTTCATTTCAATTCCCCTCCTTAATCGTTTAATGTTTGTGGCGAAGAGGTCGTCGCCAATTATCTGGATATTTAATTCCCTTGTTAATTGGGCAAAACCCTCAAAGTCGTTTTCTTCTAATGGGTCTTCTATAGATTTAACTGGATATGTTGAGACAAGATCCTCGTAGAAATCGATGAGTTCTTCCCTAGTAAACTCTCTACCCATTAAATTATATTTCCCACTCTTTTTATCATACAAGTGTGTAGCTGCACAATCTAAGCCTAGCACAAATTTGTCTTGGTATCCTAACTCTTCTATAGCTTTTAAAATAGCTTCAAGAGCTTCTCTCGGATCTCTCATTCCGTGTGGGGCATATCCACCTTCAACTCCAACATTTAAAGAGAATTTTCCATACCTATTCTCTAATATTGCCCCTAATTCATAATAAACTTCAAGACCTATTCTAATCGCCTCTGAAAAGCTTTTAGCACCAATAGGTATTGCTTGGTGTTCTTGAAAATCTAAACCACTTGCAGCGAGTTTACCCCCCTCAATAAGATCTAGTATAGGTACAGGTAAAACATGTGCATTTACACCACCTATATAGCGATATAATGGGATTCCCAAGGCATTTGCAGCTGTTTTTGCAACTGCGAGAGATACTCCTACAATGGCGTTTCCTCCGAGACGTGATTTATTCTCTGTACCGTCAAGTTCTATTAGTAACATGTCAATTTCTCTCTGCTTTCTCACATCTCTACCTCTTAAAGCAGGGGCTATAATTTCATTCACATTTTTAACTGCTTTGAGAACACCTTTACCACGATATCTACCTCCTCCATCTCTTAGTTCAAAGGCCTCATAACTACTCTTAGATCTCCCACTAGGAACATCCGCGGTTCCTATAAAACCATTCTCAGTAATAACTTCAACTTGAAGTGTTGGTTCACCTCTACAATCAAGTATTTCTCTTGCTTTAACATCTCTGATTTTAAAAGAGTTCACTTTTAACACACACTCTTATCTCGCTTTAATAAGTTATTTAGGAAGGCTTATTAAGGTAATAATAGCTGTGAGAGTGTTATTTGTGATCATTTAAAATAGAGATGTATTACTCTCACATGGAAATGTAAAAGGTAGAGAGATTGCGCTAGATTTAATAGATTATGCTATTAGAGCTGTTAATGGATATGAGTTAACTAAGAAAATCATCCATGTTAGAAATGGAAAACTGATTATAAGAGATTTTGAATACGATTTATCTAAGATTAGAAATATTTATGTAATTGGTGGAGGTAAAGCTACATATCCTATAGCTAAGGCCTTAGAAGAGATTTTAGGAGAGAGGATTACACGAGGAGTTATAAATGTAAAGAGAGGAGAAAAGCGCAGGTTGAAGTATATAAGAGTTGTAGAGGCCGGTCACCCAGTGCCAGATAAAGCTGGTTTAGAAGGAGTTAGAGAAATGTTAGAAATAGTTGAAGAGGTTGATGAGAGAGATCTCGTATTTTGCATTATAACTGGTGGGGCTTCAGCATTAATGCCATATCCAGCAGAGGGTATTAGTTTAGAGGATTTAATAGAAGTTACAGAGCTTCTCTTAAAATCTGGTGCTTCAATAGATGAAATAAATACTGTGAGGAATCATATTGAGGAGATAAAAGGTGGGAGATTAGCTAAACGCATTCACCCAGCTCAAATAGTTAATTTAATAATTGTAGATGAAATTCCATATCACCCTTGGGGTCCAACAGCTCCAGATAAAACAACTTTTAGAGACGCGATATATGTTCTCGAGAAGTATGATTTATGGGATAAAGTTCCAGAGTCTGTGAGAAAATATCTTATAAGAGGTCTTAGTGACCCTAACTTAGAGACGTTAAAACCAAGAGACTTTGAAAATTTGAGAGTACAACATGTACTATTAGCTCACAATACACATTTATGTGAAGCAGCTAAGAGGAGAGCTGAAGAGTTAGGATTAAACTCGTTAATTTTAACTACTAAACTAGAAGGGGAGAGTAAAGAGGCCGGCATTATCTTAGCTAGTATTGCTAGAGAAATAGAAGATTATAGTCGCCCCCTTAAACCCCCATGTGTTATAATAGTAGGAGGAGAGACAACTGTCACGATTAAAGGGCCACATGGTAGAGGAGGACCAAGTCAAGAGCTTGTTTTAGGAGCAGCTCTAAAAATAGCTGGGAGTGAGAAGATAGTTATAGCCTCTGTAGATACAGATGGAACAGATGGTCCAACAGAGGTTGCTGGAGGTATTGTTGATGGTTATACCGTAGAGAGAGCTAGAGAGCTAGGTTTAGATATCTATAAAGCTTTAAAAACACACAACTCTTATGAAGTATTAGTAAAACTTCAAGATGCCGTTATTACGGGACCTACAGATACAAATGTCATGGATTTAAATGTCATAGTTGTACTTTAAGCTAGATGAGTGTTAATAGGGGGATAAAGAGGAGTTGAGATCGTATCTGGGCTGGTTAAAGTATAGTTCTAGGTGATTTAGTTTGCGAGTACGCTTTCCATATGGAATGAGTTATATAGAGGTAGAGCTTCCTCAGAACACTTTTCTTGTCTTATCAAGACTTCCTTCAGGTTTTAGTGAAGAGCAAGCTAAAGATGTCATTAATAATGCTATTAGAATGCCTATTGAGTCTGAGTCTTTAGAGAGCTTAACTAGGGGATGTAAGAACATAACTATACTCATAACAGATAAAACACGTCCAACACCAAATAAACTCATTTTACCAATTCTACTCAGACATTTACATAATATAGGTGTTAAGAAAGAGATGATTAAAATCATTATTGCTACGGGTCTTCATAAACCACATACGCGGAGTGAGATCTTGGAGTTAGTTGGCAGAGAAATAGCTGATGAATATGAAATATATTCTCACAACGCTGAAGACAAGGATAATCTTGTGTATTTAGGTACAACAACTTTTAATACAAAAGTCTATGTTAACAAGGATGTCGTTAGATCTGATCTTGTCATAGGTGTGGGTCTACTAGAACCACACTACTTCGCTGGTTATAGTGGTGGAAGAAAACTCATTTTACCAGGTGTTTCAGGCGCAGAGACTATTTGGCATAATCATAGCTTTAAAATGCTCTCACATCCAAAAGCTATTAGCGGAGTTCTTGAAGGAAACCCTGTCCACGAGGACATGGTTGAAGCAGCAAAAATGGTGAGGAGTTATAGGTTTATAGTACATGTAATCTTAGATAAGGAGAAGAGAATAGTCCGCGCTTTCTCAGGCGATCCCTACGAAGCACATAGAATTAATGCACAATGGCTTAGCAAATATGTTGTAGTACCCGTGCCATTTGAAGCAGATGTATCTATAGTATCAAATGCCGGGTACCCACTTGATAGAAATCTTTATCAAGCAAATAAAGGCATAGTAACAGCTTCGAGAGTTACAAGGAGAGGAGGAGTAATTATATTATTAGCAGAGTGTAGAGATGGAGTTGAACATGAGCATTTCAGAAAATTATTGTCAATGAGCAAAAACCCCGAAGAAATATTAAGATATATAGAGAGAAATGAGCCATTAAGAGATCAAGATGATGCACAACTCCTTGCACAAGTACTTCTAAAGAATAGGGTTATAGTAGTTACAAAGTGGATAAAACATAGTATACTAGAGGAGATGAACCTAATACCGGCTTCAACATTCGAAGAGGCTTTAGAGCTAGCATGTAGATATATAGAGTGCAAAAGAATAGTCGCTATACCTGAGGGACCATATGTAATACCCACACTCACATCGCAATAGCATCCTACCTATAGCAAGTAACTTAAATAGCGTAAAAGAGAAAAGAAGCAAAATAAGCTTTAAATATACATCATACTACATCGCCACCAGAGAACTCTTCAAACTATTTTACGAAGTCAATTTAGTTAAAAAAAAGTTATAATGATAAGTAGACTCTTTAATGGGTTTTTATATTGTTCAATAACAAATTAAAACTGGTTTTATTATACTGGTGTTTTCGAAAACCTGAGGAGGATTATGGAGGATGTTAGGGGTATTAAAAAGTGTTCTTTGCGATGATCTATTCTATGGGTAAACCTAGATCTGAGAGTTCTTTTTTAACCTTTGTGACGAGTTCTAGGTATTCTCTTGAAACTCTGCCTGTTTCGATGTCGCAGATTTCTTGGAACTTTTTCCCTAATGGAGGATTCTTTAACTTATCTTCGTATCTTGGAAGTATTTGTTTTACTAGTTCATTTACGTCTTGTAGACTTAGACGTGTTGATGTGTAAGCGACTTCTGCAGCGAATTTTGGTTCTATTGGAGTCAATCTATCTTCGTGACGTGATTTTGCAACACCAACTGCCTCTATAGATACTCCTGAGACAACTATTGAAGAGATCTGTGCGGCTATCTCATAGAGGGCCATTTCGGTCATTGGTCCAGCGGCTATGTAGCTTAAGTATAATGAGAGTAGGTTTGTGTTTAAGCTTATAGCTTGAGCTGAGATGTTTCTAACCCATAGGAGTTCTCGTGAACTACTTGCAGTATATATAGCATGTACTGGGAAGACGAGATACCAGTCGGCTTGATAAACCATTAGACCCATTAAGTGCTCTGCGACAGTAACTATAGCTGTCTCTCCAGCTCCTCCAGCATAACCCCCATAGACAGGTCCAAGTTCACCTGCAATTCGAAAACCAAGGCTTTTAGCATAAAACGCCTTATTTAAGAGAGCAAAGTTTGTTTTTAACTCTGCTAGTATACCTACTAGTACTCCATCTGAAGATCTTGCTCCGAATTCACTATTTAACGCGGAAATGAGAGAAGAGTCAGTTGTAGCGGTAGCTACAAGGTTCATTATTGGTAGACCTGGTCTCCCAGCCCTCCTCATAGCCTCTCTAGCTATTCTTACAGTTTCAATAGCACCTAAGATTTCAAGAGGAGTTCCTGGACTTATTCTAACACCTCTCACTCTTGTTAATGCAGGTGTAGTTATAGAGTTTGCTTGGGGGATTTTAGCATAACTTTCTACTAGAATTGAGAGTATTTGTTCAGAAGATACTGGTGCTCCAGCTGCCCCTAAGAAACACCAAGGAGGCTTCTTATCTTCAGGTTTTCTTGGAGTTAAAGCTCTCCTATCAATACCTTCTCCAAACCACACTTCTGCTGGAGCATGTTTTAGCGCATATCGAACTTCCTCTTCACTAAAACTCATTATCTTATTAGTGCTTGTACAATAGACACCGAGTTCGCAGAATAATTGGAAACCTGCTTTAAAGACGGAATTTGCTAGTCCAAAATCTCTTGGAACAGGATTTGCTGGGTCATAGAAGATTCCATATTCCTTTACTAATTCACGAGCTCTCTTAGATAGCCTTATATCAAATTCTCTTTCACTACAAGGTTTACCTGTTAATGCACGTTCAACGATCTCAGTCATAGTGATCTTCAAGGCTTTACCCCCCTCTTCTCTTCTATAAGTCTACGAATTAAACTAACACCCTCTGGAGCTGTTTCAGCCCACCCATCAGCCCCTATTTCTCTAGCCCATTCAGCAGTTGTAGCTCCACCACCCACAACAACTATGTATTTATCTCTAATACCCATAGCTTTTAACATGTCTATTACGTCTTTCTGACCCCGCATAGTTGATGTCATGAGGGCTGATAATGCAATAACATCTGCTCCAACTTCCTCAGCTTTCTCAATTATTTTAAGAGCAGGTACATCTACACCTAAATCATAAACTTCAAAACCATTCGCCACTAACAAGGCGGCTACAATATTTTTTCCAATATCATGAATATCCCCTTGAACAGTGGCTATGACAACTTTACCTGCGGGTCTTAATGGCCTCTTAGCTTTTATAGCAGATGTAAGAACCTCAGCTGCAGCTTTCATAGCATCAGCTGACATAATAAGGTCTACTAAAAATATTTCGAGTTTCTCAAATTTTTCACCAACTATTTTAGCAACTGGCTGTATAGCTTCTTCAATTGCTTTAAGAGGATCTAACCCCTCTTTCACAATTTTCTCAGCACACTCTCTAGCTCTCTGCACGTCGCCAGCAATAATAGCCTCACGTAACTCCGCAAAGTACTTTTCTTCTGACATTTTTCTCACCAATAACTAGGAATAGAAATAAAAAACTCTATAAACTTTAAGAATATATTTTTGGAAAAAATACAATACTTAAACCTAGCAATAAGTGTGATATCAGCGATCATACTATAGAAGAGGAGTTCATAAAGACTGGGATTTTTCAATGCGGATTTGTTTGCAAAGTCTCTTATAGCGTTTTATCGAATAGGTTATCTTAATGTTAATTTAATAGACTTTTTACATATTTCTTTGTTATTTTCTATTAAGCTTATATCTACATTTAAAGACTCATAATACTTATCTGTTACAATCTCTATTTTATACTTATCTAAGCGAGATATTTTGGCCTTTGCTGAGTAAAGAGAGTCTTCGTTAGCAAATATGTTGATTTGTACGTTGATGTCAAAATCGCATTTATTTACTACTTCAATAGGTATATGTTCCTGGTCTACAGTATCTAGCCAAGGGATTCCTCTAATAACGTCTATACACTCACAGCTCAAAATACTACACCTCAACATATATAATGCATTAATTAATACGTTTATTAATTTCCTCTATTAGACACATTGCACATAGTCCAATTCTCAATCTAATTCTATGTGTAAGTATGTTTCTTCTTTAATAGTCTTTGCGATAACTGCTGTTGATGTTCTCTCGATTATTGATGAGTTAATTAATTGTTCTAGGAACTCCATGTATTTGTCTTTTGAGGGGAATTTGCCAATAACTATAAAGTCTATATCACCTAAAACATAGTAAACAGCTTGTACATATGGGCTTTTTGATAAAAACTTACCGATCTCTTCGTGGTATTTAGGCCCATATTTACCTCTCACTAGGATAACAACATTATATTCATAACCTAACTTCTCACTATCTAGAAATACTCCGTATTTTCTAATTACTCCTCTCTTCTCTAATTGTCTTACCCTGTAGTATATTGTAGATTTAGGTATCTGCAACTTCTTAGCTAGATCTCTTATACGTGGTTTAGGATTTTCTTGAAGATATTTTAGAATTAACAGGTCTAATTTATCAAGCTTTCCCTGTTTCACTTGACCCCTTTCTAATCTATCTTTAAAAGTTCTTTATAAGCTTTACAAAATGACATTAAATAAGGCTTAATTTTGTCCAGAATAATCTCTCATCCTGGGGTGGTTTATGAGCACAGACCCCTACATAGAAGCTCGCAATAAATATGTTATGAAGGGTGTTGCTCTATATCATCCTATAACTATTGAGAGAGGAAAAAATGCATTGCTTTACGACATTAATGGTAAGGAATACATAGATTTCACAAGTGGTATTGGTGTAACTACACTAGGACATGCTAATTCAGAGTTAATTGAAGCGGCAATAACTCAGTTGAAGAAGCTTTGGCATGTCTGTATCATGGTTATGAACTATGCACCCTACGTAGAACTTGCAGAAAAATTAGCTAAAATAGCCCCTGGATCATCTGAGAAACAGGTCTTATTGCAGAATAGTGGCTCTGAGGCTGTTGAAAATGCTATAAAAATAGCTAGACAAGTTACTGGGAGATATTATATAGTAACATATGAAAACTCATTTCATGGTAGAGGTACTTATGGCTATGCATTAGCAACGACGGGTAAGTGGAAGCCTTATAAAGTAGGATTTGATCCTCTATTACCAGGAGTAGAGTTTATACCATACCCCTACTGTTACAGGTGTCTCTTTAAACAAGAATATCCTCAATGTGGCTTAACTTGCCTAGACTATGTAAAGAAGTGGTTTACATATACTAGAGTAACCCCTGAGAGAATTGCAGCATTTATTATAGAAATTGTGCAAGGTGAAGGTGGATTTGTAGTTGCCCCATTAGATTATGTTAAAGAGCTTAAGAAATTCCTCGAGGAGAATAACATATTATTAATAGATGACGAGGTACAAGCAGGCTGGGGTAGGACAGGGAAATTATGGGCTATAGAACACTGCAATGTTGAACCAGATATTATGGTTACAGCTAAGGCTATAGCTAATGGATTACCACTCTCAGCTGTTATTGGTAAGAGAGATATTATGGAGAAAACTTACCCAGGGAGTTTTGGAGGAACTTATGGAGGTAACCCAGTATCTTGTGCTGTAGCATTAAAAGTAATAGAGATAATGTTGAGAGATAAGTTGCCAGAGAGAGCTGAGAGACTTGGACAAGTAATAAGAAAGAGGTTAAATGAAATGCGCGAGAAGTATGAGATAATAGGAGATATTAGAGGATTGGGTGTAATGCAGGCAATTGAGTTAGTTAAGAATCGTAAGACAAAAGAACCTGCAACAGAAGAAACTATAAAAGTGATCGATAAAGCTAGAGAAAAAGGCTTACTACTTCTAAGGGCAGGTTTATTTTTAAATGTAATTAGACTACATCCACCATTAACTATTGAAGAAGAAGTACTTCATAGAGGTTTAGACATCTTAGAGGAATCTCTAAGAGAAGTAGTAAGATAGAGGTGAAATAAAGTGTCAATACTTCAACCCCCTAAAACACATTATGGCAAAATGAAGCTCTTTATAAATGGCAAATGGGTGGAATCTACTACTGAGAAGTATTTACCAATATATGACCCTGGGAGAGGTGAAGTAATAGCTGAAATGCCTCTAGCTACTAAGGAGGAGGTTGATGCCGCTATTGAGGCAGCATATGAAGCATTTAAATCGTGGAGTAGGTTACCAGTGCCTGATAGGTTGCAATATATATTTAAAATGAAATATCTATTAGAAGAACATAAAGAAACATTAGCTCGTGTAAACACACAAAACCATGGTAAAGTAATTAGAGAGTCTAGAGGAGATTTAAGGAGGACTATAGAGAACGTGGAGGCAGCAATATCAATTACTTATACCCTTGCTAAGGGAGAATTTCAAAGAGAAATCGCTGCAGGCATTGATGAGATCTTAGTTAGAGAGCCTCTGGGGGTCTTCGCTATAATAGGTCCATTTAACTTCCCAATAATGATACCATTTTGGTTTATACCATATGCATTAGCATTAGGCAATACTTTAGTTGTTAAAGCTAGTAGTACAACACCAGTGCCATTAATGGTGACATTAGAAGTCTTAGCTGAAACACTTCCTCCCGGTGTTCTCAACTTGATCTATACAGACCACGAGCTAGGCGAATACCTAGTAACACATCCATTAATTGAGGGTACAGCATTTGTAGGTACTAGTTCAGCTGCACTAAGGCTCTATGAAATATCAGCTAAACATGGAAAGAGGTTTTTAGCTGGTGGTAGTGCTTCAAACTATGCTGTAGTAATGCCTGACACCGACCTCGAGAGAACAGTTCACACATTAAGAGACTCTAAATTCGGTAATACTGGACAGAGATGTCTTGCTATTCAAAACATAGTTGTAGTAGGTGATGATGAATTCTATAATAAGTTTAAAAACGCGTTCGTAGAATTAGCTAAGAGAATTAGAATAGGTTATGGGCTTGATGAGAGATCTGAAATGGGTCCAATGGCGAGTAAGAAGTATAGAGAAAATGTAATTAAAATGATTGAATTAGGATTAAGTGAGGGTGCTCGAATACTCCTTGATGGAAGAGATTATAGAAATCCAGAGTATCCAAATGGCTTCTACATAGGGCCAACTATACTTGAAGATGTAACTCCAGATATGAAAATTGCTCGTGAAGAGATCTTTGGTCCTGTAGCTAATTTATTAAGAGCAAAAAGCCTAGATGAAGCGATCGAGTGGATTAACAAGAACAAATATCACCACTCAGCAGCCATATTTACTCGTAGTGGTAAGTGGGCTAGAGAATTCATGCATAGAGTTTACGTGGGTAATGTAGGAGTAAATATTGGAATAGCAGCACCCGTAGGCTGGTTCCCATTTGGCGGTAAGAGGTTATCAGGTCTAGGAAGTCATCACCCACAAATTGATGTAGTAGACTTCTTCACAGATAGAAAAATAGTTATAGTGAGATGGTGGTAATTTTCTAAACTCAATTTTTAACATCTACATACTTTTAGTTTCTAAAACGCTATAACAAATTCTGCCTTAAAGTATTCTTGGAGGTGTCATTGTGAAATTTAGTTATTTCCCTTTAACTACAGAGGTAAAAGTGTTTGGAACTACCTCAAGATATATACAAGGCCCAGGTGTAATTAAAAGCATTGGTAATGTTCTCTTAGAGTATGGAATTAAAAGACCGCTTGTTCTAGGAGGTGAAACTGCTATAAAGATTACTGAGAAACACGGGTTATTCGGATCCCTGCAGGAGGCGAGAATATCCTATGTTAAGGAATTTTTTGGTAAAACCCCTTGTGGACCTGAATGCTGTGATGAGGAGATTAATAGGTTGAGTAGTATAGCTAAAGAGAGTGAATGTGATGCTGTTATTGGTATTGGTGGTGGTAAAGCTATTGATACTGCGCGAGCTGTTGCAGGTGAACTAAGAGTTCCTGTTATAATGGTTCCAACAATAGCGTCTACAGATGCTCCTTGTAGCGCAGTATCAGCTATATATACCTGTGATCATGTCTTTAAAGAATATAGGTTTTTCCCTAAAAATCCCGACGTGGTCTTAGTAGATACACAGATCATAGCTGAAGCCCCCACAAAGCTTCTCGTGTGTGGAATAGGTGATGCACTAGGTAAATATGCAGAAGTACCTTCATGTCTGAGAACTAATACTGATAATCTCCTTTCAAAACCACTACGAGGAAAGTCTACATTACTTGCTGTGGCAACATACAATCTCGTGATCTCTACGATACTCACCTATGGAGAAGAGGCTGTAGAGAGTGTTGAAAGAAGCGCTGTTACACCAGCTCTTGAGGCAGTTGTAGAAGCCATAATTCTACATAGTCAAATAACCTTTGAATGTATAGGTCACTCAGCAGCACGCTCAATTTACAATGGCTTTACAGCTCTAAGACAGCTATCTAAATATAAGAATAGAGAATTCCCATGTCATGGAGAACTAGAATTCTTTGGAGCACTAGTAGAAATGGTTATGGATGGTTATCCTAGAGAAGAAATTGTAAACTTAATGAAATTTGCACATAGAGTAGGATTAAGTATAAACCTTAATGAATTAGGATTTTCAGATATAGATAAAAACGAAGTAATACTAATAGCTAAAAAAGCCACATTGCCAGGGGAAACAATACATAATAAACCATATAGAGTTACACCAGAACGAGTAGTAGATGCTATGAAAACAGCAAACACTATTGGTATTGAAGTAGCAAAACAACATCCAATAAGAAAAATTCAAAAATAACCTGAAATTACATAGAATTTTAATACCCTAATTATAACTGTAACCGGCAAGTATTACTTAACCTAGCTTTAATAGAATAGACTAACTACTCATGGATCAAAAATGTTACAAAAACTTTTCTATTTTAAGCTAAGATCGCTTATTGAAGTTGAACACTTTTACGGGTAATGTGTGAACTGAGCACGAGATACATGGATCAAATGCTATTGCCACGCTCTTAGCAATGGCTATAGTTTCTTCTAAAGCTCTTTTACCACGAGTTAACTGTGTAGCTATATCTTCCATTACTGCTAAGTTCTGTGCTGTTGGTGTTACAATATCACATTCTACAATTTTACAATCTTTGCCTAAAACATATCTGTGGTAAAGTACTCCTCGTGGAGCTTCTACAGCATATTCACAAACATTATTAGCACTCTTATATTCAACAGTGTTCTTTACACTGACAATATCTCTGTACTTGTAGTTCTCTAGATATTCTCGAATAGTTAAAAGTGCGTCATATAATTCAGCTATGCGGGCTATATAGCCTTCAAATACACTTAGTGGAGGTCTCCAATCGTATGTATTGAGGAGGTCTTTAACTTCACTATGTAATCTATCATAATACCTATTAAACCTAGAAACAGGGCCAACAATGAAACTCTCAGATCCTTTAACCCTATATTGTAATGCTGTAGAATATTCTTTCTGAACAACACTAACAATATTCCTATAGAAAGCCTCCGTCGTATATATAGCGTTATCTAATACTACTTTTTCACCGTGATGCGAATAACTCTTCTCAGCGTAAACGCAGAGTTGAGGTTTACTTATAGCGAGATGTATACTTGACTTAAAACTCAATATTATATCTGCTAATTCTGTGAAAGATTTAAATATACCATTAATTTCATTTCTAAGTTTCTCGACATCGTCTCTACTTGGAGTAAAATATACTCCACCAATTTTTATATTGACGACATTGTGAAATCTACCACCAAAGACTCTCATTAGTTTCCTACTGTAGGAGATGATGTTAAAAGCGTTCTTAACAACTTTTGGATTTCTCTCAGCTAACTCGCTAAAAGACCTTGTTTTTGTAATTTCTGGTAGGTTCATGAGAAATACGTGTAATGCATGGCTTTTAACTCTCTCAGCCAAGTGTAAAATCTCCCGGAACTCTTCAACATCGCTATCTACTTCAATATTAAGGCATTTCTCAAACGCCTTAGCAGCGAGAAAAGTGTATGAGACTCCACAAATCCCACAAACTCTACTAACAAAATCTACAACTAGTTCAGGACTTTTACCGCGTACAATGTATTCAAAAAAGCGAGGCGCCTCCGTGATCTCGTAGAAAACTCTGTCTACATAGCCTTCTCTCTCTATAATTACTACTGAACCCTCACCTTCAACTAGTGTAAGAGGGGATTTCAATTCTCAACACCTACTCTCCTTGAGTTTAGAGTATAGTTTAAAACTATAAGCAAGTAGTATCGCCTTGAGATTACCCTCATCTACTTTAAGCTCTACTAGTCGATCTAGGAGTGCATTAATCTTTTCACGCGTAATATCAAAGAACTTTAATCCATAACAACCATAACAACCCCTGCCGAATTGTGGGCATAAGGCACCACAACCACTAGTAGTTATAGGTCCTAGACAAGGAGACTTCTGCGTTACAATAACACAGGGGGTGTTTTTACGCTTACACTCGCTACACACAGTCTCATAAATAGCTACTGGTAACCCCCCTAGTGCGTATTTTCTTAGAAATGAGACTAAAGCATCACCATTAATAGGGCATCCCGGTATAGCAAAATCTACTTTAACTACACTATCTACAGGTTTAACTTCGCTGAGAACATCTATATATCGCGGCTCAGGGTAAATAGTTTTCTTAACATCTTCAATATTACCCTCTAATCTCAAACTCTGAACACCACCCATTAGTGCACAAGTACCAAGTGCTATGAGATATTCTACTTGAGACCTCAAATTCTTCAAGAACTCTTCTTGGTGTTTAGTTGTTATAGAGCCCTCGATAAATGCTAATTCTGCATTACTAATCTTATCTACATCTAATACCTCTGTAAAGTAAGTAACATTATATTTAGCTCTAATATCACTATGTGTTAACGCATAGATTACTTCGTTGAGACAACCTGAACATGAAGTTAACTTAGCTACTAGAACTCTAATCACTTATATCCCCTCAACCCAGAAGTATTCTTCTATATCACTATATCTAAATACAGGTCCATCTTTACATATAAAGTAGTGACCGAATTGACAAGTACCACATACGCCAATACCACACCTCATACGCCTCTCCATAGAGATGAAAATATCCTCGTTTTTGAAGCCTTTTTTAAGCAGGTTCTTAATAGCAACTTTCATCATAATTTCAGGTCCACAGACAAGTGCAATAGCATTTTTTAAATCTACATCTACGTAGTTTATTAAATCAGTAACAAAGCCGACGTAGTGTAACCAGCCCTCAGCAGGGATATCTGAGGAAAGTAAGAGCTTAGTGTTGGGTATCACTGTGTATTTATTGAGTTCATATTTATATAGTAAGAGTTCTGGGTTTCTAGCACCATATAATATATTTACTCTACCATATCTCTCTCTATGATTTTCGATGTACTTTATAACAGGCCTTAAAGGAGCCATTCCAATACCACCAGCAACTATTACAATATCTTTACCCTCTATTTCCCTCATAGGCCATCCATTACCGTAAGGTCCTCTCACACCAACCTGTGATCCAGTGCCCACATGGAGCATTATGGCTCTTGTAACAGCACCAACAATTCTAATAGTGTGATTTACAAGTGTATATGTTCCTCTATGCTCGGGTAGATTAGATAGAGATATGGGTATTTCTCCGAGACCATAGACATATATCATATTAAATTGTCCAGGGTTAGCGGTATAGGTCTCATTAAGCTTAATAATATAAGTATTAGTATCAGGAGCTTCTTTTACAACATTAACTACTAGAGCTCTCTTAAATGTAAATGGATTCTCTAACCTAGTCAGAGTCATAATTATCTCACCTCTTTAACGACTTTTACTAGTGTTTCTTTAAGATCTAAGCCTAAAGGACACCACGTAGTACACCTGCCACAGCCTACACAGCCAAGTAATCCCCTTGTCTGTTTAGGGTAAAATAAGAATTTGTGGAGTATAAAATGCCTATATCTCATATATAGATCTCTCCTGAAGTGTCCTCCTGCAACTAGACCATATGTATATGTACGACACGCTGTCCACAGCGCTGTCCTCGTAGTGTAAGACTCCTCTACCTTATCTACTATTTCAACGCAGAAACATGTAGGACACACGTAGTTACAGTTACCACAGCCAGTACACTTCTCTGAAAGAGTTTTCCACAACTTCTCATTTATCACATTTCTCCTAAGAGCTTTTTGAATCTCCTCTAAATGTGGTAATCTAGTAGACATTATACTCATAGCTCTCTCAACAGCATTATAGTAACTCTTAACTTGCTCTTGCACAGCCTCTCTTAAACCAGTAACCTTAATGATTTCTTCTCCAAGAGTAGAGCCTGCTTTAAAAATTACAATATCTTCGTCGAGTCTTGCATAAGCAAGGTCATAACCTCTAAGTACAGTGGGACCTGTACCAGTTATACTACAAAAACATGTTTCAGCCGGCTCTAAACACTCTTCTATAACTATAGCTATTACACTACTCCTCTTTTTTGTGTAAATAGGGTGTTTGCCAATTAATATTGCATCGAGCACGGCGATCGCGTTAAGATCACACGATTTAATTCCAAACATTACCACTTTATTTGCTAATGAGTTATTTGTGCTATCTACAAAATCATAATCAGGTGAAACTTTAAGTATACTATGCTCTGGCGGTAGGAGATACCACTTTGGAGAGGCATATGAAAGCCTAAATCTATAGCCGGCTATAAGCTCGTAATAACCAGGACGCTGAATATCAGATACCCTAATAGGCATATCACTTAGAGAATTAATCTCTCCAAATACCGGCATAGAATTTTGGAGTTTATAACCCATGAACGTCACTCCATTAAAGCGTTGTCTTAAATACTCCATAACCCTTTCAAGATCACTCGGTTTCCCAGCATAGAGTTTAACTTGTTGTAACTCGGAAACTTTAATCACCCCTAATAGACCCGGCTCACATATAATGTAGGAAGAGGTAAAAAACGAATTTAGAAATAAGTTCTCAACATACTAGTTTTAGATATATGGGGAACTCGAGGAGAGGGAAGATGAGAGGAGGGTTTAGCTTACAATTCTTTGAATTTCTACTTTTTGTCTTGGTTCTCTGAGTCCATAAGTTGTTATGACTAAGTCTCCAATATTTACATAGCCTAGTTCTATGGCTTTTTGTAGTGATTTTTGTAATCCCTCATCATATTCTTGAGCATCAACACGCATTAACTGTAGCCCCCAGAGAATAGCTAGTCTTCTCAAAGTGGTAATATTAGGTGAGCCCACATATACCGGTATTGAGGGCTTTAGAGATGAGATTCTCTTAGCTGTATTTCCATGTATACTGAATACGAGTAATTTAGCGTTTAAATCCTCAGCTAACTCGAGAACGCCTTTTGCAAACGTTACTTGAATATTATTCACACTACTCCTAGCTTTCTCAATAATTCTCTTAAAACCCCTCTTTAAGATCTCTCTTTCCGTGAAATTTGTTATTTTTATAAGCCATGATACAGCTTCTACAGGGTATTTACCTATAGATGTTTCACCTGTTAACATGAGTGCATCTACACCCATTTCAATAGCTGTACTAACATCTACGACTTCAGCCCTAGTTGGAACAGGCTTTTCAACCATAGATTCTAGTAATTGTGTTGCAATTATAACAGGCCTCCTCATCTCAAGGGCTTTTTCAGCAATTCTACTTTGTAATGCATGTATTTCTTCGAGACCAAAACTCATCCCTAGATCTCCGCGTGCAATTAATACAACATCACTTCTCTCTAAGATTTCATTTAAATTCTCAATAGCACTCCTAGTTTCAATTTTAGCTATAATACCCACATCATCTCTACCAATTCTCTTTAAATACTCTCTGAGAACATCTATATCACTGCCACTCCTCACATAGCTAAGCCCTAAGTAATCAAAGCCATGTTCAAGTGCAAATTTCACACAATTAAAATCGCTCTCAGTAAGAATAGGTAAATCTATATCTTTACCACGTATAGTAACAGCTTTTTTCGAAGTAATAACTGAATCTGTAAGAGCTATTGCCTCTACGTGATCTGAGTAAACCCCAGTGACTCTCAGCCTAGTCTTACCATCATCCATTACTACAATATCGCCTTCTTCAATAACATCAAAAAACCTATGAATAGGTATAGGAGCTCTCTTATCCTCGCCTCCGCTAGCATCAGAGCCATAGACTATCTTTATAATTTCACCTCTCCTTAGAACAACTGGTTTTTCAAGTTTACCTATTCTAAGCGATGGACCCTGTAAATCACCTATTATAGCTAATAGTCTCCCAGAAGTGTCTTCAAGAGATCTAACAGTTTTAACATATCGCGCCCAGTCTTCAGGTGTACCATGAGCAAAGTTAATTCTAAACCCAGACACACCAAGCCTAATCATATTAGTAACTACATTGACGTCATCACTAGCAGGGCCTAGAGACACAATGATCTTTACGAATAATGGCATAGTAAAACTCCCTGAAAAATCAATAAGCTAGTGAGTATTATTTATAAAATGAGTATTAAGTCTAACTTGAGAGTAATTTAGGAACAATTATACTCGTAGATAATAGATAATTAACTTTTAGTTTTCTTCGACTACATGTTCTACTCACTCTGCGAGTACTTCACTTTTCTTTTCGCGTTTTCTTAGTAGTTTACTATGTAACGACATTGTTGAGAGTCTTGTAGTCTCGTTTTTAAACATCAATACTTCATTCTCGCTTAAAACCCCTCTCAGGGCTAGGTATTCTAGTAGGAATTCTTGTTGTGCAGATAGAACTCTATTAGACTCGTTGATTCTTAAGTCAACATATTCTATTAGTTCACTTAGTTTTGAGTCAACATATTTCTTGGTATCATCAATTTTATTATCACTATATCTCTTTAACTCATCAAGTCTCCTATTAAGATCTCTAAACCTTAGATCTATGCGACTAAGTAGTATATCTAGTTCTCTAAATTTCTTGTTATACACGTAATCTAAGTAAACTGCGAACATGAAGACGACGATTATAGCGCCTAGTAACAGGGTAAAATCTCCTAATTCTAAGGCAATATTACACCCTTAAACTCGTTGCAATTAAGATGTTAAAAACACACTGTCTTATTAAGACCGAGAATACTTGGAACTTAGAGTAAGCTCTCTTCACCAAATCTCTCTTTAACACGCTCCATTATTATCCTAGTCCACCAGGGAACTGTGAAATCTTTAACTACTCTACTATGATCATATGGTTTAATGTCGAGTACAGGTGTTTCATTGTAGAGATCTAGTCCTGTAACACGTAGCCTCCTACCCTCTATACTTAGAAGCTTCACAATGGTGATAGCTATTGGATTTGGTCTATGAGGACTATCAGTTGCAAAAACACCTACTTCTGGTAAATCATCTATCCTAATGCCGAGACGTGTAAGCCGCCTATGTCTCACCCTTAAAACCCTCTTCTCAACTTCACTAACCTTATGCATATAAGCTACGACAATTATATGGCTAAAGCCCTCTAAGTGTAAAAGACCATCACTATACTCAGGGAGGATTTCAATATAGCCTTCAACACCACGCCAACTACTCTTAACCTCCTCATCACTATAATTGTGTTTAATATAACCTATAGGTCTTAATATAATCTCCAAAACTAATCCCGTGAAGAAAGATATATTCGAGTTTAAAAATCTGAAATTATGCTCTAAGGACCAGTCTCGATGCTAGTGCTTGTTACACAATATGCAGCTATAGTCAAAAATCTACGTGGCGATGTACTGTTTGATCTCAAAGAGGAAGGTATTGGGGATTCTATTAGATGGCTCTAATTTAACTTCTCTAGTTTCTTACTGGGCGTCACTAAGACCGTAGCTGTTATTAATCCTGAAACGTGATCAGGTGCTCTTAGAGCACATAATACTTTCTTAGCATACTCATCTGTTACTACAAATCCATTATGCTCATTGTGACCAGCAATAGTCTGTAGTACGGCTTCAGGTAAAAGACCTTTAAGTATATTTAAGGACTCAAGGCCACGTCTCTCCATACCTCTCTACGTAATCATAGTCTAATCATAGTCTATGTCATGTAATGGTCTAATAAGACACTAGAGTTCAAAGCTCTCACCAAGTCTTTTAACAACACATTTTATAATAGCCTTCACGGCAATACAGTGTTTAATTATCTTCTTGTCTTTTACATTTTCAACAATTAAGTGCATCTCCACACGAGATCAATATAGCACTCCTCTAAATCTGCATATATTAGTAGCTATTAAGATTAAATATCGATTAAATATCAATGAGTAATTAGTTTAATTTAAGGAGTTAACTTAAATTTAAAGAAACTTCATTATAAAGTTCTCAATAAGCCCTTCGGTAAAGTGCTTTTTTTCGCGCCCAAACCTCTCGATAGGCTTCATTAAGTGTTTAAATGCGTGTTTTGGGGGTTGATACCAGCCAGGTGTTATTTTACGTTCTATTTTAATAGCTATTTTAGTTGCATGCGGATCTCTAAAACTACATTTTTCACACTTAAATCCCTTATTTCTACCTGCACTTTTCATTCTACTGCTACACTTAGGACACTTCGGGTTTTTATACACGTAGACTT
>Ga0080004_1195050_pt1 | contig 50240 bp, 44 predicted proteins | sample WasSprMetagenome_FD_69207 | JGI IMG/M metagenome (GOLD analysis project Ga0080004, IMG submission 69207) | Sulfidic aquatic microbial communities from Washburn Spring, Yellowstone National Park, USA - WS (SPADES assembly) (version 2) | ecosystem: Environmental > Aquatic > Thermal springs > Hot...
CAAAGGAAACCGTCACCATCACGGCGGAACTCGTTTGCCCTATTGACATTCCTGCCACTTGCCAACTGCTCATCCGAGAGCGGGACACTGGCAAGATTGTCCACCAAGCCAAGCGAAAAGTCTTCTTGGAAGGCGGTAAGGCTGAGACAGTGACCTTTGAGTGGCAACTTCCTGCCGACCCTCATTGGGCTTACGACGCTATCCTGACCGCTGAAAATCCGAGCCAGATGAAGTTTCACGAGCGGACGATGTTTTTGGTTCGCAGCGAAAGGACAATGGCGATGGTGAGGCAGGCGAAGCCATACAAGCGTGAGATTCCATCCGTAGTTTCTGGTGTCAACCTTTACACCAACGACATTCGTGGCATCGGCGCTTACTTTGACAGCGAACAACGGTTGGGCAAACATCCCCTGCCCGATATTTGGGATAGAGAAATTTCCCTCGTCCGACTTTACGGCGGCAACGCCGTCCGCCAGCACTACTACGAGCGAATTTTGAACGAAGAAGTTTTCGCCGACGAGATGGACAACTGGGCTAAGCGTGTCTTGGATGCCAATCACATCCTGCTTGCAATGCACAATGTCGCTGCCTTGACAAATCCTTTCACTTTTTCGCCCGCCTACTACTGGCGCGAGCGGTTGGGCGACGGAGACCCTTACGCCGATGAGAGATGGCTTCAAGCGGAAGAAGTATATTTGCGTGGGTTGGCGAAATGGCTCGCCGATTTCCCTAATGTCGTGTGGGAACTCATCAATGAGCCCGAAGGTTACGGTCGTGACGCTAAGACTTCGGAAGAGCGAAAGCAGTTTGCCGAGCGGGTGGCTAATTGGTGTCGGCGGATGAGCCAAGCAATCTTTAGCGGTCAAGGTTACGAGACGCCGATTGGCATCGGGCTCGCTTGGGCACCCAATTCGCCCGTTTGGAGCGTCAGGCACTTTTTGAACTTCCTCAGGTGGAGTCACGCCCACCATTACCAAACTGACTTAGGCGCTGGTCTTTGGACGCTCCCTTTCGCCCTTGCTTACGGTCACCCTTGTATAATCGGCGAAGCGGGGATGCCCAACGCCGAAAATTCACCGCACCCGCTTTTAAGGGAGTGGGGCGAAATTTACGAGCAAATGCTTTATGTCGCTTTGGGTGAACGAGCCTTAGGCTTCCTCAACTTCTACCTCAACAACCCCCTTCAGCACCCAGATTCGCCAGAGTGGGGCATGATGAGACATGACGGAACGGAGCGAGAATCCTGCCGAGTTTGGGCGAGATGGAACTTCTTGCTGAGACATCTCCAACCGAGAGCGTTTCTCCCTCCAACCGTTGCCATCTTGATTGACACCGACAGTTTGCTTCAATCGCCATCGGCGATTTTGACGGAAGTTAGAAACACGCACATGCAATTGCTTGGGACAGGTGTGCCCTCAATGATTGTCTCGGAACACGATTTGCGCAGGTGGCAAAGCATGTTCAAATCCGACCCGAAACGATGGCGGGAAGAAATGGGCTTGTTGCGCATCGCCATCATCGTCCCAAAAAGCGCTAAGCCGTCGGAAGAAACATGGAAGTTGCTGAGTGAGTTGGATCTGAAAATTGCTTGGGTCGTAGCCCTGTGCGAAGAGAGCCCCGAATGGGCAAGGAAGCAGTTACCCGATTTAAGCCCACAGTTTTTCGGGCTTCAAGTTGAACAAGGTTTGGCTCGGCTCGTTTACCCTCTCCGAAAGCGAGACGGGTTGACAGTTATCTTGATTGACGGCAATGGCAAAACGGGCGAAGTTGCGTATTATGGTTGCCGAGTTCAACTCACCGTCCCGAAAGGTCGGTGCGCCCTTTTGGAGTTTCGGGAAAGTCCCGGCATGGGCAGACTAACCTTGCTCAGCGCCTACGGTTCGGTAACCGTCAACGGGAAGCCATTAGCGAAAGCGCCAGACGATTTGGCTTGGGTCGCCGTCGGGAATTTGACTTTGAGCGAAAAACTGCCGTCCAACCCCGTCACCTTGTGGAGCGATAACCAAAAAGCCATTGAACTGACGGTGCCCGTTGAAAACGATGTCAAGGAACTTGGACAAGTCACGATTTACGCCCCAACTCAATTCTCCGATGTGGCTAAACTCGTTGCCCAGTCGCTGCAAGGGGTTGGCGTGAAGGCGAGAATTATCAATCGGCTGTCATTGCCAATCAAAGGGAACGCAATCGTCATTGACCAAGCGACGAAGAACCATGTTCTCGCCCAATTGGTCGCTGAGCGGTTCGGAATTCATTTCGTCGGTCATGAAGGTTGGTCTTTCTGGCGGAAGGGCACCATGCGGATTTGGCAACCTTGGTCAGGCTTGATTTTGTCAAATCACGATGAAAAAGGCAACTGGCTCATCGTCTTAACTGGTCACACTGAGTGTAGTGTGCACCTTTCAGCCCTCAAATTCTGTTCGTTGCGTTCGTTGAATTGCTATTGTGCTTCACCATTCTGTCAACTGGATTAAGGGGGGTGGCAAAATGCTACGGGTGTTTTTCATTCGGCATGCTGAACCAGACTATGCCAACGATACAATCACTGCAACAGGGCTTAAGCAAGCTGTTGCACTTGCGAACAAGCTCACAAAAATTGGCATAGATTTTTTGTTTTGCAGCCCTTTGGGGCGGGCAAGGGAGACGGCAAAACCGATAGCTGAAAAAATCGGGTTAAAAATCACAATACTGGACTGGCTTTGTGAGTTGAACGGCAACTTCGGTCACGAAGTCTGGGCTTGGGATGTCCCAGGAACGGAAGTTTTGGGCAGAGGTGTTTTGCCCGAAATGCACAATTGGCACAGCATAGTTCCATATGGTGAACTGATGCTCCCGCAATGGCGGATGCTTGCCCAAAACTTTGACAAATTAATCGCAGAATTTGGCTATATTCGTGATGGTCTTAGATATCGTGTAAGTTCGCCGAATGATATGACACTTGTTTTTGTGGCGCATGCTGGCACAATATTGACCCTTTTAAGCTACCTTGTCAACTTCCCACTACCACTGGCATACATCCACTTCTCTTGCGATCCAAGCAGTGTGACCGAGTTAATTTGGGAGAGACGAGGCGAATATGCTGTTCCGAGGTTGGTTCGCTTGAATGACATGTCACATTGGAGACCATAATGAACAAAAAGCGGGGTGATATTTGATGCGGGTTTTGATCACAGGTATAACAGGCTTTGTAGGCTCACATTTAGCAGAGTTAGCACTCGAAAATGGAGCTGAAGTTTTCGGGACTTACAGGTGGCGCTCAAGAATGGACAATATAACGCATATTCTTGACAAAATAAGGCTTGTTGAGTGCGATTTAAGGGATGCAACCTCAGTGAGAAATGCCGTCAAAGAAGCAAAACCTGACTGGATTTTCCATCTTGCTGCTCAAAGCTATGTCCCGACAAGTTGGACAGCGCCCGCAGACACTATGCACATCAATGTCATCGGCACTATAAACCTATTTGAAGCCATTAGGCAACTTGAGATAGACTGCCGTGTGCTAAATGCTGGAAGTAGTGAGGAATATGGATTGCAATTTGAGCACGAGTTGCCCATCAAGGAGACAAACCAGCTACGCCCATTATCGCCATATGCTGTCAGCAAAGTAGCCCAAGACCTGCTTGGTTGGCAATATTACCGCAGTTATGGGATGTTCATTGTCAGAACACGCGCATTCAACCATTCAGGACCTCGCCGTCCGGAAGCTTTCGTTGATTCGGGCTTTGCATGGCAGATTGCAAGAATTGAAGCGGGTCTGCAAGAACCGATAATTTATGTGGGGAATTTGGAGGCAAAAAGAGATTTTACGGATGTGCGAGATATCGTTCGCGCTTACTGGCTGGCTTTGGAGAAGGGGCAGGCAGGCGAAGTTTACAATATTTGTAGCGGGAAAGCGTGGAGTATTCGTGAAATTTTGGAAACGCTCCTTAAGATGACAAAAATGAGGGTTGAAGTTCGTCAAGATCCCTCACGCATGCGCCCGTCTGATGTCCCCGTCCTCGTTGGCGATAGCACAAAATTCCGTCAACAAACTGGCTGGAAACCCGAAATACCTTACGAGCAAACACTCCAAGATATGTTGAATTTCTGGCGTGAGAGGGTGAAACGAAATGAAGGCTGAATTGCCCAAAGTTGTGCTTTTTATGCCAGTCGCTGTATGTGTTTTAACGAGCTATTGCACCGCAAGCGATTTTGAAGTGATCGGCGAAAAAGAATGGGATAACGAGAAAAAGGGAAAAATTTCGGTAATTGTTGTGGATGCCAAGGATGGGCTCAAAATACCTGTGCGCGTGGTCGTCAGGACAAGCGACGGCTCTTACTGTGATGGTTCTGGGCGTGGCGTTTATAGAGATGGACGCTTCTACGCTAATGGCGAATTTTCCGTTGAAGTTCCACAAGGCGAGATAGAAATTTCGCTGTCAAGTGGTCCAAACTACATCCCTTTGAAAATGAAATTGACAGCTAAGCAAGGGAAAGAAATAAAAATTGTTGCCAAATTGGAGAAATGGTTTTCACCTCAAGATTTTGGCTGGTTTTGTGGGGACAACCATGTCCATGTGCGCCATGACCCAACTGGCGAGATTAAAATTGACGAAGAATATGCAATATTGCAGGCAAAGGCTGAGGGGTTGGACTACATCACGGAGGCAGATGCAGGGAGACCAAAAGATGTTGAAAACAAGCTTAGCACGCAAAATTTTTTGTTTCGGCAGGCTGTCGAGATACGCCCCGGCTGTTTCGTCGGGCATGTTAACACACCCGGAATAATTCGCCCATTATATGCAGAAGAACTGAGAAAAATTTCGAAAAGTGTTCTACCAATTCAAGCACTCTGCGACATTGTTCATGACCTTGGGGGCATTGTTATTTACACTCACACACTCCCAATGCCAAGATTGCATTGGATGGGTGCAACTGAATCCATCTCTGATGTGCTTCTTGGCAAGTATGCTGATGCATTTGATATCTCAAATGAGGCTGAGGAAGCTTTGTGGTTTGCGTTGTTGAACCTTGGAGCAAAGATTGCAGTAAGTGGCTCAACTGACACTGCGCTGATAAGGCGTGGTGCAATTCCACCAGGTTCGAGAAGAGTTTACGCCAAATCTGGCAAGCTCGATTATTCAGCGATTGTTGACGCAATGCGAAGAGGGAAAACATTTGCAACAAACGGCGGACCTATTTTCCCGTTCTTCACGATTAATGGGCATGAAGTGGGTGAAACCATAAAATTGAAGGAAAAAGTCGAATTTGTGGCACAAATTCAAATCTTTCACCTCTACCCGCTTAGAAGGGTGGAACTCATCAGAAACGGTTCGAAAAAACGAATTGAAATTCCAAAGAATAACGGGAATAAGACGACGCTGACATTAAGGCTCGAAGAGCACGAAAACGCATGGTATGCACTCCGAGTTGAGGATGAAAATGGGAATTGGGCAATTACAAGCCCAATATACTTCGAAACATTGAAGGAAAAAGCACCTGAACCAGCCTTTCTTATTGCATTTGAGATAGGAAATTTCGCAAGATTTGTTGAACTGAGGAAAGAGTTCTTTGCACATGTCATTGTGACTGCGAGAGGAAAGACGATAAGCAGAGTTGCATTGATGCGGGATAATGAAATTTTTTGCGATTTTTATCCAGAAAATGGGAATTACACCCCTTCTGGGAAAACACCAGTTGTTGAGCTTGGTGGTGAATATTCAAACGGGTGGATGTGGCACCCAAATCCAAAAGAACCAACACATTTTGTTGCAGACATCCTCCTTAATGCCTCTGGTTGGTATAGGGTGCTTGTTGAGACGAAAGACAAAATTTCCTTCCAATCCGAGGCTATTCATTTTGACATGAGCAATCCTAATAGTCATCAAATCTCGGCGCTTTTGCTCCATGGTGGCGAAACGAGGGTGGTCATGAGAGGGTATGGTGAGGAAATGCCATTAAACGAGGTCAAAATCCCGTTCAAAGGGGATCATTGGTGGTATCCAAAAAACTCATTCTGGGAAATTGAGGCAAAATTTGGTGATACTGAGGCAAAATATTCCAGTGGGTGGAAGATGGCAAGGGAGAAGTTCAAGTGAGCAAAACCTTAGGCAGGGGGTGAATTGACATGCGGAAGTGCGCTATAGCCTGCATCATAGGCATCGTGATTTTTCATGCGGGGTTGGTGAAAACCTCCCTAAATGCGGCGAGATTGGAAGCAAACAAGCCAATGAATGATGCGGAATTTTATGGTCCTTTTGCGAGTTGGCTTGATGCGAAAAGGGATTTTGGCGCAAAAGGTGACGGTGTTAGCGACGATACGGAAGCCCTTCAAAGGGCGCTTGATGCGATACGCCCACAAGCACCGAAATCTGTCGTCCTTTTCATCCCATCGGGAGTTTACCGCATAACAAAGACTTTGAATGTCATCCGTGAAGCTCACAGCGAATCGCAACATATCACAATTGTTGGAGAAAATCCAGAAAAAACCGTAATTAAGTGGGATGGGGAGAAAGATGGCATAATGCTTCATTACGGCGCATGGTATTCGAGGATGTGCAGATTGACACTTGACGGCTCTCAGAAGGCAAAAACTGCAATACTTTGTGGTCCTCGTTTCGCCACATATAATGAGTTTACCGACATGATTTTTCGCGATGTCGGTTTCGGGATTGAGGCTGGGCGTCATGGCACGATGGGTATCGCCGAAACAGTTGTAGCAAGATGCCATTTCACCCGTTGCTCTCAGGCTGGAATAAGCATACAAAACTGGAACTCACTTGACTGGTTCGTTTGGCACTGCGTTTTTGAGGATTGCAGGATAGGTGTTACAAACGCGTTTGGTGCTGGGAACTACCATGTTTATGAGAGCATATTTCGCAATTCAGCCGAGTCTGACATGAGTATGGGACACGCTGGCTACTTCTCAATTCGTGGCAATTTTTCCTCTAATTCACGGTCTTTCTTCAGGGCAGGGTGGCTTGGTGCATGTGGTTTTGTGACGCTTCAAGGCAACTTCGTAGCCGAAACGAAGGATGTCGCCGTTGAGGTTAACAACCTTGGTCCTGTTTTCCTGATTGACAACACTTTCAAGGTGAAGTCCTCGCCCGTCATTCGTATACGCCCTGACGCTGCTCTACTTTCCGTTGGCAATGTTTTCACGACTAAGGATGCTATTTTCTGTGGTAAAGATTCGCTGATAATTGGCGATAAATTTGAAAAGTATGAGGATGTGAAGATGCCGAAAATAGAATTGCCAAATTTCCCGCCCGCTGAAAAGTTCACAGTCATTGAAGTTCCATCGGGGTGTAGCGCCGAAGAAATACAGAGGGCAATCGAAAAGGCGAAAAATTTGCGGGGAGAAAAGCCAGTTGTGCATTTGCCCGCTGGCACTTACAACATTGATAGGACGCTGATAATCCCTGAAGGCTGTGAATTGCGGTTGGTGGGTGATGGGGGTGGCGATGGTAAGGGAACTATCTTGCGCTGGGTGGGAAAGGGGAACGGTCCTGTTATTCGTGTTTTTGGTCCAACTCATGCAAGGTTTTCGAGCTTCTCCATCAATGGCTCAGGGAAAGCTGACGGCATCAAAATTGAAGGATGCGACCAAGAGAGCGCGAGGATCATTGGAGACCAGTTGAACATCGTCTCTTCAAAAACGGGCTTGCTGGCTGAACATCTGGGCAAGGCTGATGTGAGCTTGTTCAATATTAACCACGGTAACTGCAATTTGGCGATAAAAGTCGTTGACGCAAAGATTTCGATCTTCTGTGGTGCGTCATCCAACAACGAGCTGAGCTACGAAGTTGATGGCAACGGGAAATTGCTTGTTCGTGATATATGGTATGAGACTGCCCAAAACCCACGCTTTATGCTCCTCAAGGGGAGTGGTGAGTTCACGATGCACAGCGCGAGAGTTGCAACACCTGTGAAACCACTTGAGGTGCCAGTAGTTGAGGTTGATGGGTTCAAAGGCAATGTGGTTTTCATCGGGACGAACTTCGTTACTGAGCCAGGTGAGGAAAGGAGGGCAAAGGTGATGGTCAAGGGTGAAGGGGAAGGCATGAATGTTTTCCTTTTGGGGTGTGGTGGCGATAGCGATTCAGACCTTTTGATCAATGCATCACAGAAGGCAACATGCGCATCGTTGCAAGCGTTCAAGATGGTCAAAGGAGGTGGTTGGGTTCGCGCAAAAGATTTTGGTGAAGTGCCAAGCGAGTTTCTGGTTAAGATACTTGAGCTAACAAGGCAGACATTGCCTCAACCGTTGCTCCCTGCAAGTGAGGACTCAACCGATGTGCGGTTTCATCGCGTCATCGTCAGCAACACCAATGTCGGTGTTTGGATAACGAGATGAGCAAGAAGCGTTCACTGAACCGAGGCGAAAACGAGATCCAGTGAAAATCAGCTGGCAAAACATGATGCGCAAGTGCGCTAAAATTAAAAACTGGTCATAGCTCAACCTTAGCGCGGAGGTGAAAGGCAATGGGTGCGAAGATGAACAGGCGTTCGTTTCTGAAGGCAGTGACATACGGTGGCGTTGGGCTTGTGATACTCAAGGACAGCAAGTCTGTGTGGAGCTACCAAGCAAATGAAAAACTGAACATGGCTTTCATCGGTTGCGGTGGACAAGGTGGTGGCTTGCTCAACACATTTGCTGGGATGGGGAACAATGTTGTTGCGCTGTGCGATGTTGATGAGCAAAGAGCTGCAGATGCGTTCAAGAAGTTCCCGGACGCAAAGAAATACAACGACTTCAGGAAGATGCTTGAGGAGATGAAAGATCAAATTGATGCAGTCGTTGTTGCTACGCCAGATCATACGCATGCGTGCGCTTCCGTTATGGCTATGAAGTTCGGCAAACATGTTTACTGTGAGAAGCCATTGACTTGGTGCATCTATGAAGCGAGGGTGATGCGTCAGGTGGCGATGGAGAACAAAGTGGCAACGCAGATGGGCAATCAAGGGACGGGTGCTCATGGCTTTAGGCAAGGTGTTGAAGTTATTCGTTCTGGAGTGCTCGGCAAAGTTACGGAAGTGCATGTTTGGACAAATCGCCCGATATGGCCACAGGGCATGGATAGACCTAAAGATACACCGCCTGTTCCACCTCACCTGCATTGGGATTTGTGGCTCGGACCTGCACCATGGAGACCATATCATCCTGACTACCTGCCGTTCAAGTGGCGTGGATGGGTTGACTTTGGCACTGGCGCAATAGGCGATATGGCATGCCACAACATGAACTTGGCTGTCATGGGCTTGAGGCTTCACGAATACATCGCTGAAGGGCTACCGATAACAGTTGAAGCGGAGCATTCAGGTTTCAACAAGGAGAGCTACCCTAAGTGGTCAATCATACGATACGAGTTCCCGCAAAGAGGTGACCAACCTCCAATCAAGTTCATCTGGTATGACGGAGGAAAAATGCCACCTCAGGATTTGCTCCCCGATGTTAAGCTCCCAGACAACGGAACGATCATAGTCGGCGAAAAAGGGAAGTTGTTCTCACCGGGCTATGGTGGCTCTTGGGAACTTTACCCGAAGGAGGAGTTCAAGGACTACAAGCCGCCAGAGCCAACACTGCCTCGTTCGCCAGGTCACCATCGTGAGTGGGTGGATGCATGCAAGGGAGGTCCAACACCGATGTCCAACTTCGTCGACTATGCAGCATACCTGACCGAGATAGCTCTTCTTGGCAACCTCGCCATATTCGCCGGACGCAAGATTGAGTATGACCCGAAGGAGATGAAAGTGAAGGATTGCCCAGAGCTTGAGCCATACATCAAGCGTCCATATCGAGAGGGTTGGACATTGTAAGTGAGCAGGAGAACGGTAAACGATGGGCAAGTCACAGTATGTTAAAGACCTAACTTTCGGTGAGGCTGTCGATAGCATCTTCGTGGTCAAGAGCAAACAGCTAATGCCGTTTAGGGACCGCCCCGGAAATTACCTTGCGCTTGAGCTTGTCGATAAGACTGGCTCAATACAGGGGCGGATATGGGATGAGGCTGAGACATTCGACCAAGTGATAAACGAGAAAGATGTTGTGAGGGTCAAAGGGCGCGTTGAGCTGTTTAAGCAAACACGCCAGCTACGCATAAGCGATGTGACGAAGTGCCAAAAGGGAGAATACGACCTCTTTGACCTCGTGATGCATACCGACAAGGACATCGATCAGATGTTTGATAAGGTGCTGAAAGCGGCGAGCACGATATCGAACCCTCACTTGCAAAAGCTTGTTATGTCGTTCTTGAGCGACCCATCGTTTGTGCATGACTTCAAGATAGCACCAGCTTCTTTGCGTTTCCACCACAACTGGCTTGGAGGATTGCTTGAGCATGTTGTGAGCGTGCTTGACATCGCTGAGGTCATATGTAGAACGCATAAGGGGATTGATAGGGATCTGTTGATAACTGGTGCGATACTGCACGATGTGGGAAAAGTGCGAGAGTATGTTTGGGATCCGATGCTTGACCTTACTGACGAGGGCAGATTGCTCGGGCATGTAGTTCTATCGGACGAAATGATAACAGAGCGCATAAAGGAACTGATATCGTTCCCAAGAGAGCTTTTGTTACGCGTAAGGCACATGGTGATAAGCCATCACGGTGAGAGCGAATTTGGTGCGCCAAAGCGCCCGATGACTGTTGAGGCAATGGCATTGCATCTCATCGAGAACCTTGATGCACAGCTTGCGCGCTTCACAACTTTCGTTGAGGAGCAGAAGGAATTGGGGAAGGTGTGGACTGATTACGAGAGGTTGCTCGAGAGGCGCATATTCATCGGCTACGAAAGCGAAGTTGAAAGCTATGTTGGTGAGACAACGGAAAGCGAATTAGAGGCAACTGAGGAAGAACTGCAGAGGGGTGAGGTTGGTGAGCAACCTTGAGGAATTGCTGTCACAGCGCGTTAAGAGCATAAAGCCTTCAGCGACACTCGCCATATCAGCTAAAGCTAAAACGATGCGCACAAAAGGCATTGATGTGATAAACCTCAGTGTAGGTGAACCAGACTTTGATACACCAGAGCACATCAAATATGCTGCGATAAAGGCGCTGTGCGATGGCTGGACGAAATACACCGAAGAGGCTGGCTTGCTTGAGGTCAGGAAAGCGATATGCAAAAAGCTGAAGGAGGAAAACGCTCTCAGCTACGAGCCAGAGAACATAGTCATATCGTGTGGAGCAAAGCACGCCCTCTTCAACGCTTTCCAAGCATTGCTTGATGCGGGCGACCAAGTGATCATACCGACACCATGCTGGGTTAGCTATCCAGACATGGTTAGGCTGTGCGGCGCTGAGCCAGTGCTTATACCAACAGACAGCAAAAACGGCTTCCTACCAGAGCCAGAAAGGATAGAGAAGGCTATAACCGATAGGACAAAGGTGTTGCTCATAAACTCACCATGCAATCCGACTGGCGCTGTCTATGAGGGCGAACTCTTGAAGGAGCTGGCGAGGATTGTTGAGAGGCACGAAAACATAATCGTCATCTCAGACGAGATCTATGAGAAGTTCGTTTATGATGGTGCAGTGCATGTCAGCATAGCATCATTGAGCGACAAAGTGAAGGAGAGAGCGGTGGTCGTCAATGGGCTTTCAAAGACATTCGCGATGACGGGTTGGAGGTTAGGATATGCTGCAGCACCGAAGCCTATAGCTCAGGCAATGGCGAAAGTTCAAGGTCAAAGCGCGTCCCATCCGACTTCCTTCGTTCAAATGGCTGCTATAACGGCACTCGGTGCGCCTCAAGAGTTCGTCCAGAAGATGGTGAAGGAATACGACGAGCGCAGGAAGCTAATAGTTTCACTTCTGAATGAGATACCGAATGTGAGGTGCGATATGCCCAAGGGCGCATTCTATGTGTTTGCTGACTTCAGCGATGTGTTAGGGCGTTCTTACGACGGTGTGCAGATCAACACATCAGTTGAGCTTTCGGAATTCATCCTTGAGCGTGCTCATGTTGCCACAGTCCCTGGAGAGCCGTTCGGTGCTGAGGGCTTCTTGCGCCTATCGTATGCAACTTCAAAGGAGCGAATTGAAGAGGGGTTGAGAAGAATCAAAGAGGTGCTCTCTTGAAAAGCGAGATGAGCGTAAGGGATGAAGCTATTCCATCAAGTGATAGCGGATGTCGTTGAACATGATTCGTTCAACCGTTTCCACAGGCTACGCTTGCGAGCACCTGAGATAGCTGATAAGGCGCTACCTGGACAATTCATCTGCGTCTACATCGATGACGAATTTGAAAAGCGCTTTGTCATGCCACGCCCGTTCTCCATCTCTGATGCCAACGGAGAGGAAATTGAAATTGTCTTTGCTGTCGTTGGTGCAGGGACAGCGTGGATGGCGAACTTGCGCGCTGGTGATGCGTTACGAATACTCGGTCCGCTCGGCAAACCTTTCACATGGCTTGATGGGTGCGATGTAGCATTGCTTGTAGGTGGCGGAATCGGTTTTGCGCCGTTGCCCTTCCTCGCTAAGGTGTTGAAGGGAAAAGGGGTTGATGTGGTCGCCATCTTCGGTGCTAAAAGCGCTTCCGAGATGCCTTTCAAAACAGCGCACGAACATGGCTTGAGGATACAAGGCTCTGGTCTTTCAGTGAGGGAAGTAGCGAGGTGGGGCGTTCCGTCGGCTATAGCGCTTGAGCAAAGTTACGAGGGCACATTCCATGGAAGCGCTGTTGATCTGGCGTTGCGTTGGCTCGAGGCAAACCGAGACAGGAAAGTCGCTTTATACGCTTGCGGTCCGAGGGAGATGTTGAGAAGGTTGCAAAGCATCATGATCGAGCGCTCTATAGTGGGTCAATTCTCGGTTGAGGAAAGGATGGCTTGCGGTTTGGGGCTTTGTTTTGGATGCGCATGCAAAGTGATTGAAGACGGAGTGGAACGCTACAAAATGGTTTGCGTTGATGGTCCAGTGTTTGACGCACACAAGTTGATACTTTGAGCAAACAATGATGTGCGATGCAAAACATCTCGTGCCACAATGGTGGCACAAACTGAATGAGGAGGTGGGTGATATGAGGAGCGTGAAGGGGCATCTTTTGTTCAATGTCGTGCTCTGTTGTAGCTTGTTGATCCTCTGTGCTGTTACAAGGGCGTTGGCTGGAGAATGGATAGCGCTGTTTGATGGTAAAAGCCTCTCTGGCTGGAAGCTACGGCATGAGGGTGGAAGGAACGGATGGCGTGTTGAGAACGGCATTTTGATCAACCAGCCACCGAGCACGGACTTGGTTAGCGAACAAAAGTTCGGTGACTTCCAACTGCACATTGAATTCGTCATGCCCAAGGGAAGCAACAGCGGTGTCTACTTGCAAGGCAGATACGAAATACAACTGCTTGACTCACACGGCGCAAAACCTGAATCGCATATTTGTGGTGGCATATACGGTTTGCTTGCGCCGAGGTTTAACGCGGCTAAGCCAGCGGGTGAGTGGCAGGTCTTTGAAGTGAAGTTCGTTCAGGCACGAAGAAGCCCAGATGGAAAGATAATCAAGCGCGCAAGGGTAACTGTGATACACAACGGCGTTACAATCCACGATAATGCAGAGATTGCGCGTGTCACGGGTGGCGCTCTCGATGCAAACGAGGGCACACCTGGACCTATCATGCTTCAGGGTGATCATGGACCTGTTATGTTCCGCAACATTTACATCCGCCCGCTTTCTGAGGAGGAAGCACAGTCGCCAGAATTGCTTCCACCACCAGATGGCGTGACAACCTACAGGGACATATTTGACGGGAAGAGCTTGCAAGGGTGGCGTGTCATAAAGACTGGGCACGGAACTGGTGGCAAATGGGAAGTTGTTGATGGTGTCCTTCAAGGAACTCAAGACCCACCAGGGAACGGTGGCGTGCTCGCAACCGTTGAGAAGTTTCGCAACTTCGAAGTGGTGGCTGAAATAAAGCCAGACTGGGGAATTGACAGCGGTTTGTTCTTGCGCACGACAGAGGATGGAAGATGCTACCAAGTAACCATTGACTACCATGATGGAGGGCAAGTTGGCATGCTCTATGGCGAGGGTTGCGGTGGAACTCTCGCATCAAATGAGCGCTGGAAGGAAGTTTGGCGTGAGGGAGATTGGAACTTGTTGCGAGCGGTGATCGTCGGACAGCCACCAAACATAAAGGTCTGGCTAAACGAGAGACTGCTAATTGACTTCACCGACAAAGAAGAGAGATTGCCAGCCGAGGGCTTCATCGGTCTCCAAGTGCACGGTGGCGGTGATTGGAAGGGCAAGCTCACACGCTTCCGTAACATCAGAGTGTTGAAGCTCGATTAAAAGCATCACCAACTTCACATGCTGAAACAAGAGTTTTAGAATGGGAGCGCCACTGCCTTCGTGACCTACCGACCTGCGTAGCTTCTTAGGGCGTCGTGGATCAGCAGGACTGACTCAAGGAGTGGTTTTAGCTCGTGTAGAGGGAGCATGTTTGGTCCGTCGGATAGAGCTTCGTCAGGTGATGGATGGACTTCCATGAATAGGGCATCAATGCCTACGGCTACTGCAGCCCTCGCAAGGTATGGGACAAACTCTCTCCTGCCTCCAGAAGAGCCACCAGACGCACCCGGTTGTTGGACGCTGTGTGTGGCATCGAAAACGACTGGGTAGCCAAACGAACGCATTATGACGAGGCTACGCATGTCCACAACCAAATCACGGTAACCGAATGTCGTTCCCCTTTCGGTAACCATGACCGAGTGGTTTCCAGTGCTCGTGACTTTCTCAATCGCAAACAACATATCCTCTGGCGACATGAACTGACCCTTCTTGATGTTCACAGCCCTCCCACTCTTCCCCACCTTGATAAGCAAATCGGTTTGGCGACACAGGAAAGCTGGCACTTGAAGGACATCCGCCACTTCGCTCGCTTCATCAACTTGCGTGACGCAATGCACATCGGTCAAGATGGGCAGAGAAAACTTCTCCTTCACTTTGCGCAGTATGCGCAACCCTTCACTCATCCCGAGACCGCGAAATGAGCGGATGCTCGTCCTGTTGGCTTTATCGTATGAGGCTTTGAAGATGAGAGGGATCTTAAGTTCCTCGGCAACTGAAGCCAAGTGCTCAGCGGTGCGCATGCAAACATGCTCACTCTCAACGACGCAAGGTCCAGCTATGAGGACGAGTTTCTCACCGCCTACAACCACACCGCCAACATCAAACGAGCGCTTTTGCACTGCATGCAGACCACCCATTCTCTGTCACCTTCCACAATCATTCAAACTCAAGCACGCGGGCAAGAAAACGGTAGAGCAAGAAAAGGAGAGCTACAACAACGATTGACTTGAGTATGATCCCAATCGTTCCCGTGAGCAGACCGCTTGGGCTGACTTTAACATAGCGCACCGTCGTGTTGAGCGACCTGCTGAAGAGCGATAGCTCGCTTCCAACACCGCTTGATATAACCCACCTCTGCGTTGGCATCCCCGCGATCAGAAGCTCAATCTCGTTCCCTTCAACCCTGTATGTTCCAAAGCGAGACTGCGAGCCCTCAAAGACTGTCACTGTCCCATCAGCTCTAAACTCACATGACTCACCAAGTGGCGGTATACCGACAGCGCCTCTGTCGACAAGCTCCCACCTGCCAATCAAATCTTTCTCGCTCCAAGTTCTTCCCCGCTCCTTTGAGCACCCCAGCGGAATGAAAGCGCACATGAGGAGAAGCATGAACGACCTCAAAACGGAGCTCCTTAGAAGCCCGAATGTGCTTTTGCATTCGCTTTTCATTCTCCTCATCCCACCATAGAAGTATGATGCTCAAAAGCGATACGGCGTTGAGTCTACGAGCAAATACTTTCCTATGGAGAGGGCGAGGTGCAGTGCTGTATCGCGCAACTCATCTGGGAGCGGGCGAACTGAGTTATGCACCTCGTAAGTGAAATCGCCCTCATAGCCGATCTCTCGGAGCGCTTGAACTATTGGACGCCACTCAATTGTGCCGAAGAACGGCAACACATGTTGGTCGTGCATCCCATCGTTATCAGCGATGTGTAGTGCCTTCAGCCGTTTGCCTATAGCCCTCAAAGCGCTCGGTTGGTCGAGCCTCTGTATGTTCGCGTGTCCTGTATCCCAACATATGCCAACGAGCGGGTGATTGAACGAGTCAACCAAATCGATGAGTTCGCTCGGGACGGAGCAGTAATGTCTTCTGAGCTTCCTTTCGCGCCCGACGAAAATGTCAGCGTTGTTTTCAAGTGCTATTCCGACTCCAACCTTCTCAGCAGTTTTGAGCAGTTCGCCAAACCAATCGATGTTGCGTTGTCGCAAGCTCGCCAGATGCGCTTCATCAAACGCGCCCGGAAAGCTTTCGGGCTCAAAGACTATCCACTTTGCGCCAAGTATACCCGCAGCCTCAATCGAGCGATGGCTCATCTGAGTAAGCCATTTGGTCCTCTCGTCGTTCCCGAACTTGTTGAATATCGGTCCGTGAGACTGAGAGAAAGGTATGCCAACGGAAACAGCCTTCTTACTTATCCTCTCAACCCACTTAGCCCAATCTTCACCAACAAACGGTGAGCCATCAAAGAGCCAATCGCAGAAGTTAAAGTCAAGCGCTTCAAAGCCGATGCGCGCAAGCCTTTCAATAGCCTCCTCTGGGGAAACGAATTGCGGGTCAAACAGGACATTGAGGGATGTCGCAAGCCTCATCTCAAATCACCCCCAAGAATAAGAGAATTGCATCAGTTAGCATCATGCCCTCGTTCGTCGCATAAGGACACGCCTAACACCACGAAGCTGTTTGAAGACAGCACCCTCACTAATGCACTTTAAGGTAACATCTGGCTCGACAACGACCGAACCCGCTATCACATCAACACCGAATTCAAACAGCACTTCCGAAAGCGGAGTGCTTGGTCCTATCACCATCACGAACTCCGCATCTCGTGAGAGCTCAAGGAGATGCTCTATCGTGTGGTTGACGAAGGCGCTCCCAGTTATGGCTACGACTTGCGCACTCGGCAAAAGTTTCTCAACCTCTTCAGCGCGCAGGTCACCTTCAAGAGGGCGCTTCTCGAAAACCATCAACTCACTCACACAGCTTCTCAACTTATTCACGAATGGGAAGTGACCTATAAGCGCAACGCGTTTCCCTTCGCCAACTCTCGCCAGAACATCAGCACCATCGCCATCCTCAACCATGTCCTCTTTGAGAGCATCAACGAGGAGCGCATTCATCGCAGCCACACCAACGCTTGTTTGTGGTGGCTCGCTTGAAAGAGCCAGCTGAGCAAGCTCATAGCAACTCAGCTCCGTTAGCCGACCTGCATTTGGTATAGGTAGCGAATCAACATGTGGCTTGTCTGGTAGAATTGTGTATGCCATACCCATGCGCTTCGCCCAAACGGCTGTTATGAAAGCACCTACAAAGACACACTTCACTTCCGAATCTAACCCCGAAGAAGCAATGGCATCAAGCAAAGCCCGAGTGATGCGCATCGCTTGTAACACCTCAAACAGAGGGCAACGAAATTTAGCCACCGCCTTCGCTACCTCTTGCGAAACATGACCCACAAGCCATAGTTCTCACCAGAAGGGTAACGGTCTTCAATGATCTTGTAATCAAGTATGCCAGCAACTTTGAGTTGCTCCTCAAATTCTTTCTTCCCGATGCGCCTCATCGGTAGCTTGCCAGGTTCGCCCCAAATACTTTGGCGCACGATCTTCAAAACCGTTTCCTCATCAAACATTCTTGAGAAACCGCCGCCGATGTATGCCACACCGCCCCTCCTCAACACACGATATGCCTCCTTGAAGACGACCGATTTCTCCTTGATGAACGGTATCATGCCCCTGCTGACCACGAGGTCCGCAAAGCCATCCTTGAAAGGCAAGTTAAGAGCATCGCCAAGCATCGGGTAAAAGCGCGTGCTCAACCCAGACTCAACAGCGTTTCTTTGAGCTATCGCAACCGCATACGGATTTATATCCACAGCATACACTACGAGTTTCGTTATCCTGAGCAACGCCAGCCCAAGCGCACCAGAACCACAACCGAGTTCAACACAAACACCTTCGCTTATACCAGTGTCCTCAACAATCTGCCTTGCGAGCGCTTGGTAGATTGGCGCAAATGTTGTCCTTGCTGTTTTATCTATCATCTCTGCTGAGCGCTTCAGCTTCTCATCGTCTGTCGCCCCACCACACTGATGCCTAAAGGTTACCACCGCAAGCGAGAACAGTGCAAGCACAACAACGAGCGAAGTGGCGCACCATCGCCTCATGCCTGTTCACCTCCTTCAGAAAGAGCTGGCTACGGTGTATCCCCGAGTTCAGCTTGCAGTTTGCTCAAGAGCTCCTTTAGCTCTTTGACGATGCTCTCATACCCAGGCACACCGTAAACATTTTTGACCTCCTCAGGGTCGCTATGCAAATCGAAGAGCTCCCACTCACCAGTTGTAGGGTAGTGTATGAGCTTATATCGCTCAGTCCTAACACCGTAGTGTGGCAGGACACGATGTGGCATCGGATACTCATAGTAACGGTAATACATCGCCGTCCTCCAGTCGCTCACCTTCTCGCCCCTGAGCAACCTCACAAAGCTCCTTCCATGAACATCGTTTGGTATCGGAACGCCAGCGAGCTCAAGGAGGGTTGGAGCGAAATCAACATTGAGCACGATGTGCTCATCAACTGATGCTGGCTTGACTTCCTTCGGATACCGCACTATCAGCGGGATGCGTATCGATTGCTCATACATGAACCGCTTATCATACCAACCGTGCTCGCCCAAGAAGAAACCGTTATCCGATGTGTAGATGACGATGGTGTTATCGGCGATACCAAGCCTTTCAAGCTCTGCCATGAGCGCCCCCACGCTCTCATCAACAGCTACAACACACCTCAAGTAATCCTTGATGAACCGTTGGTAGTTGTATTTTTTGCGTTCCTGCGGTGTCATATCTGGCTTCAACTCTTTTGAGTAATCTGGCATGTCAGCTATACGCATATCCGCGTGGGAAGCAGCGCTTGCCCTCCCTTTGTAATCGTCGTTGAAAGTAGCCGGCTCTGGAATATCAACATCGGAGAAAAGTTTCATGTGGCGTTGATGTGGCGTCCATGGACGATGCGGCGCTTTGTGATGACAGAGCAGGCAGAACGGTTTATGGCGCGATGAATCATGCCAACGCCTTAACCAGCTTATGCACATGTCCGTTATGATGTCGGTGGCATACCCTTCGACTTTTATCCGCTTGCCCATCTCTATGAAGACGGGATCTATGTATGCACCTTGTCCTGGGAGCACACACCAATAGTCGAAGCCGAAGGGCTCACTCTGAAGATGCCATTTCCCAATGACTGCCGTCGTGTAGCCAGACTCGCGTAGCAGGGTTACGAAAGTTTTCTGTGAAGGGTTGAAAGGGGTGCTGTTGTCCTTAACACCGTGTGAGTGCGCATATTTGCCCGTGAGTATGCTTGCCCTGCTCGGCGCGCAGAGCGAATTAGTTACGAAGCAGTTGCGAAACAGCATACCTTCGGAGGCGAGCTTGTCCAAGTTGGGCGTCCTCAAAACCTTGCAACCGTAACAGCTCAGTGCATGTGAAGCGTGATCATCCGCCATTATGAAGAGTATGTTTGGACGCTCCCTCAAACCTTGCGATGAGAGCGGTTTGATCGATGAAATGAAGGTCGCACCAAACGCAAACTTAAGGAAGCTACGCCTGCTCATCCCCTCATGACCGCTTCCCATGCTTAACACCTCCATTTCGGCTTACTCCTCTTCACTGACATCTTGCTTCGCCAGCGCTCAACTTGCCACCCACGCCTTTTAGCGAGCAAAAGCAGACGCAAGTCGGGGTTGACTGCCACTGGGTGACCAACACACTCAAGCGCAAACCTGTCTGAGTAACTGTCAGCGTATGCATAGCATTGCGAAAGAGATAGACCATGCACCGAAGCATACTCACGGATAGCGATGGCTTTTTGGAGTTCACTCAACGGCGGTGTTAAAAGCTTGCCAGTGAAGCGCCCATGAGCAACTTCAAGCTTGACTGCAATGAAGTCGTCAGCGCCGATGAACTCGGCGAGCGGTTTCACGAGCAAGTCAACAGCACCTGTTAAAAGCACTATGCGATGCCCCATCGACCTGTGCCATTCAATCCTTTGAACAGCTTCCAAGTAAAGCCTGCGCAACCAAAACGATTCAAAGTATGTGCGTGCAAACGAAGACAACTCCTCAGGCGAGACCCCAGCATAGTTTGCATAGAAGAGTTTGTTGAAGATGCTCCTGCTAACCAAGTCGGCAAGAAGCCAACACGGCGCCATCAAAGCGAGCTTTGAGAGCCAAAGGAAACGAAGAGGCTTAGGGATGGAGCTGAGCTTGAAGAGGACGAACGAATGCACAACCGTTGTTTCGCTCAATGTCCCGTCCACATCGAAGAAAGCTGTCACCTTGCCTGCTAAGCTCATCTCAGTGCCATCCGTGTTGCGCTCACGCCATGGAGGGATTCAAACGCTCACAACTATTGTCTTTTGGTTCCTGTATGTGACGATGCCATGTTTTCCCTTCACAGGGCGCACATACTTTGCGAGCGTGTAGTCAACGGCGACCTTGCCAGAACAGCCACTGCGAATCGCTACGATGCGCGCTGCCTCTTCAATGGCTTCCATCGTGAACTCAACATTTCGGCTGTGACGGCGCAATAAGCCATGCGCACCACGAGAACCACGAATATGCATCCATATGTCATTCGGGTTGGCTAACTCGGTCAGTAACTTCATGTTCTCGTGTGCGTTCCTGCCAACGAAAAGATCAAACATGCCCGCAACCTTGAACTTCAAAAAGCCATCGGATGAAGCCGATGGAACGGATGAAGTATCAGCGTGATGCACAAACGCCTCTGTAAGTCTCACCGAGAGCAAACGCTCAACTTGCCCCTTCAAACGCTCTAAGGATGAGATGTCGCCTTGTAGCTCAACCTCGGCGATGAGCTGTTTTGCCCTGCTTGCCATTGCCTCAAGCTTCTCTATGACGCTCGGCAAGCTGTCACGAGCACTCTTCAACTTTTTGTATAAAGCGAAGAGGCGCTGGGCATTCTCAGCAGGTGAAAGTTTCGGATCAAGTTCAACCGAGATCTTGTTTCCCGAGAAGTCGTCGAGGAGCACGCTCTCGCATCCTTGTTCAATCTCGTGTGCATGAGCGAGCAAGAGCTCACCTTTAAGGCGCAACTCGTCAGCTTTGCTCGCTTCATTGAGCTTCGCCTTGAGCTCTTCAATCCTACCCTCTAAGGAGCGCAGGAACTTGCAAAGCGATGATTTCAAGCTCTCTTTGAGCTGATTAAGTTCGTCCTGCGAACGAACACAACAAATCCATTCACCAACGCAATCGCTGAAAGATTCGCATCTAACCTGCTCAACAACATCTGCGTTAACAGCGGTTCGCAAGTGCTCAAGTTGAATCGGGTAGCAACCGACCATTTTACCATCTCGGCTCACTATGCGCACCGAATCGAAGTTCCCACCGCATACGACATCCCTCAACCACATAAATGCACCAAGCAAGCGATGAAAGCCCTCACAGGAGATGTCGCAAGTTAGTTCCTCGCCACTCATGTTGGCTCTATGCAAAAGCTCAGAAACAAGCACCTCGCTCATCCCATGAAAACTGCGCATGAGCCATTCACGCAACCTCATACATTCCGACGAAAGCAAGGCATGCAGAGTCTCGCCGTCGCATACGGCGAGCGGATTCACCCGCCCGTGAGATGGCGGACGAACATAGAGCCTCGAAGGGAGCACCTCGCGATACCTGTTGACGCTCTTGGGAAGGCGTTTCAGAGCATCGACTATCTTACCATCATGCCTTATGAGCACGATGTTGCTGTGCCTGCCCATAAGTTCAACCATCAGTGACATGCTGACCTTATCACCAAGCTCGTCCCTCGCCTCAAGCTCAATCCTGACAAGCCTATCAAAGTCAATCTGCTCTATCGCTCTGATGATTGAGTTCTCAACGAAGCGCCTGAGCACCTGCGTGAACACGGTTTGCTGTCTTTGCAAGCCACTTGGAGGTGAACTGCAAAGGCGCATATGTGCATATCTTGGATGCGCTGAGATAACGAGCCATCCATCATACGATGGTGATGCAACTTTTAACGCAACATCGTAATCGTTCGTTTGCCCCGCCCACCTCACCCTTCCACCGCATAACTTTCTTTCAGCCTCGGCACAAACAGCGCTTAACATCATGCTATCAAACGATAGCCTCACTTGAGCTTGCACCGCCTTCATTGCTCCTTCTTCGTTCGGTTCAAATTCAGCCTGAGTGGTGCCTTAGATACAAGCACGCTACGAATCCCATCATCAAAGTGCAAGACATCCCTCACACACGGCACTTCGGTGAGCAGGTCAACTTGCGAACAGAACTCAACATCCTCGGCGAGCCCGATTGAGATGAGATATTGACCGTGAATTGACTCCGAGAAAATCCTGCTCAAGCCATATCTCTCTATGTCATCGAGCATGTTCAAGAGCAAATCCCTCTGCTCATCGCACATGGGCAATCCCGCTCTTGATGCGATCAAAGCGCTCGCATACCAGTCTTCATCTGAAGGCAACATCGGGTTATCCGAGCGCCCCGCAGGTATGATGACGATGTCGCATCCGTTCTTCTTAGCCACCTTAGTGGCTACCTTCGCAACTGCGGAGGCGTTCACGGCGCTCCCCACAAAGATCGCCCTTGCGCCAATCGCTTCGTGTAAGCGCTGAGCTCCAGTAGTGCTCGTAAAGATGGCTATTTTACCTTTGGGGCGTTTGCTCAACACTTCCGTCGGGCTGTTCGAGAAGTCAAAGCCTTTCAGCTTCAGCCCTTTGCGCTCACCGACGAGGAGCGCACCGCTAAACTTCTTTACGAGTTTCCTCGCCTCGCTCACCCTTCGCACAACATGCGCTTCCCTTACACCAACATGGAGAAGCGTGCACAACATCGTGCTCGCACGCATCGCATCCACGATGATGGCTACAGAGCCACTCGTCGAAGCCAACTGGCATCCATCCTTCCCAGCAACGATGCGCACATATTGCCTCCCCATAAAACATCGCCACACACGAGTTGATGCAATCGTCGCAATGGGCGCTACGATTTAGCGTATGTTTATCTTCGGCTCAACACGGATGGGAACGCTTAACGAGCGTGCCACTGGGCAATGCTCCTCCGCAGCTTTGATGGCGCGCTCGACCTTTTGCACATCGGATTCGCTCTCAACCGTTATGGTTGGGCGGACGACCAATTCTGTGAACTTGAGAGCACCACCTGAAACCTCAAGATGCCCTGAAGCCTCACTCTCGTAAGAAACGAAGCGAGCTCCAAGCCTCTCAGAGACAGCAACGAATGCGGAGAGCAGGCATGCGTTGACCGAAGCGATGAGCAAGTCCAGAGGCGACCAAAGATCATCCCTGCCTCCGAACCGAGCTGGCGTTGCAATATCAATATCTGGCTTCCCAGCCGAGCTTACTATGTAGCGCTTATCCCCAACCCACCTGACGGTGTTAGATAAGTTAAAGCCCTTCTCCATCAACCTCACCTCCAGTGCATCTCCACACATTGCTTCAGCTCCTTCTCAAGTTCATCCACTGCATCTGGTCTGCCAAACCTTTCCCTGAGCTCAAGCATGTAGCGATAGTTTTCGATGGGGATGCCTTTGAATATGCAGTTGCTCGTGCAATAAACATATGCGCCAGTGGCAACCCCGCCATAAAGCAAGCAATAGAGGGCGCTTTGCTTTATCTCCTCTTTCGTTCCAGCATGCACAGCTGCGCATTTGACATTGCCCATCAGGCATATCCTCGTTCCAACGATTTCCCTCACCACCTTTATGTCAACGCCAGCCTGCGGATCAAGCGAATGGATTGCGTCAGGTTGACACTCAATCAACTGATCAAGTATCGGCATGATGTTTCCATCCGTGTGCTTCACGGTGAAAGCGCCAGCCATCTTGAAGGCATCGATCTGACGCTTCAAGAACGGTGTGACGAATTTCCTGAACATGCGCGGGGAGAGGAAAGGACCACTGTTAAAGCAATAGTCGGCGCACATGAAGACGATCTCGGCACCAGCTCTGATGAGCTGTAAGCCAACGCTTATAGCCTCCTCAACCCTCCTCTCGGCTTCCTCAAGCACCTCCGATTCTCGTTCAATGAACCGCACCGCTTGTTCAACCATGTCGCTCCCGCTCGGTATGGCGAAAGTGCCGTCAACAAAAGCGCTCAGCATGAATGTGTCGCCAGCTATCTCACGCACATATTCAAAGCTTTCCATCTGCTCTTCAATCGGCAACCAATGCAAACCAGTTATGACACTGTAGTCAAACTCGGTAGCCACCCTCACCCATAACTCCGCATTCCGCTTCAGCATGTCCTTCTTGCGAGCTTCAGAGACACCTTCAAGGTGATGCGCACGCAAAGGCTCTTGACCAAACACCTCTTCGCACAACTGAAACTCAAGCTCAAGGTGAGGCACTTTCTCTGGGACGCCACCACGAAGCGCACATATGAGCCTTTCCCTTGGAGTCATCGTAGATGCATCACCTCAAAGATGCACGCACCTTAGCAAGGTAGATTGCGCTTTTGCCCTCGTGCGACGAGTAATAGCTCACCCAAAGCACATCATCATGCCAGAAGATACCTGTGTAACTTGTATCGCCACCAGATGGCAGTGTGAGAAGCTCGCTCATCTTCCCCTCATACACATCAATGACACACAGCGATGTTCTGATGCGCCCCTCGTATAACCTGACACCGCATATGAAGAGCCCGCTTGGGAGGCGAAAAAGTTTTGGACCGCCAATCCTCATGCCGAGATCTTTCCAGAGCCAATTTGTGTATGGTGGGTTTGCAACACCGATGTGCGCGTTACCGCTTCTCCCTCCATCCCTCAGAAGGCAATACAAGGTGCCATCGTCGGTGAAGACCAAAGAAGCCTCGTTCCCTTTACCGTCTGGGAAAATGTTGCTTGCTACGATTTCCCACCGCTTGCCATCCGAAGTCCGATAAAGGCATCCAGATGCATCCTTACCACCGTATCCGACGCTATATCCGAAGCCACCGTGCCATGTGACGCTCCAACGCCAAGTCCCAGCACCACTAACACATGCATATGGACCGAGGAACTCTTCGCCATCCTTTGAAAGCCATGTGAGCGATTGATGGGTCAAACCTTTCATGGCGCTGAAATTGCGAGAGAACTCCTCCCACGGTGAGCCATCTACGGAGAGCGCCCACTTGAATTGGCGATATTTAGAGCCATCCAAAGGTGCTGTAAAGCGGACAGCCGAGTTAAGCATTAACATCCCATCAGCAGTGATTGAAAGCTTTGGGTCTCTCAAGTCACCATCGGGGCACTCGAAGAGCGAGACCGAACGCCAACCCTCGCCATCGTCTGAGACGATGAGGCGCAACTTGCCATCGTCACTCACATGTGCTTTCCCTTCACGGAAGGCGCAATACCAACGCCCGTTGAACCTGATTAAGTCGGTGAAGGCGTTATGTGGCGCATTGTCCCAAATCTTTTTAACGCTCAAAAGCTCAAAGCGGACATCGCGAAACTGAAGCAGATGGGCAAGCTGAAGCGCTATACCGAAAGCGAACTCAAGATACATCACCATTCACCCCCAATGCTACATCCAAAGCCATGATAAGGACGCAAGGGAAGCATCAAGCAAGGTGACGGACAAGCTGATGTGTAGCAGTCAAGCTCCCGAGCAAGCCGAAAGCGAGCCCGAAGAGCGAGAGGCTGAAGAAGAAATGCCAGCTCGGGACAGCAACATGGAAGAGCATGAGCAAGACCTTGTTTGTTTCAACGAGCTTTAACAAAGCGATGTGCACCCCATAAACCGCTATGGAAGCCAAAGCGCCACCGAACAAGCCATAGAGCAAGCCCTCAAGTATCAACGGTCCCCTGATGAACCAAAGGGTTGCACCAACAAGCTGCATTATCCGTATGGCTTCCCTTCTGGCATAGATGGTCAACCTTATAGCGTTTGCGATAAGCGATAGGGTAGCGAAACCAGTTATGAGGACGAGAGCCAAACCGCCCAACCTGATGATTCTGGCGATGTGCGCTATCTGTCTTATGACATCGCTCATGCAAATGACGCTCTCAACCTCTGGCAACCGCTTCAACCTCTTAGCACACTCTATTGCGTCCTCAACGCTAACGGCTACCACATCAAGCCTGTGCGGGAGTGGGTTGCCCCCAGCTAAGTCTTGAAGCGATATGCGATTGCCCATCGCTTCTTCCATCTCTTTCAACCCTTTGTCCTTATGAACGAACTTGACGCTCTTTATCAAGACCCACCGTTGCAGTCTCTTTTCGAGCTCCCTCGCTTCCTTCTCGCTTACATCGCTACGCAGGTAAACGCGCATGCAGTTTACCTTCTCAGCTTCGCTGAGGACTGCTGAGCGAACATAGAGCACAATCAACATGAGCAACCCGAAGACGAAAACAGAGAGAGCCGAACTAACTGTCGCTGCTATGCTCATTAGCCAGTGTCTCTTAGCGCTTGTTAAAGCTTCAACGAGGCAGTGCTCAAGAAAACGATATAGCACTGCGATACACACCCTCCTGCTCATCCCTGAATATCTGTCCGTTGCGCAGTTCTATCACCCGCTTCTTCATCCCATCAACGATGTATTTATCGTGAGTTGCCACAACGACGGTTGTGCCACGCTTGTTTATTTGGTCGAGCAGTTGAACTATCTCCCAAGATGAATCTGGGTCAAGGTTTCCAGTCGGCTCATCGGCGAGCAATATGAGCGGGTTGTTCGCTATAGCCCTCGCTATACAAAGCTTTTGCTGTTCGCCACCCGAGAGCTGTCTTGGCATGGCGTTGTATCTTTCCATCAGCCCAACGAGCTGGAGGGCGTTGCAAACTGCGTTTTTGATTTCCGAGCGAGATGCACCGATGACCTTCAGTGCGAAGGCAACATTTTCCCAAACTGTCTTATCCTGAAGCAACAGGAAGTCTTGGAAGACGAAGCCTATGATGCGGCGCAAATAAGGCACTTGAGATGGGCGCAAGTTGTTAACCGTTATCCCGTTAATGATGACCTTGCCAGAGGTTGGGCGTAGCTCACCGTTTATGAGCCTCAGTATGGTTGATTTGCCCGAGCCAGTAGGTCCGACGATGAAGACGAACTCGCCCTTGTTTACTGTGAAAGAAACATCTTTGAGAGCCACTATGTCGCCCTTGAACTTAACTGTCACATTGTGGAATTGAATCATGTGCCTTGCCCACTCCCTTAAAGCTATCACTCGATGGCTTCGGGATACGAGCCGAGCACCTTGAGGAATAGGCACTCTCTTCTCATCTCATCGAGAGCCATCTTCACAGGCTCATCTTCCACATGCCCTTGGAAGTCAACGAAGAAGAAATACTCCCAAGGGGTGTGCCTTGCTGGTCTCGATGCGATCATAGTCATGTTGATGTTGTAGCGTTGCAATGCCCCAAGAGCACGATACAATGTCCCGGGGCGATGCGCCACCGAGAAGAGTATCGATGTTTTGTCGTGACCAGTTGGCGAGGGTATCTCCCTGCCGAGCACGAGGAAGCGAGTCTTGTTTCCCGGCATGTCCTCTATGTTGACTGCGAGCACATTCAAGCCATATCTTTCAGCAGCTAACGCATGTCCTATCGCTGCTGCGTTAGGTTCATTTGCTGCTCTTCTGGCACCCTCAGCGGTGCTGCTTACGGGGAGAAGTTGAGCGTTGGGCAAGTTCTTCGAAAGCCACCCCTTGCACTGAGCCAAAGCGATGTCGCGGGAGTAAACAACCTTTATCTCCTCCAACTCGCACTTAGCCAGAAGGCAGTGGTGAATTGGGAAGAGCACCTCAGCACATATCTTCACATCGGAGCGGATGAGCATATCCAAAGTGTCGTTAACTTCGCCTTCGGCGGTGTTCTCAATCGGCACAAGACCATAATCGACATTGCCCCTTTCAACTTCAACGAACACATCTTGGACTGTGGGCACTGGACATAGCTCCACACCATGCCCAAAATAATGCTTGCATGCGATGTGGGTGTATGAGAACTCAGGTCCAAGGTATGCGACCTTTATCAGGCTTTCGAGCCTCCTGCATGCGCTTATTATCTCACTGTAAATCGCTTTGAGCGACTCAGGTGGAAGCGGTCCCTTGTTCAACTTAAGCATCCTTGCCATAACTTGCGCTTCCCTTGATGGAGAATATGAGGGTTGTCCGAGTTTGCTCTTCAGCTTGCCGATAGACATCGCTACCTTGGCACGCTTGTTGAGCAGTGAAAGTATTTGCTCATCCAACGAATCCACTTCACGGCGCAACTCCTCGATGCGCTTCATCACTTCGGCATCCTGCTCCATCAGCCTATTCGCCTCCACCCTTCGTGTTAGAATAACTTCTGAAACAGCCACCACAGCTTTTTGTGGCAGTGAAATGTAGCACCGAATGAAGCTACTTCACTACTATCATTGTGACAACTTCGAAATGCTCGTCAAACATTGTGCCACAAAAGAGCCAGCATGCTGTGTGGCGGGGCGCAAAGACTTGTGCGGTGGCAGGTGAAACTGCTATGGCAAGCAGGGTGCCATTGGAAACGAAAGAAGTGGATGAAAACCTTTGGGTCAAATGCGCCAAGTGCGATTCCTTGATCTACAGGAAGGAATACGAGAAGGAGCTGAAGGTGTGCCCGAAGTGTGGCTATCACGAACGCTTAGGCGCTTGGGAGCGGTTGAAAATAACCGTTGACGAAGGTAGCTTCGTGGAATGGGATGCCGAGCTTTCACCAGCAGACCCGCTTTGCTTCCCCGAATACAAAGAGAAGCTCATCAAAAGCCAACACCAAACAGGTCTGAAAGATGCAGCGTTGACTGGCACGGCTAAGATTGAAGGGATACAGGTAGCCATCGGCATAACCGATTTCAAATTCATGGGCGGAAGCATGGGGAGTGTGCTTGGTGAAAAGATAACGAGGCTGTTTGAGAGAGCGATAGAGCTCCGCCTACCCGTTTTCATCGTTTCTGGTTCTGGTGGAGGGGCAAGGATGCAAGAGGGGTTGCTATCACTGATGCAGATGCCAAAGACATGTGCAGCATGTGCCAGATTGCATCAAGCGCGCCTGCCATACATCATACTGCTCACGGATTCGATGGCTGGCGTTCAAGCGAGTTTCGGTGCGCTCGCTGACATCATCCTTGCAGAGCCTGGCGCCATGGTCGGATTTACAGGTCCAAGAGTGATTGAACTCTCGCTGAAGATAAAAGTTCCAGTTGAGCATCGCATGGCTGAGTTCCAGTTTGAGCACGGCATGATTGACATGATTGTTCCAAGGAAGCTCGTTCGCCCAACCGTGGCTAAGCTTTTGCGCTGGATGTGCAAGTAGTTGAATGGCTTTGAAATGTCAAAGCGAAAGCATTGAAGGAAGGCGCCAAGGGAATGAGAGAGCACTTCAATATGCTCTCGGTCATCTCGCCAGTCTTCAATGAGGAAGGGAACCTGAGGAAGTTGCACAGCGAGCTAAATGAGACACTTGAGGAGCTCGGCATCGATTACGAGCTCATCTTCGTTGATGATGGTAGCACCGATGGTAGCTACTCGGTCTTAAAGGAGCTCGCCCTCTCGCATGAGCGCACGAAACTCGTGAAGCTCAAGCGCAACTACGGTCAAACGCTTGCAATACAAGCTGGCATTGATCACTCAAGCGGCGATGTCATAGTGGTCATTGATGCTGATTTGCAAAACGACCCGAAGGACATACCGCGCCTGCTTGAGAAACTCAAAGAGGGGTATGATGTAGTGAGCGGTTGGAGGAGGAAGCGAAAAGACGCCCTCCTAACGCGCCGTCTACCCTCAGCCATAGCTAATTGGCTTGTCTCAAGGATCAGCGGTGTCCATTTGCACGATCACGGTTGCACATTGAAGGCGTATAAAAGAACCGCGATAACTTCGCTCAGATTGTATGGCGAGATGCACAGGCTACTGCCAGCATACCTTGGACAGCTCAAGTTCAAAATAACGGAAGTTGAAGTGAACCATCGCCCGCGAGTGTGGGGACGCTCAAAATATGGTCTTGAGAGGACGGTGAAAGTGCTACTTGATTTGCTCATGGTTAAGGCGCTCGAACAGATGCTGAGGAAGCCACTCTACATGATCGGTGGCTTTGGAATGTTACTCCTGCTTATAGGTGTGCTTGCGATATGCACATCAATTTGGTGCTATGCTATAAACTCAAATATGGCATCGCCGATGTTGCTTGTCGGAGCGATAGCATTTACAAGTGGCATTCATTTTATCGGGTTGGGATTGCTCTCGGAAGTGTTGATGCGCATCTACTACGAATCCCAAGGACGCAAACCATACGAAGTTGAAGAGGTGATAACATCAACGCGCTCTTGACACCAACGACGCTCTTGACTAAACTAAGGTATGGCAAGGAAACAAAACCATGAGGAGGTGATTAAATGCGAGTGAAGAGGCAAGTTCCAACGATGAGTAGCCATGCTGGCTTCACACTCATTGAGCTGCTGGTGGTGATTGCTATAATCGCCATCTTGGCAGCGATCCTGTTTCCGGTGTTTGCGAAGGCGAGGGAGAAGGCGAGGACGACGAGTTGCACGAACAACCTTCGCCAGCTTGGTATGGGCATGCTCATGTATTCTCAGGATTATGATGAAAGGCTTCCCATCAGTTATAGAGGACCAACTTGGTGTGCAGATTTTGCGTCGTGGAAACAGCTTATACTGCCGTATGTGAAGAACACACAGCTTTTCATCTGCCCATCCGCTGGCGAAAAACATCCATGCCCAGAAGGTAGCCAACTGCCATACACTGGAACATATGGCACCAACGCATACTGGAGTGAGAGTGGCATTTACGCATTGGCAAGCTTCACTCAGCCATCACGAACTTTCCTTATCGGCGAGAATGGCGATGGCGACTGGGTTGTCGAGCCACCGCAAGGTCAATGCACAGGTGCTGTTTGGACTCAACCTGGTTGGATTGCATTTCCGCACACTGACGGAAGCGTATGGGCATACGCTGACGGACATGCAAAGTGGATCCCGATGCAAAAGGCGTTTGAGAACGACTGCTACGATTGGAAGGTGACGAAACCGTAAACGATCGCATCATTAGACCATTGAGAACCAACGGGTAGCACGCTTTTGAGTGAGCAAAATGAAATTGGTAGTGATTGGTGAGCAGAGGTTGCAAACGAAGCGTTTTGGATGAGTAGCACCATCGGATGGATGAAGCTAAAATAAATTGTGAGTCAGCATTGAAACAACCCACTAACAGACTCCGAAACAACGCAGTTAGGGGGGAGTGTGGTGAGGCTGTGAGGGGTGGTGTGCACGAATTGCTGATACACACCACGCAGAAGGAACAACTTATCGATATCACCGACATGGTGAGAGAGCTCATTGAGAAGGTGGAGCTAAACGAGGGGTTTGTATGCATCTATGTTCCGCACACGACTGCAGCGGTATGTATCCATCGAGACATTTCGCAGGAAAAGACATCAAGATTAACAGAATTGCTTGGGCAGTTCAACTCCGTGATCAGCGACTCACCAGAATACACGAAGGCTGCCTTGGTTGCACCAACCGAGGTGCTCCTCGTGAAAGATGGGAAGTTGCTAATGGATGACGACCAGCGCATAATCTTCTACGAATTTGATGGACCGAAAGACAGGCGAGTCTATGTTTACCTCTCTGAGTAGCGAATCAAACTAACTCCGATGGAATATGTTCATTTTTCAAGCTTTTGAGGGAAGGAAGGGATTTTGTTTGAATGTAGCAATGCAAACTTTGACGGCGTTAAGAGAGGGGATAAAAATGGTGCACGAGAGTGGGCAACCAACATTGAAGGAACTGTGGGAAAGGGTATTGCAAGCGCTCCATAACCGCGTTAGTAGCGCTGTATACAAAAGTTGGATAATCTCGGCAAGTCCCCTACGAATTGAGGGCGATGCTTTGGTGATTCTTGTCCCAAACCAGTTTGCTAAGGACTTGCTTGAGGGAAAATACAGGGAAATCATAGAGGGAACAATCGGCGAAATAACAGGAAAACGCTTACAAGTGCAATTTCAAGTGAGCGCAGCACAACTCGATCTGCCATTGCAGTTCTCCGACAAAAGTAGCCAAGAACAAGAAATAAAAGTGAAAGAAAAAGCAGGCTTAGCTCAACTGAGCGACGCTCAAAAAAGCAGTATCTCCAGCTCAGAGCTGAGGGAACATATGGCATCAATCTCTGTCCACTCTCACAGCGATGCTTTTGACGATATTCCGAGCGAATTCAGCCCAATACCGTTAAATCCAAAATACACATTTGAAAGATTTGTCGTTGGGAGAAGCAATTCGCTGAGCCATGCAGCTGCTTGGAGCGTTGCGCATCATCCTGCCGAAAAGTATAACCCATTGTTCATTTATGGTGGTGTAGGGCTCGGGAAAACCCACCTGATGCAAGCGATCGGGCATAAAGTTGCAGAAATATACCCAAAATTACGTGTAGCCTATGTCTCTGGCGAAACCTTCCTCTACCATGTCGTAACCGCCATAAGAGAGGACAAAACTGCAGCATTTAGACGAGCATATAGGAGCGTGGATGTGTGGTTGGTGGATGATATCCAGTTCATTGCCTCAGCTGAAAGGACAGAGATAGAATTTTTCCACATTTTTAACGAACTCTACGATACAAACAGGCAAATAGTGATTTGCAGTGACCGCCCACCAAAAGAACTGAACTTAGGTGAAGCAAGGTTACGCTCAAGATTTGAATGGGGATTAATCACTGAAATCTCTCCACCCGACCTTGAGCACAGAATTGCTATACTTCAAAGAAAAGCTGCCGAAGAAGGCGTTCACCTGCCAGACGATGTTGCCCTCTTCATAGCCCAAGCGATACAGACAAACATAAGAGGGCTTGAAGGAGCGCTAACAAGAGTTATAGCTTATGCATCGTTGACAGGGAAGCCAATCTCTATCGAGATTGCACGAGAGAGTCTTAGAGATTATTGCGATTTTAGGCAATATACGATTGAATTGAGGCATGTTCTGAGAGCTGTTGCAGAGCATTTCAACATCACAATTGACGACTTGAAGAGCCAAAGGCGAAATAGAAGCCTTGTGCTTCCGAGGCACATAGCAATGTATTTGGCAAGGGAATTGACCTCGGAATCACTGTCAGATATTGGCAGAGTGTTTGGAAAAGACCACACTTTAGTCCTATACGCACATGGGAAAATAAGGGAAGAAATCCGTTCAAATCCTGCAATTGCGAGGCTCGCAAGCGAACTTAGGGCAAGGGCTGAATACCTCGCACGAAGCGAATCCAACAACATATGAGGTTGTGAAAAACCTGTGAATTATCTGTGAAAAAAATGTGTGGAAGATGTGAAACCACTGTTGAAAAACCAGCCAGAAAAGCAAAGGGCTGTGAAAAAGCTGTGAATAACATACCGTTGCCAAATTGGATAAATGTGAATTACTTGTGAATAAAGCGTTTAAAAGATGTGAAAAACTCATTGACAATTTGAGTTGGAAAAGTTTATTCACAGCCTGTGAATAACTGACCTGAGTTATTCACAGGCACCTGTGAATAACTTGAGGGAATTTTCCGAGGAAAATCTGGAAAAAACATATGAAACCAAAATTTTTTCACAATTTTCACACCGCTAATAATAACAACAATAACGACGTCTTATGAATAAAACAGTTAGAACACGAGAGACAAAAAATGTCAACGAATTACAGAAACAAATTGATTCGAAATGACAAAATGAAGGAGGAAAGTAGAGAAAAGAAAGCGAAGAAAAAGATGCAAAGTGAAGAAGAAAAAAACGGAGGTGAATTGTAATGAAAGTCGCCTGCGATAGCTCGATATTGGCGGACGGGGTGCGTTCAGCAGCAAAAGTGGTCAGCGCAAGAACAACTTTACCGATATTGCAAAATATAAAACTTGAGGCAATACTGGACGAAACAAACGGGAAAGTAGCTATAACTGGCACTGATATGAACACCTGTGTCTGCCGCATCGTCCCAGCAACCGTTGAGATTGAAGGTGCAACAACAGTTCCAGCAAAGCTTTTCTTGGAACTTATTGAGCAGTTTAAGGATGCAAGAAAAATTTTGCTGGAACTTCAAGGGAACAACCTAATCCTCCGAGATGAAAGCTCAGAAGCCGAGCACACTCTCCCCACAGTGCCAGCTGACGAGTTCCCAATACTTCCAGAGCTAACAAAGCCATTGGTATGCGAAATTGAGCAAGAAACTTTGCGTAAATTGATAAAGCGCTCGGTGTTCGCGGCTGCAACAGAAGAAAGTGCTGGAGTTTGCACAGGTGTCCTTGTGGAAATTGAAGGCGACAAGCTAACCCTCGTAGCAACTGATACACACCGTATGTCAGTAGTTAGTGGAAAAATTGCGAATCCGCCGGAGGAAAAAGTGGAAGCTATAATTCCAGCCCCAGTAATGCGAGAAATTCACAGGTTATTAAACGATGTGGAAAAGCCAGTCCAGATTGCGATTGATGTCACGCACATGCAACTTAAGACCGAAGACTTGCAGTGTATAACTTTGAAAATGCAGGGTCAATTCCCAAACTACAAGCGTGTAATACCAACCCAATTCGCTCGTAGATTGCTCGTTGATACCAAGGAATTCCTTGCCAAAATAAAGAGGGTTGCCCTCCACGCCAACGAAGACATACCTCAGATAATAATGCAAATTGACAAAGAAAGGGTGACAATAATCGCCGAAGATCCAGAGGCAGGAAGAGGTAGAGGGAAGGAAACCGTTATTCCGATTGAATTTGAGGGAGAACCGTTGACCATTGCGTTTAATGCCGATTTTATCACGGAATTTCTTTCAAATGTTGAAAGCCCGACAACGATCATCGAGATGAATGAAAACTACCAACCCGTGGTTCTACGCCCCACATTGATGGAAAACGAGGAATGGCTTTACATAGCTATGCCGATGCAATTGCCAGAAATTTGACGCTCGGGAGTGTTGAAATATTGTATATTAAGAGGCTGATAATGCGCAATTTTCGCATATTCGCATACTTGGATATGGCTTTTCCGCCAGGGATTACCGTAATTTATGGGGATAATGCTCAGGGAAAAACAACGATAATTGAAGCGATAGCGCTTGCTTTAACAGGTGAGTCACCAAGGACATCTCAAGAGAGGGAGATTCTGAAAATAGGTGAAAAATTTGCCGTATCCCGAGCTTTCGTCAAGCTGGAAAACTCTGAAGAGCATCAACTTGAGGTGATTTTAACAAACGGGAAGAAAACTTGGAGCATAGACGGGAAAGCAAGGAAAAGAGGGGAGGAAGGGTGGGCTCCATTCCACATCGTTTGCTTTTTGCCACAAGAGATCCAAATCGTCAGTGGTGAGCCAAGAAACAGAAGGGATTTTCTTGACAAAGTTATTAGCCATTGGAGTTACAGCTACCATTTCAATTTGCTCAATTACCGCCGAGTTGTGTCACAAAGGAATGCACTCCTTGAGGTCATAAACGAGCAAAAAGTTTCAGAAAAAGATGCAAAAGAGAGGATTTCACACTGGGATGCGCAAATTTTAAAATACGGTGTCAAAGTGATTGAAACAAGACTTGAATTCATGATGCGTTGGCAAAATTTTGTTTGCGATGTTTTTAAGGAACTTGGCGGAGAAGGAGAAATCAAAATGCGATATATCTCATCACTTGGGGACGATTTGGAAAGCTTCTACCTCACCAAAAGAGAGGCTTTAATTGAGCGTTATGCCCAGCTACTCGCTAAATCACTGCCATACGACATAGAAAGCACAGCAACGAGCGTTGGACCACATAGGGATGATTTTCAAGTTCTTGTCAATGGTATTGACATACGAGATTATGGCTCATTTGGGCAACAAAAGCTCGTCATATTGGCTTTGAAGCTGTCACTTGGGAGAATGCACCAAAACGAGAGGAAAATCTCCTCCATTATCCTCCTTGACGACGCCCTCTCACAGCTTGATGTCAAGAGACGGCACATGTTGCTTGAACATGCAAAAAAATATGAGCAATGTATAATCACAACGACAACCATCTATGATGTCCCCAAAAGTTTTTGGAATTCTTGTAGTCTTTTCATGGCAAAAGGTGGGGAGGTAATAAAAGCCAAATGAGCGATAAGATATCGCCAATCAGCGAAGTGATAGAAAGCTGGATGAAATCAAACCTTACTCAAGGTGTTCAAATAAGGGGCAAAGAAGCCGACGAAAAACACGAACAATTGATCATGGCACACTGGAGGGATGCAGTTGGCAGTAAAGTTGCAAGGATGGTTAAGCCCTATCGCTTTGAGCGTGGGGTTCTTTATGTTTACACTGATTCGTCAACATGGGCGCAGGAAATTTCGCTCCTTAAGTCGGATTTAATTTGGCGATTGAACAGGAAACTCGGTGGCGATATTGTCTCAGACATTCGTTGCCGTATTGGAGCACCAAGAACAACCGCAACAAAACAGCGCACGAAGCAAACTAAACGCATTATCCCATCGCAAAAGGAAATTAGAGAGATAAACTTGCCGCCTCAAACTCTGAGCAGAATTGAGGACACAGCTAACATAATAACCGACGAAGAGCTAAGAATTTTGGTTAAAAGAACCCTGATTCTTCATGCCAAATTAAAGATATGGCGTGAGAAGCATGGGTTCAAATTCTGTCAAAAGTGCAATGAATTTTACGGACCATGGGAGGAAGTCTGCCCGATTTGCCGAGCGAGGGCAGAAGAGGATGAGTGATTCGAAGAAACTGTGGGAAATTGAGAGAAAAGTTAAAGAATTACTCACGCGGGCAAATGTAGAAAGGGCTCGTGGCAATTATGAAAAGGCTCTCGAACTCGTCGAAAAAGCCTATGAACTCTCACCAAAAGATTCAAGAGTCCTTGAACTTTATGGCGATATTTTGCAAGCGCGAGGAAAATTGAGGGAAGCTTTGGAAAAATACAACGCTGCGTTGAAAAGCGAGCACAGACAGTCTGTTGAGGAAAAGATAGCGATTGTCACCCTAAAAATTGCCGAAATAGAGAAGCAAGAGGAATTGAAAGCATGGCTTAGGGAACACCCAGAATATCGCCCGAAGGGCAAGAACCCCACTGTGGCAGTAGTTGCCTCAATGGCGATACCCGGCAGTGGGCAAGTTTACAATGGCGATATCGCAAAGGGAGTCATCCTGTTTGTTTTGTTCATTTTGAGCTTTATTGGTTGGTTTACGCCGTTATGTGATGCTCTTCATCAAGCTGCCAAAAGCTTCAATGCTGTTGACATTAATTCGCTAAGGGAAGTGATGCGAAACTGGGGTATTTTTAAGCTAATTTGGACATTCTTCTCCTCTTTGCTATGCGTTGGTGTGTGGACATATGCTATCATTGAAGCAGGCATAACTGCAATTCAGCTGAGAAAGATTGCCCAACTTGAATTTGAAGAAGCTTTTAGGAGGAAAAAAGAAGAAAAGTGACAAATTTTTGGCTAAACGACTGGATGCTGCATTATCAAATGCCTTGCTATGAAAGCGGTCTCGGAGATGCTAAGCGGTAGGTCTTCGATTTGGCGCAAGAGCTCGGCTGTTTGCAATATGAGCCTTTGCAAGTCGCCTTCGTCGGCATCAGAGTAAGAAACGAGTTTGTCCCAATCAATGCCAAGTGCCCACGCATAGACACATGAAGCCCTTCTTTCGGCTTCCCCAAAGGGCGTTCTCCAACCTCCAAACTCGTCTGCGAAACCAGATGGCTCAATCCCGAATGCATCTTCGAGGGCTTCAATTTCAAAAACGAGGTCCGCAAGTTCTCTCAGGTTCAACCGCTTTACCACAGCCCTCGGTGAGCGTTCGGTTGTGAATGCAGCAGCCCATCCTGCCAACACCTCGGGTGGGAGTTGGTCTAAGAGCCCTCGCCTTATCGCCTCAACAACAAACAAGGAGCGCTCATGCCTTATGAGCAAAGCCCATTCGCCAGCGCTCGTAAGATGCATGTTCTCGTCGAGGTAGCCAAGTTCGGTGAGTAACCTCGCTCGGCGTTTGAACTGCTCTTTTATCTCGTGCCTCTTCCTTCTGCCCTTCCTTTGGCTCCTCCTCGCCCATTGGTAGACTGCAAGGCTTTTTTCAAGAATGGCTAATGCGTCATCATAGCTATAGCGTGATAGCAAGTTGAGCACCTGATAGTAGTGCACCCTGAATGCCGATTCAATCGCTTCTGGCTTTGAGTTGATAAGCTTCATCGCAAGCTCTATGTCGTTTACGCTCCTTGGGACAATCAGCACAAAGCCAACTTTATCCTTCCCTCTTCTCCCTGCTCTCCCTGTCATTTGATGGAACTCAAGTGCGCTTAGAGGTCTTTCACCATGTTCATCCCTGACTATGAGTGTGGGCAATACGACTGTCCTTGCTGGGACATCCAAGCCGGCTGCAAGTGTTGTTGTTGCGAAAACCACTTTTATAAGCCCTTCGCGCAACATGCGCTCAACCATCACTTTCCAAGCTGTGAGATGACCAGCATGATGAGGTGCAACTCCAGCGTGAATCAAGTATGGCAGGAACGGATGCTGTGCGAGCCTCTCATTATGCTCAATCATCCTCATGGCGAATTCTTCCCTCTCACGCTTCCCCTCCATTGAGAATCTTCTAAAGGCATACACTGCCCTATCGCAGTCTCTCCTCTTCGGCAGGAAAATTATCGCTGGCAGTAAACCGAAGTGGCGGAGTGAGGCTACTATGCCAACTATGTCAACGCTTTTGTGGACGAGCCTCTTAGCGCTACGAATGCTTTTTTCGCTGTCACACGGCAATGGTCTTCCGTCCTTGTCAATGAAGCCGTAGCGCAATGGCACGGGACGCTCACGGCTTATAACCAAAGACGGTCTAATGCCTCTTACTTTCTCCATCCAACCTGCTATTTCATCTGCGTTTGATATCGTTGCTGAGAGCAAAAGGAACCTGCTTTCAGCTGGTGCAAGTATTACCACCTCCTCCCATGTCGTCCCTCTTTCGGGGTCGGCTATGTAATGGGCTTCGTCGAGGACTATCAAGTCAGGTGCGCCAAAGCCACTGTAAAGAGCGTTCCGCAAGACTTCTGTCGTTGCAACTATAACTGGTGCTGTCGTATTTTCTCTCCTCTCGCCAGTTATCAAACCGACATTCTCATCGCCGAAAAGCTCACGGAACGAATCATACTTTTGGTTTGATAGAGCCTTTAGCGGTGTTGTATACCAACATCTTTTGCCTTCCTCAAGCCATCTTGCGATCGCCTGCTCAGCTATCCAAGTCTTTCCGCTCCCAGTCGGTGCTATGACGATGACATCGTTGTTAGCGATTTCTTTCAAGGCTTGCTCTTGGAATGGTGAAGGTGTGAAAGGTTGTGGCTCTGGCTCGCCCATCCCTTCAAGGAAGCGCATCACCACTCTATTGAGTCTTTGAGCGTTAACTCGCTTTTTCCTTCCCAACGCCGTTTTCACCACCCTGCATGTGGTAAGCTTACACTATCCCAGCCGAAAGCAAATCTTGAACATCGAGCATCCCAACTGGTCGCCCTTCTTCATCAACCACTGGTAGGTCGTCTATTGAGTGCAACTGCATCAGCCTCAAAGCCTCAGCCGCAAGAGCATCAGGTCCTATCGTCTTTGGGTTCCTCGTCATCACATTTGCTATCGGTTCGTTGAGGACATTGATGTCCCTTAGAACTGCCCTCCTCATGTCGCCATCAGTAACTATGCCAATCAACTTCCCATCTTCATCAACAACAACGCACGCCCCAGAGCGAGCTTTTGTTATCTCAGCGTATGCCATCATCGCTGGCTGATCATATTTGACCTTAGCAAGCCTATCACCAGTGCGCATCAGATCTCTGACCCTCAAGAGTAGCCTCCTGCCGAGCGCTCCACCCGGATGAAAGCGTGCAAAGTCTTCCTTTGTGAAACGCCGTAGCTTCATAACTGCGAGAGCAAGCGCATCGCCAACTGCGAGAGCAAGCGTCGTTGAAGCAGTTGGAGCAAGGTTTAGTGGACATGCCTCCCTCTCAACGGAAACATCTATCACAACATCGGAATTGCGTGCGAGCAACGAAGACTTGTTCCCAGTAAGAGCTATTATCGGCACACCGATTCGCTTTAGCGCTGGAAGTATCAGGCGAAGCTCGTCTGATTCACCACTGTATGAAATGGCGATCAAAAGGTCATCGGGCGTTACAGCGCCTATGTCACCATGAACACCTTCGGCTGGATGAAGAAACAGAGCTGGCGTGCCAGTGCTACAGAGTGTTGCTGCAACTTTGCGAGCTATAGCGCCCGACTTGCCTATACCAGTGACGACAACCTTCCCCTTGCAGTTTAGTATCATGCTAATGGCTTTGACGAACTCCTCACCAATGCGCTTAATCGCCGTAGTTATTGCTTCAGCTTCTATGCGCAACACATCACGGGCAAATTCAATTACCTCGTTTGAGTCAAAACTTTCGTCAACGCTGGCTTGCTGTTTTATCTCTTTAGCTCCCTCATGCATCCCAACTTCACTCCCACTGCCTTGAGATGTCATCGCAAAGTTTAGACAACTTAGCTCCGCTATCAGGAAGGCAACCCATCTCGGTGAGCCCAGATCTTGCCTGTGTCCTTTGCCCCTGTCCTATTCATCGGCTTGGCAGTCATGCCAAGTATTCGCCGACTGAAGTTGGCGCTCAGTTTATCCGTCACCGACTACGGACTGAAGTCCGTAGCATGGATTGTTTTTGTTGCGTCATCAACAACCATTCATGCCACTGGCTTTAGCCAGTGGTTGATGATGGAGTAGAATGAGCGCCGAATTTATTCGGCGTCAAATCGCTTCCTGCGTTCCTTGTCCCGCATCTTCGGAAGAACCCATTGCTTCAACGGGTGCGTCGTTTTCTCGGTCCAACTTTGCTCAAGTCAAAAGGCTTGAAGCCAAGTTTGAAGGCTGGGGATGTTGGTTTGAGCCGAAAATCGAACTTTTCTGGCGCAACGAACTGAGGATCGGCGATGATGGAGTTTTTGTCCATTCCCTTCGCTCGCCATTCCTCCCAACTCAAGTTCCCGAACTTGATTGGACCTCCGCCTTCCCGCCAATAAAGGTTGCGGTCAAACTCAAAGTTGAAGTCAATCCCACCCACAAGCCACTGCTCCGTCCGCCCAACCACGATGTTGCCGATGAAGCGGAACCGCAAGTGATTTTCGGGACGGCTCGCTTGCAGTTGGTGGTCACGAGCGTAAGCGAAAATGTTGTTGCGGACTATGTTCTCCCGACCGTAATGCTGATGGAAACCGCCGTGCGTCGTGTTGTAGACGATGTTGTTCTCGGCAATGATGCCCGTTGAGCCCTCGTCAAAGTAGATGCCCCATCCGCCATACCTAAGCCCAGCGATGTCGTGCCAAAGGTTGTTGCGGATGACTGTCCCATGTTGGATGCCTAAGGTGTAAATGCCACCCATGTCGCTCAAAATCGGTCCGTCGCCGTCGCTCTTTTTGCCGATGTGATGGACATGGTTGAACTCAACGATGTTCCCGCCAGCGAGAGAGTTGCCATAACCCCAAGTCCAACCGATGCTGATGCCAGTGTAGTAGAAGTCAGCGATCTCGTTGTGGATGATGCGGTTGTTTGGACTCTGACCTATCCAAATTCCGACGGCGCTGTGGAACATCTTGCCTCCGTCAACGATGGTGCAATCGCTGATTTCGTTGCCGAAGGTTCGCTCCGCCTCGTCGCTGCGAATTTGGGTCTCACCGATCTTAATGCCGCCTGCCCCCAAGTCTCGCAAAGTGCAACTGACGATTCGGTTTTCGTGACAGCCTCTGGCGAGTTCAAGCCCGTAAGTTCCGACATGCTCAATGGTGCAATTTTCAAAAGTGCATCGCCTGACGCCTTCACCGTAAACTGCTCCGGGAACTCCGACCGCTGCTTGCGGGAAGCCACCGACATCGGGAGATGGCCATCCGGGTTTGAAATCTGGCGGGTAATACCATTCGGCGTGCGAGAAAGTTATGCCTTTCCAGACGATGTGCTCAACCCACTGACCTGCCTTTGGCTCTCCGACCATGCGGACAATTTGGGTCAAGACAGGAGCGATGACTTCGGCTGTCTTCATGTCCTCGCCCTCTCTCGGCATGTAGTAGAGCGTTCCAGTTCGCTTGTCCAAAAACCATTCGCCGGGTGCATCCAGAACTTCAAGGCAGTGCTCAAGGTAGTAAGGGTCGCCGACATCCAATTTGAAGACGCTTCGTTTCGCACATTCAACCACCCTTTGCGACTCGTCAACCTTAACGACAGGCAAGCGTGATTCCACCCATCGGTTCATGACAACAATCTCCGCATCGGAGACAGTTGACCACGCTTTCAAGTCGCCCTCTTGGAAACGGAATCGTTTTTGTCCCTCGTGCCATTGGGTTTGTGGCGTCACATCCAAAACTTCTGCGACTTGCAAGTAACCCTTGTTGGGATATCTTGCCCGAATTGCCCGTTTGCCGTTGACCCAAAGTTGTCGGAAGAACCATTTGCCCTCTTTCACTTCGGGAATTTGCGCAGCCCACACATCAAGCCCTTTTTGCGCTACCGCTTTGAGCTCGCTTGGTAGCTCGCTTTGTGAGAGTTTGCGCCAGCCGACTATTTTTCGCCCACCGCTCAACACTGGCTTCTCATCCTTGTATGCGCATATGATGAGCATGTTCTTTTCGTTGCCAGAGTGCTCTGGCGTTATCGTCACTGGTTCATCCAAGAAGTAAACGCCACCACGCAACATAATCGTCACAGGCTGGGTGAGCATCCCAGCAGATTGAGCCTTCAGTTTGGCTATCTCATTCAACGCTCTTTGCAATGTCGCAAAAGGTCCGTCTGTCTTCTTCTTGTTTGGCGACGGTAACCTTCCGCTCCACGAATCGTTTCCGCTCGGTGAGACATAAAGCACAACCTCTTTTGCGTTGTTACCACACCTTACATCCTTCATACTCAACACCAGCACAGCCACCACCCCCGCTATGGTTAGGAGTTTCCTCCGCCTCATCCTCACACACCTCCTGTGAGCAGTGCTGTCGTTACATCTAACTCACTTTTGCCTGATGCTTCCGACCCACCTTCGCATACAGATTATGACTACACCCGCTGGTATGATAGCGATCAAGGCGAGCAAGATGCGCAAGCGCAAGTCAATGCTCTCTTCGCTGACCAACCGCAGTGTGAGATGCCATCCAAGCCACCCAAGAAGGAGCGAGGCAAAGAGAAGCGATTGAAGGGCAACCCATTGGAGCACACGAGCACGGAAAACCTTTATATCATCACATGAAGCCTTCAGCATGATGAAAACGAAGATGTTTATGCAGGCGATGCTTATCAGCATCGCAATCGCTACATCTGTCATTTTCAATCTCCCGTTAGTGCGTGGTCAAACTTTGACTTCACGCATCAGCATTATCCCGATCGTCCATCGGTGTCGTTTAAGCTTAGCGCTACAATTTGGTAGTGGTGAGCAGGGCATGATTAGACGAATCCGAAAACGCCGATACAGATGTTGCAGGTGGATATTGTTTCTCCCCTTCATCCTTGCCTTTCATCTCACACATGGCTTGCCTTTTGAGCTTTCGAGCAGTTATGGTGATGTCATCATCGCCCCGCTCAAATTTGATTTTGACGCCTCGCTTTGGAAAGAGAAGCTCATAAAGCTCGCAAGCGAAGTAGTCGCCTCGCTTGGCTTCTCGCTCATCTCATACGAGCAAGTTGAGCAGGAGTTATCGCTTATGGGCATCTCAACGCCTTCTTCTGAAGAGCAACTGCACGAACTCTCAAAGCGCTTGAAAGTGAAGGCGTGCATTGAAATAGTTTGCTCACTGCAGAGGGCGCGCCATTCAAAAGGGAAGCTCATCATTTGTGCGCGCTGGTTTGATTCCGAAAAACGCCTGTTCACACATGGTAGCGTGTTCAAATGCGATGTTGACGATGTGGACATTTTCCTCTCATCGTTTGAGCCACCACAAATGTTGCAGGATGCGCTCCACAAAGTGCTCTCGGAGACGCTGATGAGCAAGCCCATACGCTCAAATGTTCAATTGCAACTGCAGAACGGTCTCATACACATCATGGGCGGTAAGAGGGCTGGCTGGAAGAAGGGAATGGAGGTTGCCATATGCCGACGCACATACGACACAAAGGCTGGCGAAAGCAGGGTGCAAGTCGTCGGGAGAGCGAGGATAGTTGAAGTTGAAACATTCTACGCAGTTGCACGCCCACTCGGCGAGCGCTTCCAAACTCGCAACCCAGATGAGGCTATCTCTCTTTTCAACCTCCCTAACGAACTTTCACATCTCGCAAAGTGATGCAAGCTTCAGTTGTGCACCAAATTGCGGTGGCTTGGAGGTGCTGGTATGCTTAGGGCAATGCTGTTTGATTGCGACGGCGTTTTAGCTGACACTGAAAGGGTGCACTGGGAGGCTTTCAACGAAGTGCTGTTAAAGCTCGGTTTGCAGATGAGTTGGGATGAGTATGTTAGGCGCTACTTAGCTTATGATGACCCGACATGCTTTCGTGCTTTCCTTTGCGATGTCGGATACAGCTTCGATGAACAGCTCATCAATGAGCTCGTTAGTGAGAAGCGCAAGCTTCTATATGAGCGCTCATCAACTCTTAGCATTGCCACTTACCCTGGTGTGGTCGATTTTGTTCTTGAGGCATCAAAGCGCTACCATCTTGCTGTCGCCTCTGGTGCTGCCAGAAACGATATTATGATGGTGCTCAATTCGCTCGGCATAGCAGATTGCTTTCGCGTCGTGGTGTCATCAGAGGATGTAAAGCATGGAAAGCCTCATCCTGAGCCGTTCATCAAAGCGATGGAGTTGCTAAATGATTCGCTGTGCTTAACCCCACCCCTCTCTCCAACCAACTGCCTTGTTATTGAAGATTCAATTCACGGTGTTAAGGCGGCGAAGTCCGCTCGCATGTGGTGTCTCGCTGTCACCAACACTTATCCAAAGGAGATGCTTTGCGAGGCTGACTTCATCGTTGAGAGGCTTGATCCTCGTATCATCCCTTGGCTTGATCAGCGCATAAGGGAAGCCTCAGGAAGGTGAAAAGCTCATGCATGTCCAATTCACACCGCAATCTGGGCGCATCATCACGGTCAACCCAAACCCCGCCCTTGATAAGACTTTGCTCATCGATAGGTTTGTTAAGCGTGGAGTTGTGCGAGTTAAGGAGGTGTATCAGTATCCATCTGGCAAAGGCATAAATGTTTCAAGGGCGATAGCTCGCCTTGGTGGTAGGAGCATCGCAACTGGTTTCCTTGGCGGACCAATCGGAATGTGGATTGAAGAAAGCCTTAAAGCGGAGGGCATCGAATGCGACTTCGTTTTCGTTAAGTCATGCACACGCACATCAACGACCATAAGGTGTGATGAGGAAGGGATAGAGGTGCACATAGTTGAGCCTGGGGAGGAAATTGAGCATAATGAGGTTGCCGAGCTTTTAAAGAAGGTTGAAAGCCTTGCTTCTGCCAACGACATCGTTGTCTTGAGTGGCAGTCTGCCACCTGGAGTTCCGTCGGATTTTTATGCACGGTGCATTGATGGTGTCCAAGCCAAAGGTGCTGTTGCGCTCTTGGATGCTTCCAAGGACGCGCTTATCAGGGCGCTTCGTTCAAGACCATTTTTGATCAAGCCTAACGAAGAGGAGCTCGCTGAGGCGCTTGGGATGCCCTGTCAAAGTGAACAGCAAATCTTTGACGCTATCAAAAGCTTCTTGTCTGAGGGCATAAAGTATGTCATCATATCACAAGGTGAGAGGGGCGCAATCGGTGGCTGTGAAGATGGCATATGGAGAGCCATACCACCACGCGTGAAAGTGGTCAACACCATAGGCAGCGGTGATGCTATGCTCGGTGGGATAGCGTATGCGCTTTGGTGTGGGTTGGGATTTGAGGAAGTTCTGCGGTGGGGTGTTGCTGTAGGGACAGCGAATGTGCTCGTCGACGGTCCTTGCTACTTTGAAACCTCAATGGCTGTTGAAATTTACAAGGCAGTCAAGCTTGAGCGGATTCTATGAAGCCTAACGAAGCATGGTGAAGAGTTAAGAGATGAAAGGAACTGTTGAGGTGACTGAAAGGGTCACTGAAAGGGCTGTTACGCTGAGGGCGCTAATTTTGAGCGCCATCTTAACACCGATAAATTCGTCATGGCTTGTTTACACGGAGATAGTTAGATATGCTGGTCATCCAACAACCACATCACTTTACTTCAATGTCGTTTTCACGCTGACATGTCTCATCCTCGTTAACTCGCTCTTGAAGAAGTTCGCTCCGAAGTTTGCTCTAACTCAAGGCGAGTTGCTCGTCATCTACACGACGCTCTCTTTAAGCTCGTGCATGGTCGGGCACGACATGTATCAAGTTTTGATAGCCTGCCTTGTGCATCCATTTTGGTTCGCTTCACCAGAGAACGGTTGGGAGTGGCTCTTCTTCGATGCGCTCCCCAAGTGGATGATGGTCAGCGACAAAGAAGTCCTTCGTGGCTACATGCTTGGTGGTGACTCTTTCTACAAACTGCAATACCTGCGTGTTTGGTTGCCCATCATCTTCATCTGGACTTTCTTCTTCATGGTTTTGCTTGTTGCGATGATGTGCCTCAATGTCATCCTCAGGAAACGCTGGATAGAGCAGGAGAGGCTCACATTCCCAATTTGCTATGTGCCGATGGAGATAACAAGGCAAGACCTTGGAGTCTTTCGCAATCAACGCTTTTGGGGAGGCTTCCTCATATCTTCGTTCATCGACATCCTCAACAACCTTGCAGAGAACTTCCCATCTGTGCCCAGAATAAACATACGCACCATCTTCCTTGATCGGTATATGACATCGAGACCTTGGAATGCGATTGGTTGGACGCCGTTCGCCTTCTTCCCATTCATCGTCGGCTTGACATACTTCCTTCCTCTTGACCTCTCCTTCTCCTGCTTCTTCTTCTACTGGTTTTGGAAGGCGCAACGCATAATCACGGCATACTTTGGCTGGGACTTGAATCGCCCATTCATGCCTTACATCAACGAGCAATCATCTGGTGCATACCTCGGCGTCGCTGTATTCGTCATATGGATTGCGAGGTCTTACTTCTTGGATGTGATAAAGCTTGCCATCGGTCTGCCCTCATCCGCCGATGACTCCGATGAGCCAATGTCCTATAGGGTTGCAATACTGCTATTCCTTGCTTGCTTCACTGTTGCGGTCGTATTCTGGATCAAGGCTGGAATGACGCCCCTCATTGCCGTCCTGTTTTTCATCATCTACTTTTGTCTCTCAATCGCCGTCACAAGGATGCGCGCCGAACTCGGTTCGCCAGCACATGACTTGCATTTTGCTGGACCTGAGCAAATCATAACTCGTGCGCTTGGTAGCGAGCTTTTGCCAAAGCGTGTCCTTACAGCATTTGCTATTTGCTGGGGATTCAACAGGGCTTACCGCTCTCATCCGATGCCACATCAACTTGAGGGCTTCAAACTCGCAAGGGATGTTGGATACAGCTACAAGAGCTTGATGCTCGCAATGCTCCTCTTCGGCTTCTGGGGATCACTTTGTGCCTTCTGGGCTTTGCTTGATGTTTACTACCGCTTGGGTGCTGCCTCCGCAAAGATAGTTGGTCCGTCAGTTTGGTTTGGCTGGGAACCTTACAACAGGCTCGCAGCATTGTTGAGAGCGCCAACGAAGCCAGACAATGTCGGAACTGCATTTGTTGCGGTTGGATTTGCCTTCACTATGTTCCTGATGACACTCAGGGGTAGGGCGTCATTCATGCCGTTTCATCCAGTCGGGTTGGCTGTATCGTCAAGTTGGGCAATGAACTGGATGTGGGGCGCAATAATGCTTGGGTGGCTCGCAAAAGCTTCAATACTTCATTTTGGTGGCTTGCAAGCTTTCAAAGGGTGGATGCCATTCTTCATCGGGTTGGTCATGGGCGAATACATCGTCGGAAGCGTTTGCAACATCATGGGCATCGTGCGAAACTGGAAGATCTATCGCTTCTGGGGCTAACGCTTAATGCCCTCATGCCTTGAAACTTAGTCCACGAGGAGTGTTGTTGATGCTAAGCGACGAAGCTATCGGAAAGGAAATCGTGCGAAGGCTTGAGGAACTCGTATCGGTGCCAACACCTTCGGGCATGGAAGACGAGTTAGTGCCATACCTTGAAGAAGCGTTGATGGAACTTGGCTTTGATGTGAAACTGCAAAGGATAAGCATCGGTAGGAGGAACATCATCGGGTGGCGTGGCGATAGCGATTTGCTCTTCTGTGCGCACATTGATACCATCCCAGCATACAATCATCCGCTACCATACAAACTTCGCGTGTTTGGGGATGAGCTTGTTGGCAGGGGTGTAGTTGATTCAAAGGGCTTGATAGCTTCTTTGCTTGTGGCATTCAGCATGAGCGAATCACCTTGCAATGTCGCGTTCGTCGTTGATGAGGAGAAGGGTGGCTTTGGTTCGAAGGAGCTTGAGTTACCAGAGGGCGTTGAATTCGCCGTCGTCCTTGAGCCAACCGATTTCAAGCTTGTGGTAGCGCATGCTGGCGCTATTGAAGTTGAGGTGACAGTCTTCGGGGAAGCGGTGCACGGTGCGTTGCCTCATATGGGCTCAAATGCGATTGAGAAAGCAATAGAAGTCGTTGAGCGGTTAAAATCTTTGGAAGCACTTAACAGGGAGCATGAGCTGTTTGATGAGGCGCCCTTGTTCACACTCTCCGTCATAAGCGGTGGATGCGATGTCATGGTTGTCCCAAACAGGTGTTCGTTCCAAGCGGATTTGCGCATACTGCCCGGGGATGACGCAAATCAAGTTCTGGAGCAAGTTAGAAAAATTGTTGCCGATGCTGGCGCTGAAATGGCGTTGCTTGACATATCGCAACCAGTTGTGCTCAACTTATCTGATGAACGGCTCAAGTCCTTCATCGAGATGTTTAAGCTGGCTCACTTTTGCGTCTTGAACAGGGAGTTGGAGCTTACAGGGTATCACAGTTGGACAGATGCCGTAAACTTGATTGAAAGGGGAATAAAAGCAGTCGTATACGGTGGCGGAAAGCTGTATAAAGCTCATTCGGACTGGGAGAGCATCTCGCTCAGCGAGCTTGTGATGACTTGCAAAGTCTACTCTGCCCTTCTTGCTAAGGCAACTTCAAAAGGAGGTGAATAACCATGAGGAGGCGTTTGCCAGCAGTTGCTGGGAGCTTCTATGAGAGGAACCCAGAGATGCTTCGCAAGCAAATTGAAAACTGCTTCTTGCACAACCTCGGACCTGGCAGGTTGCCACCATCAGAGGATGAAAGGAGGAGCGATATGCCGATTTTCGGCTTAGTTTGTCCACATGCTGGCTATATGTTCTCAGGTCCAACTGCTTCAAGAGCTTATTACGCTTTAGCCTCACAAAAGACGCCCGATGTCATCATCATCATCGGACCAGACCACTACGGCTTTGCGGGCGATGTCTCCGTTTACCCTGATGGCGTTTGGGTGACGCCACTCGGCGAAGTTTACATCTCAGAACTTGCCAAAAAAATCGTAGAAAGTTGCCCAATCGCCGATGAGAGCGAATTTGCCCACTCAAGGGAACATTCCATTGAAGTTCAGTTGCCCTTCATCCAGTATTGCTTCAAAGAAACACCAAAAATTGTGCCAATAATGATGGGGAGGCAGGAGAGAAGTGTTGCGAAGTCGCTTGGTGAGGCTATAGCGAAGGCTGTTGAAGGTGTTGATGCAGTCGTGATAGCGAGCACAGACTTCACACACTATGAGCCACAAAAACAGGCTCAAAGAAAGGATGAATTGGCGTTAAAGCGCATCGAGGCGGTTGACCCAGAAGGTCTTCTTGATGTTGTCCGACAGCACAGGATAACAATGTGTGGCTATGGTCCGACAGCAGCTATGCTTTTTGCCTGCAAGGAACTCGGTTATAACCGTGCACAAGTGCTCGGGTATTCAACATCTGGGGACATAATTGGCGATTATTCGCAAGTTGTTGGCTACGGCGCCGCCGCCATATTTAGGTCAAATCCGTAAATTTTTGGACTGCAGTTGCTTGCGCAGTGATGCATGTTTACCAAAAGCTTGGGCAACAGTGGCAGATGGCGAAAACTATGAAAAGGTAGGGATGTTGATGGGAAAACAGCTTACTTTCCCTTTCGCTCCGTTCAAGCAATCACAACGAGCCAAGCATTTTCAGCGCCGCGAGAAAGTTTTCGGACAGTTCTTCACGCCCGCCAATTTAGCAGCGTGGATGGTGGAAGTTGTCGCAACCC
>Ga0080004_1133859_pt1 | contig 50106 bp, 51 predicted proteins | sample WasSprMetagenome_FD_69207 | JGI IMG/M metagenome (GOLD analysis project Ga0080004, IMG submission 69207) | Sulfidic aquatic microbial communities from Washburn Spring, Yellowstone National Park, USA - WS (SPADES assembly) (version 2) | ecosystem: Environmental > Aquatic > Thermal springs > Hot...
TTTCTGGCGCTATTGGCGATAGAAGGTTTTCCCAGTCTCGCTGCATTATAAGCTCGTCCTTCATTTCACTCCCCTCCGTTGGTTTTGGTTTACAGTCCGTCATACATAATACACGCTCATAAAAAACGATGCGGCTGAGGCGTGTAACGCGCCGTGAATGCGCCTCAGCCGCATCATTATGTGTCTATGTTATGTGCCGGGTTCGTTCTAACTATGAATTGTCAACTTCATCTTCATCATAATCATACGAACATGGACCATCACACTTCCAATGTGATGCTACATCTTCTTCATACAATTGTCCATCTTTGTAGTAAAAGCGAGTTGTCCGCCACCACTCTTGATGCCCCCAACATTGTGCCAACATTACGAATTTCTCCCCTGTCTCTGGATCTTCTACTAATATGTCATAACTGTGAGGCACGTTGGATGAACCAAACTCAGTGACTTCCCATTCTGCTTCATTAGCGTGGGGAGGTATGATGAGGTAATGAGAATAGACACTTGTACTTTGAGTGTGTGAAAACCAAGGTGCACGACTGATGAGGTGAGGAACGTTTTCAATTACATAGCAGTTACGGATGGGTTTAACTACGAAGCTGGTTCGCTCACTGTAAGAGTAAAAGTCACTGCTCTGTGTGTTATACTTGAACACCTTGAAGCCCCGTTGAGTTAGCAGTTTTTCTATGTCGAAATTGAAAACCTCGTGATGATGTTTGTAGTTGTCATAAACATACGAGTGTTCAAATGTGAAAGTCTGTCCGGGTAATGTTAACTGCCACGTTTCGCGATATTCATAAAGCTCATGGCAGGGTGTAGAAGTGTGATTGCACTTGCCTGTGTGACAATCACAATCACAGGGAAGCGCGCTTTTAACTGATTTAACGCGTTCAAGTTTTGCCGCCATGCTAACCATGCTAACCCACCTCCTTGTGGTTTGTGTGTAGACTAACATACCCGCATCCTGCAGTTTCAATCCCACCAATCCCACAATGGTGCGATTGCACCGGGGCTGGTGAGGGCTCAACCCCCACCAGCCCCGGGAACGACTGGCGTGGGCTCGCTATGTGACGAGTTCCCACGCCAGCCTTTGTCTTTACTCAACTTCTTGCACAAGCGGAATTTCTTCAACGTGTCCATCACTGTGTATCCTGTATCGCTCTATTTTGTATTCACACATCCGATTGCCCATCCACGCGTCCACTATCTTTTCGACAACCATTGTGCCTGGGAAGGAGCCAAGTAACGCTCGTATCCTCTTGTTCTCGTAAGGATGAGGAATGTCAAGTTGTTCTACCTTCACGTCTGTAGGATAAATGATACTATATCTCACACGTCTCTCGACTGTTGCATCTTCCGTTTCCTCTTCTATCAAGCAGACGGCAATGGCTCCGTTCTCCAACTCCACCAGCGCATTCTGATTTATTAACCTTGCCCGCAGCGCTTTTACAACTTCGTCCCACCCTGGCGCTTTGTAGCGCTTAAACATACTCGCTCACCTCCGTGGGTTTTGGTTTACAGCTCGTCATACACAATACACGCCCATAAAAAACGATGCGGCTGAGGCGTGTAACGCGCCGTGAATGCGCCTCAGCCGCATCATTATGTGTCTATGTGTCTATGTTATGTGTCTATTATGTGCTGGGAACTGCAACATAAACTTTTCGTTTTATCCTCAGTTCCATACCAGTTCCGTCCCATATCTCTACCGCTACCGCATCTCCTGCTGCCAGCGTTACCTCTGTTTGTATAAACCTACCTCCCGCCGTTCCCGCTTGCCAGCTTCTTACTCCTACCTGTCGTTCGCGTGGCTTTCCTGCCACAACCCACCACGTTGCCTTATACCATGCAATTGACGAAGACGATGACCCGGCACTAAGCTCCAGCTTCGTCCCTGCGCGAACAGCGCAGATGACGAAGCCGTCCGCCTCTAATTTTTTCAATTCTTTTACAGTTTCTGGCGCTATTGGCGATAGAAGTTTTTCCCAGTCTCGCTGCATTATAAGCTCGTCCTTCATTTCACTCACCTCCGTTGGTTTTGGTTTACAGTCCGTCATACATAATACACGCTCATAAAAAACGATGCGGCTCAGCCGCATCCATGAACGTATTATGCGGCTGAGCCGCATCATTATGTGTCTCTATATGTGTTTATCTCTATGTAGAAGGAGCGGTGGCGGTAGCACAATACCACCACCGCCACCATATACACGCCCATAAAACGATGCGGCTGAGGCGCATAACACGTTCATGGATGCGCCTCAGCCGTGCTATGTGTCTATGTGCTATGTTATGTTTCTTCTTTAAGTGCTTCACATTCCTTCCCATCAAAATGCCAATCCACCCACGTCCAATCCCACACCATTGGATTTCCTTCCGCGAGCATCCTACCACATTGTTTACACCAAATTTCCTCCTTCAACTGCTCTCCATTCAGTAACTCGTAGACGTAGATTAATTCATTGTCATCCAGCAATTGCTCCTCCACCACCACCTCTCCGCCATTTCGAAGCTCCTTGTATACTTTTTCCCTACACCTATCACAGAGAGTGAGAGTTCTCTCTCCACCCTTTGCTACTATCTTCATACCCCACCGTGCTTCCTTATTGCACCTATCGCACCTATCGCACACCGCCATCATATTTCACCTCCACATGGTTTTGTTTTTGTGGGCATGTTAGCCCACAATCCCACACAGGTTGGGCTCGTCATACACAATACACGCCCATAAAAACTGACACGGTTGAGGCGCATAATACGTTCATGGATGCGCCTCAGCCGTGCTATGTGTCTATGTGCTATGTGTCTACGTGCTATGTGTCCATATACGTTGGCATCACCACATAACGCATTGATGCTACTATAAAGAGTGGCGAATGGTTATTCTCGTAATGAACGGTAACAACCTCACCGCCAAACAACTTAGCGATGTTGTGCAGGAATTTAGCATTCATGGCAAAAGTATCTTTCTCTATCCCAGAATGCACAACACTAATGTCCACTACCGCACGTGAGGCAACTTGTTCATCCTCTGAGCGGTATTCAAGCATCATTTTTGAACCTTGGATGTCAAGTGTCACATAAATTCGTGGCATTCTTTCTTCTTTTGGGATAGGAAAACTATTCACAACGGCTAAATCGGAGGCATTCAAAGTAAAAACAACGGATGAATTTTCTCGCCTAATCCGGCGCCAGTCAGGGTAGTTATCTTTTTCGGTTAGCGAGACTATCCGAGTGGCATTGGTTCTCAGTTCGATATTATTATTACTGTATCCTGTAACAACAACGCTACCATCACGGATAACTTTAGCCAGTCTTTTAGCTGTTGCATGTGACAAGACTAACGATTTTTTGTCTATTATGTGACCAGTGCCTGATAAACGCTGAACAAGCTGAACAAGTAGTTGGCGAGTATCCGTAGAAACTACAAATAGACCAAACTCGCATGGTTCTACTAAAATATGATGCAAAACTCCACATGTTTCATCTTCAGCAACACACATCAGTGCTTTCGTCAGCGCATCAGCAAACTGCCTTGCATCAAATGTGTATTGCCAAACAACGTCACCTAAAGTAGAGAGAATTGGAAATTCACGAGGATTAATTACGCTTAGTGTTGTTGTAATATTGCCAGTCTGGATGTCAATTTTATCGCCATGGAGGTTAAATACCACATCGTCAGTATACTCCAGCGCTTTCAAATCATTATAGGACACGCAAAAACTTTCCTCTGCATCAGCGACAGCGTCAATTTCAGTAACGAAGTAGTCCCTTATGTCCGTTGCGACAATCTCCAGTTTACCTTCGTGTGTAGTAAATTTGACAGTGTATAGTGCAGGTAGTGGCGACTTACGAGGAATGAATTTCCCCGCATTTGACAGTGCTTTTTTGAGTTCACGTCCATTAACCTTAATCATATTCACCACCCCTTTTTTTAGTTTAGGATACCGCGCCATACTTAATACCCGCCCATAAAGTGTTGGGTGGCATGCGAATGCCTTTTCGCATGCCACCCAGCGGTGTTTATGTGTCTATGTGTTATGTTGTGTTACTTTCATCTTCCGTTCTTTCGGCAAGTATCCGACACCTCTCATCATCATGGTCTACGTTGACGACACGCGTCAGCGTGTCGCCAATATACCACCGCACTCCTCCATACCAGCAAACCCTTTCAAGCTCAATTTCCTCCTCGTCCTCTCGCTTCGTCCACCACGGGTTTGCTGGACGTGCTTCAAGCCACTCTCCGCAGTGTGGGCATTTCTTTACCCACCATTTCATGATACTTCACCTCCTTATAAATGATGCACGGTTGGGAGCGCACAATGAACTTCTGTGCGCTCTCAACCGTGTGCTATGTTATGTTTCTTCTTTAAGTGCTTCACATTCCTTCCCATCAAATGGTTTTGTTTTTGTGGGCATGTTAGCCCACAATCCCACAATCCCACAATGGTGCGATTGCGAAGGATGGCGCGAGCGCGACACAAAAGATGCGCTCGCGCCATCCGTATGTGTTCTATTGGTCAATTTGTTCAAGATAAATGTAAAGCTCTCTTAGCGGATGAGTGTCAGACACATACTCTACCACCACGTCTGCGATTGCCATTATTTTCTCTTGTAACTGTCGCAGTTTACTAACAAGCTCCTGCCTGACATCCCACAATGCCCCGCAAGCAACAAACATTAAGACCGGATCCCTATCGAATTTGTCTTGTGCTTCGCCTAAAGCATTATAAACAATTGTTTCAGAATGTGAAAGTAAGTCTAACAAGCTCAGTATCTTGTCGCCCAACTCATCCCAGCTATCGTTGACCCAATCAAACTTGATACCAGCGAAAGCGGTCGTAAGCGTCTGCGGTCCCATAGCCATATATGTCCATCTGGCTCCCTTAATGATGGGATACAGCAGTTCGCATCGTTCCTCTTTTGTCATTTTATTCACCTCCGTTTTTGTGCGGGCTTGTTATCCCGCACCTTACTTCAGTTGCCGTCATATGTAATACTCGCTCATAAAACTTAAAGGGCGACACACAGTTGCAGGGTGTGTCGCCCTTTAAAGGTCGTATGCTATCTATGTGTCTATGCGCTTACCTTGGACAAACAGGAACTCTATGTATGGTGGAACGCCCAAGTAGGCGTCCCAGTCACCAGTCCAGTGTTCGCATTTTTCCACTTCCTCTGCAGTTATACCATCATCGTCAATGATGATGGTATACTGCATTCCGCAGAATGGGCAAATCACCTTCCCGTTGTTATTCACCTTAACCCATACTTCTTGCATCTTCATCACCCCCTGTTTTTACACGGAGTTTAAAAGGAACACGACTTGTTTGAATGCCTCTTGCAGTGTGTCATATGACATGAAGAAGCAATCTTCAGGACACACTACTTCATACCACCGTCTACGCTTCTTGCCGTAATACATCTCGTTGCGCACAAGGAAGACAATTTTGGCGGTGTCGGGGTTGATAATACGAAAATACAAGTTCAAGTTTTTGGGTGTGACAGTCACGATAAATCCGTGTTTTCTGCACAGTCTTTCCACTGTTTTTTGTGTCTTACTTCTCTCTTTGCTCATCCTCATCACCCCTTTGGAAGGAACACTGTCCATTCCACAGACACACAGTGCATGCCTGTTCTTCGCACTTGAGCCCGCACACCATCTGTGAGCCCTTCCCGTTATCTCGTAAGATGAAGTTGCACCATAGTGGTATAGCAACCTCAGCATCCACCAATCTACCGCACACGCAACATTTTACGATGTGTCTTGCGATGCTTTCTACCACTTTCATTCTTCATCACCCCCTTAAAGAATGTGACTTTAAATGGAATAAACAGCCAACCTGCCACCTTTTTGAGTTCTCTCTCAGCAACAACTATATGGTCACCACATAGATAAAACACATCATCGCCATACCGTATCTTTCCCACCGCTCTTTTCTTACATTTGCTATACATGCATCGGCGCATTCCTTTTATCATTCACCCCCCTTTTGAGTTTTACAGGGGACGGCTTTAAAGCCGTCCCCCTGTGCGGGTAGCGAGACAGGTTGAGACGGCGGAGAGGATGGCTCTTATGTGCCATTAGGCGATGCTTTCTTCTTTAGCTCCTCTAAGAATGGGCGGAGCTTCTGTTTATAGAACTCTTGTGCCTTCCAAGGCTTATTTGATGCCACAATCTCCGCCCATTCCCTTCCGAGGCGCTCCAGCTCTTGGCGCTCCGGATCTGATACTTCTGGTGAGCTATAAATTTTTGTCATCAGCTTTACGACTGCTGCGATTGCTTCATTCTTCTTCGCAACATCAGCGAGCTTTCTTTGTAGGAACTGCGGGAATGGTTCTTCTTCAACTGGTGCGTCAAGCACTCCTTCAATCAGTGCAACTGCGTCAGTGCTTGTTACCACCGTTGGTGCTTCGTCAACTTCAACTGGGAGTTCTTGTGGTCTCTCTGTTGTTGCTAAGTTTAGCCGTTTTAGCAGTTCTTCTGCTTCTGCCGGGAACACTGTGTTGTGTAGTGTTGGGATGCGTGCTCCAACATTGCCTGCTGCGGGCGAGAATGAGACTTGGTAAACTAACCTACCTTCCACAACCTGCACACTAATGTTACCTATCGCATCGCACTCTGCCAGAACAGCTCGCCCAGTCTTACCCGGCAGGTCCACAGTTGATGCACCAGCTTCCAATCCTGGCTTTACATGGATGAGGAACACAACGAGCTGGAAGCACTTTCGTAGTGCCCTAATCCAGTCGACGATACTGATACGTGCCAGCGCGAAGCCCTTGCCATACGCCGCCTTCTCAATGTCTGTTCCAATTTGTGCTTCGACATAGTTTGACAGCAAATCGTAGGCGGCGTCAAGGGTGTCGATGACAATGCACGGATACTTACCACCAAACTCACTCGGTATCGCTAACAATTCCTCCCAAGTCTCAGGCTGAATGCCATCGACGTGGAAGGGAAGGAAGTCCGTCCCCTTTTCAATGTCCACAACCAGCCCACCAAGGGCGCGGGCAACTTTTGCACCAAATGTCGTCTTCCCGCCCTTTGGTGGTCCATAGACGGCGATGGTCGCATGCTTGATTGGCTGTTTCCCGAGCTTCTTCACTTGCAGGCTCATACACATCACCCCTCCTTGTGATGTAGGTTTGGGCGTTCACCCTATATATAATACCTGCTCATAAAAGATTGGGCACCCGGTCACTCTGTGACTATGACATAGTATGAGCCAGTGTCCTCGTCATAGATTGGCTCTTTTGGTTGCGGTGCAGATGTAACGAGAGTGACAGTCCACTCAATTTCCCATACACCGCACTTAGAGCAGTAGTTCTGTGTCTTTTGCACTTGCACGGCAATGATGACTGGCTTGTGCTTTTTCACATACAGTGCAACTTCGTTTAGCAATACCGAAAAAGCTTCATCTTGGTCTTCAACGAACGGCTTGCTCTTAATGCTGAATGTCTTGGTGATGCTAAGTGCCGCACCACGCGTTATCTTATGCGTCTTCATTCCCATCACCCTCCCTATTAGGTATCCCAAGGAAATGAATGATGTTTTTAATCGCTTCCTCAAGCCTTGATGTTAATTTACCTTCACAATCTTTATAGGCGAAATACAAATCCAATGCCAAAGCTTCCCATTCCATCACCTCTTCTTCGAGTGTTGCGTTTGCACTTGCGAGCGCTTCGAGGTGTTCTTCAAGCTCTTCAAGGCGCTTTTTAAGTGTGTGCTTCTTTTGCGTCATAGAGCATCACCCTCCTGTTGTAGTTTTTCCAGCCAGCACCGAGCTTCGATTTTACGAAGCTCAGTGAAGCACTGGTTGCACACTTTTTTGCCCATGTAAGCAATGCATTCTCGGTATGCCATTGGCGGGTTAGGTAGGGCATACCGAGAAAGCTCAAAGACGCGACATATTTCAACGACACCACAGCGAGTGCATTGTTCCTTCCTTTGTGGCTCTGTCTTTTCCTCTAAGAGCTGTATCTTCTCACGCACCCTCTTAATTGTCTCCTTCAATGCCTCTTTGTCAGTCTTAGCCCTCTTTACCTTCTCCGTCCTAATTGCTTTTAGAGATGGCATGTTTTTAATTGCAAGTTTCGCACATGTTTTCATGACAGTTGTGGGTGTATTACGACAATTAGGTGACACTACATCAAGTGCTTGCTTGATGAAGTAGAAAATCTCTTCAGCATAGAAGCCCTTCTTTCGTAGCATTCTCCATATACCCCAGCAAATGGAAAATTCTTTGTGTGTCAGCTTTTTCCCTGCAATTTCTACCAACTCCCTGTAAAGAAGCCTCCTCTCGTCTAAAAGAATAAGACCTTCTTTGCGCGTGCTGTTCGCACGCACTCTGTTAGAGTTAGAACCTTCTTTATCATCTACAGAACTACTTCTATGGAACGGATTAAACTTCTTACACAAAATATGTAGTGTCAGGGGGTGAACCCTGAAAAACTTGATGAGCTTTAGAAGGTCTGAGTAGGTCAAGGTCTGTCCTGACACAAGTGCCTCCGCTACTGCTTCTCCTAATTGGCTCAAAGTAACACCAATGGTGTTAGTCGCTCCATCATAAACATATTGCACCGTCAAATAGGCAAGCCTTGCCCTGTATCGTGGATTGCGCCCAAGAAGACGACGCACTGTCTCCATATGCAACCCAGTGCGCCTCGCTATCTCCCTAATTGATAAAGGAACACGCAAGTAACCACCACCACATTCATATGTGCTTTCCCATAAAACCTTCAGTATCTTGACAACTCGCCCGTCTTTGAGATACCACTCAAGACGACGTGCACACCATTTTGGAAAATTAATCCACTTGCTCACTTAACATCACACTCCTTTTACCGTGTTTGTCAAGATAGAATACCATCTTTCTCACACATCTTGGCGACACTACTTGTGATAGCTCACGAGCCTTTCGCTTCTTGTCTTTCTTAGTGCAACATTGTATCAGAACAACTTCACTTTCATTAATGGCAACAATGTCAACGGGTGTATGGCTTCCTGAAGAACGAATAACAAAGTAGCCCTCCCTTTCAAGCAACTCCTTCACTCTATACTCCAGCCTTCGTCCCTTTTGATACCTTGTCATCGTCCTCACTCCCCTCATCTATAAGCTTCGTAAGGAAATCTAAACCCCATATGAGCGATGTTGTCCACATTGTTGAAAAACGGAGTATGTTCGTAACTTCATCTTGTGAAGTGTAAGGCGACAGTCGTTCTTTTGTGACCTTGCCAGCAAGCCTTGTTGCGGCGCATAAAATGTCGTTTATTGATATCAGCTCTATGGGCAGTTGCTTTTCTTTGGTTGTCTCTTCGATGCTTCGTGCAAGCCAAAACGCTATGTTGTAAATGGCAGCACTTAGCACAAGTATTAAATCGTCAGGGTCACTTAAGTCAAACGGAAGCTCTGTGTTTTCGTCAGTCTTTTCCAATACCTTGTTGAGTAAGAACCCGACACGCATGATAATATCACGCGCCTTGGTCGTCTTTCTCTCGTTGTTGTTCATCTTGCATCACCTCTCTTAGTATGTGTTCAATAACTTCTTTATCAAGTAAGCCAATAATTACTTTGGCAAGGTTCTTGGCTTGCTTGTTAGCTTCCACTTCTTCTTTTGCATTGCAAATGAAATTATACAGTGCTTGCATAACTAACAGCCTCATAGACACTGGTAACCTCTCAAGTGAATAGTAGCGTTGTTGCCCGTAAGTTGTATGGTAAACATACATGCTTAAGAACACATTTTTGTTCACACCACATAGGCAAAAGTCAATGTGAAGTTCAATATCGGGTGTGACTTGAATTGTTATTTGGTAAGTGTCTTTGAGGCGCTTTTCAATTGAAGCGAGGATGCGCTCTTTTATCTCACTGATGCTCTTTACCCATTCATAATCATAGTCTGGGTAAAGCTTCTTCAGCATTGCATCGTAAACACTCTCAGGTGCGTTCATGATTTCATCACCCCCCATTATTAATACACTCTCATAAAAAATTGGTCGGCAAGCTGGTTAGCTTGCTACATCAATATCAAACTTGAATGTGGTGGCATGCCTTTCTGACACACCAAACAACCACCACTTATTTGACGATAATAAGCCAAGCGTCATCATCGGATATAAATCGTCCGTCACAAGCGTCCCGTTCAAAAATATGTCTATGCCATTTAACCGCGTGTATCCACAACTGTGAAAATGACCAAAACATGCCACACGCCAATCATCCCTTACACTTTGTGCCCACTTCAGCACTTTTGTGATTATCCCATACCAAGGAACTTGTGCATACATCCTAATATAATGCCCGTGATAAAGTAATAACCCATGCCCCTTTACCTTATGCACCATCAAAAAATCATCACGCTCATTTATCACAAACCTTGTCTTGGGCAACATAGCCTTCATGAGCTTGTATGTTGCAATGTCCCAGTTGGCTGCCTCATGTGCCCTTTTGCCAGCACGCCCGTGATTACCTGCTACACCAACAAAGGTAACATTCCTAAAATGCCCATGGGCACGCTTTATCTGCGTGGCAATGATGTCAGCTGCAACTTCCGCTTGCAGAAGAACATTCGTGATGGCTTGATGATGTGGTTGCGTGGCGTAAATCTCTGTGCCATCATTAATATCTCCAAGCGACGCCACCACTAACTCATCAAAGATATAACCACTGCCAAGCAACTCCTTGATGCGCAATATTTTGTCCATCCACCGCTCCATCATCTTGCGCGCTCTCTCAATGTTGAACGACAGCGTGAGTTTACCGATGTGCATGTCGCTGATTAATGCAACGAGTGTCTCTTTTGACTTCTTCACTTGATGCCCTCCTCTCTACACACAACCTTAGCAAACATTTTCCAAAAACGTAAGTAGGGAAAATCAACGGGGTCTTGCTTGCCTGCAATGCTAATGTCTTTGTGTGCGGTGATTGTGGAAATCGGCGTTGGATTGTTCTTCATGATTTGCCATATGAGCCACGCAAGCGCTTCCAATTGTTTGTCTGGATAATCACGCGCACCTTCGTAACTCTCAATCTCAATGCCAATTGAAATGTTGTTCACTTGATTGCATACACCAAGCCTGCTCTTACCCGCATGCCACGCCTTTCTTGTCGTGGGAACGAGCTTGTAAATTGTCCCATCTCGTGCAACTAAATAATGAGCACTAACTTTACTCTCGGGGTTCGTCAACCACGATAATGCGGATTTTGCATTGCCTTCTGTAGTGTGAAGAACTATCACATTCGTAACACTACCAAGTAACCTTTCACTTTGATTTGGTGATGGCTTTTCAATCACTTTCATCACTCTCACCCTCTTCATCTCCAAATGTTAACCTGTCCACTTTTATTATGCCACGTGATGTTCGCATTTGTCTAACCCCTTTCAAGTCTTTCTTTGTAGCCTCTTCGGGCTCCGGTTCTTCACTATACCCTGGTGCTGTAATTATACCACGCGATGCAAGGTTCGGTATGACTTTCTCTGCGCGCTCTGTTGCATCTTCTGCTCTGTAGTAAATATCACTATCACATTTTATCTTCTGTGCAACCTCAAGTGCTTTATCTCTTGCTTCAGCTATTGTTTCACCAAACGATGCCACTTCGCAAATGATTGCATCTGTGCCTGCACAACGAAGCTCACCATTCTTGATGTAAACATCCATCGGAAAGATTTCTACATCCTCAGGTGTGTCTGGAAATTCAACATACACATCTTTGGCAAACACTTCATAGAGCTTCTCAACCTCTTGTGAAACCGCTTCACTACCCTCAAGTGGATACGGCGGTATGGACACTCTAATTGCAAACCCATAACCCTTCCTTAAGTTCATCACAACTTCTTCTCCAGCTGCAGCTTTGTAAAGCACCTCACCAAATTCTTGTGTGCGCCCCATCAACATGAGTAAACAAAAGATTGCATTGTAACCAAACCTACTACCACACCATTCAAGGAAGAACGGATTGCCACCCCTGTGGCTCACTATTGTGTTTGCATCCCACGCACCACTTTCATTCGCAGCTGCAAGCATCGGCGCAATCTTCTTATGCGTCTCTTGAACAAGTAGGTCGTCTGGTCCTGCAGCAAACACAATTGAAGTTTGACAACCTGTGTTCGGTCCTAAATCACCAGGTGCAAACTTCTTCGTCTCAACTGTGTAGTTGATTGAACCAGGTATTGGCTTGCCATTTGAATACCACACTTCCGTGCTTATTTCGTGCCCCGGAACAAAGTCTTGCACAATGAATGACTTAGCATCAACCAAGTAACCCGCCTCTTGTTGCCTCATAAGCCATCGTGCTGCAGCCTCTGGATTTTGTGCCACATATGATGACGCACACGCAACCCTACCTGAAAGCTTAATGACAACCTTCCTGTTATGCTTGATGATGTAATCTACTGCCTCGTTCACATCTTTAAATACACGCGTGTATGGAACACGAATGCCCGACGCTAATGCCATCGCTAACCCAAAATGCCTATCCTCTTCCGCTCTATCACCAAGCGCTGTGCCGTTGAAAACCTTCTTCCCAGACTTACGAAGGTCTTCCATCACCTTGGATAAACCAGTCTCATCACTAAAATACACATCAAAGTCGTCAGGCACCTTGTCAAACTTCGGCACTAAACCATCATACAAATGCTTGCACGACCTTGACATTATGACAGCTGCAATTTGATGCCCCTCGTCCCTTAAGCGCAAAAGTAATGGTAATCCTGGACCACTCTTTGTGATGAGACAAAACTTCATTCTTCTTCACCCCCCAGTCCATACTTTGCTGGGACTGGCTGTATTTGGGCTTCTGCCTTAGCCTTTTTGAGTATTTCTTTTTCTTCTTCATGGATTTCTTTTAACCTTTCAAGAGCCTTCAAGAGCATATCAAGCGAAACATATGTCTTTTTCTTCTCACGAAGTGTTTCAGACTTGCGCGCATATTCTTCAAGTGTAGCAATAAGCGGTGAATTCCTATTCATTTCGCTCACCAAGAACCTACGCACATTGTAAAAGCGTATTCCAGAAAGTAATATGTCGCGCAAAATTGCAGTCGCTTGCTCTGGTGTAACTTTGTCAGGCTTTGGCATCCTTGAAAGTAATGCCTCACGCTTGACTTCATCTGGCGCAGTCATGTGTATGATGTGAGCGTATGTTAGTGCTTCACCAGTAAATGGTGCGCCTCGCAAGACATAGAGGCTCTGTTGAATGCCATGTAGTGCCTTGCTTATCTTTGACATCGCCTCCATATCCTCTTTCGTGAACTTAGGCATAAGCGCCTGTATCTTTTCAAGTGAGAGTGCGCCTCGTCCTGCACTTGCAACTGTCTCTGGTATCATCGGAGTAAGCCCACCACTTAAAACATGTAACACAATAGAAAAGCCCCACAGGTCTTTCATAATCCTGTCGCCAAATTCAAACGAGAATATTGGGTTGTCGTATATCATCTTGACAACATCTATTAAGCTTTGCGCTTCCTTCGGATAACGCTTCTTCATTTGCTCCCATTCCGCCCCTACTTCGCCTACTAACCTAACCGCATCATAAGTGTCGTCAAGTAAGCGCACAATAAAGTCAACTGGTGGCAATGGCAAGAAACCACCACCTGTAGTGCCACGCCCATACTCCGCAGGAAGCTCACCAAGCATTGCTCGTAATGCTGTCACTCCACCTGCGATATATTCGCCAAGAAGCTCATCCCAAGTTTGCTTAGCACCTTCAATTGCTTGTGCTGCATGCTTCATTTGAAGCTCTGCTCTAAACCTTCCAGTTGCCATGTAAGCCCTGTAAGCAGCGTCACCTGCAATCGGTGGCACTACATCAATGAAGATAGAACGCACAAATAGCTTCTTCCAATCATCACTGTGCTCTGCAAGTAACCACGCTAATCCTGCAGCTGCTACCATGTCAACCGTGATTGAAGTGATAAAGTTGGTCAATGCCCAAAGCCTCTCCTTTGGCGTCAGTTGCCTGTTCAGCGCCTTGCCAAGCGCATCTAACTGCAAGAATGCTTTGTTTATACCATATGACTGGAAGAATGTCAAAGCACGGTAAAAGTCTCGCATTGGGTCTTGTGCTAATGCTCGTGGCATGCCACCTGAGACAAGTGGAGCTTGTGTGATAAGTGATGCTATAGAGGCTCGTTCGCGTGCTATTACAGGGTCTACACCTCTGCCAATCCACTTTAGGTATTCGGCAATGTAGATGACAGCGCGTGGAACTGCATCGCATACTTTGAACATAAAGTCACCAAGAACGAATGGAAGTTCGTTGGTTGTCCTAATTGCCCTTATTGGGTCTTTGGCAAATTCGTGTAATCTATCAATTACCCAGCGTGCCTTCTCGTTGTCGTTTAGCCCTTGTGGTGCAAGCCTTAGAAGGTTGTGATACAAGCCAAACAATGCTTCTGCGTCAATTTCAGATATCGCAGGTTGTGAGCCTACAAACTTCTTCACTTCTGGGTCGGCAATGAACAACCACGCAGCTTTGGCTAACCGCTCAACCTTGTCAGGTAGTGGCTCTGTTGGCTCATAAGCGAAATAAGAACCCCACGACATGCTCAAGTTTTTGAGTAGCACCGTCGGTCTGAATGTGATGATGGTCTTACCAGTGAGGGCAAAGAGCGTATCTATCATCCTTTCCCAAACTCGTGCGCTTCTCCCTGCAAGGTCGTAGTATGGACGGTAGCCAACTTGTTGGAAGGCAACATTTTTAATCTCGTCAGCAAGCTGTCTATATTGGTTTGCCAAGTTTATTGCATCTGGCGTCCCTTGTTGCTCAAGCTTAGTTGCACCTTTGTAAAGAGCCTTCATGAGCCTATCTTGTGAGTATGCGTGTGGCATTTCAAGTGCCATATGAACAATGCCACGCACAGCCCTATAAGCGGTGGTGAATGGGTCTTCCCAACCAAGAACATTCTCAATGACACGGCGCGGTATGCCTGCTATTGGCACATGCTTTTGTGAAAGTAGCCTCAAAGCTTCTTCAACTGTTGTTGGCTCAAACTCTCGTTGCGGTATTATCGTCTTCATGAAGCGTCGTCCTTCAAGCATTGCCCTGTAAATGTCAGCGCTCGGAGAACCCATAGCGCGTGCAATCCATTCCAGCGCACCTGCCTTCAAAACACCACTAAACGAAGTGTCCCAATGATGCGGTGCCCAAAATGCCAAGTGTGCCATCGGCGGTCGTATGGTTTGGTAGAATGGGTAAGCACGAACAACATCGTTGTATAACTTATAAGCCTTGTATGAGCCTACAAGGAAATAAACACTCGCTTTTTGAAACCTCTGTAATTCGTCAGCTGACAACTTAATATCAATAGGTTGTATAGTGCCAGCACCCATAAACGCATTGTAAGTAAACTGCGCATTCTTGCGCATAATACCCGCAAGTGTCGTATCTGGCACACCTATTTGCTGTATCAAGACATTGAGCACTTGTCCACGACGCACACCATGTAACCTTGCAAGTAAGTCTACAAGGTCGCTTTGTAAAACATTGTGTGCCGGGTCTTTTGAGCCAGCTGCCTCAGCTCGCTCAAACCTTAACACTAACTCCCGTATGAGCTTCTCGTTGAGCTGTGCTAAATCGTCAACAGTTAGGCGCCTGCCACTTAGCGATGCAATGCGCCTGTGAATGTCATCAAAGACATTACGCATGTTCTCATGCCATAATTGCCACCTCACCTTTAATAATGGGTGGGTGAGTTTCATTCCCCACCGTCGCAAAATATCACTCACTCTAACCCGCGCACTTTCTGGGTTTTTACCACCCTCTAAGACATGCTCTGCTGCTGCAAAGTAACCAAATAGCTTCGGTAGCAGCTCAGTGCGCATGCGCCTGCGTGCTTCAATACCACCACCAATAAGCGTCTGGTAAAGGAATGCTGCAACGGTATCTGCGTCGTAGCGCCCACCAGAGCGCATCGCAATCTGGTTGGCAATTGCTTTGAGCGCATCATAGGAGCGAAGAAGTGAGTTGCGGAACTTGGCAAGTGCCCTCGGTAGCTCAAATGTTACTTGTCCTTCTTCAATTGCCTTCAGTAGGTCGTCAATCACTACATCAATCTCGTGCTGTGGAATGATTTCACCCTTCGATTTGCGGTCAATGATGTAAAGTAGGTCGCTGGCTGTCGGCGGTGTCCTCAAAACACCCCTCGATGGTTTCGGTGGCGCTGGCGCTGTAAAGCTTTGTTCTACTCTGTCGACAAAGTTCTTGTATGCAGGCACACGCTTCAACGCTTCATGAGCAAATGGCAAACTCCTAAGCGCAAGGTATAGCCCTGCTAAGCCTTGAAGGGCACTGGAAAACGCTTCACCGTAGGCTACTTTAATACCCTCTTCTATAGCTAACGGACCGAGCGGGATAAAGCTCATCGCAGGTAGCTTGTTTATGTCTACAGTTCGTTCTTCTTTCATGCCTTCTGGTGCTGGAGCCACAGGAGGCTTAAGCAATATCGGTTGCTCTGGTGCTAACTTGGCTACTTCATCCGCAATGCGCTTCACTTCAGGCAATGCTTCCCTTAGCTCCCTTATACGTTCAAGCTCCTTAAGTAACGCTTGCTCTTCTTGTTGTAGTTCATTATACTTTGCAATAACATCTGGTCTTGCCTTAGCTCCAGCTCTATTCAATATCTTTTCAAGCGTTGCAACTTTCCGATGCGTCCACGCAAGTTGTTGTCTAAGTGCCTCTTCTCGTTGCTTGAGACTTTCACCGTATTTGTCGATGTTTTGTATGCGCTTTAGTATGTCAATTATCGTCTCATGCAGCGTCAGGTAGGATATAGGTCGTTGTTCAAGTTGTTTTTGTGCCCTTGCTATTTCATCTTCAAGGTGGTGTATCATACTCCACAGGTTTACAATTGATTTACTGATTACTCGAGAATGCTTTAGTTGCTTTTCAAGTTTCAAACGTTCCTCATGCAAGCGCTTAAGTTCGGTAGCTAATTCCTTGATGGCTGGCTTGTATTCCATTATTGGGTATGGTGCTGCTTCTTCAGCAGCAGTTAAGACATCTATGTAATGGCTCAAAAATTCTATCCGTTGGTCAATCTGCTTTATTATTTCTGGTAACTTTTCAGGCATTGCTTTCTTTTCTGCCTGTAGCTCCTCTATAGCCTCCCTGAGTGTTTCAATCATCCCACGATGTAGTTTAATCATATCCTCAGGATGTGCGAATTGCTCAATGAAGTAAGCTGGTGCTTGAGTGGTAAGGATGAAGCTCCTAAATGGTATACTCTTAACATTCTCAACAAGCTTTTCTGTGATTTGGACGACTTGATGAAGTCGTTGCAATGTTTCAGCATCAGCATTTTCTCTTTCGGCAACAAAAAGCGCATAAGTGCTCGCAGTGTGAAGCGCTGTCACATATCTCTCTAATGCTTCTTTGGTCACAAGGATGCCTTTGTTGGCACTTAGCTTTGCTAAGTGGTCTGCAGTTATACTTTCAACAGGCTTGATTGAAGATACGTCAACCATCCTTGAAATATCTACAACAAAGCGTGGTGCTGCATAAGTGCCACCAACTACACGCACAGTTGGCACATATACTCCTTTTTGGGGCTTTTCCGTAACCACTTCAACTTCAGCCTTTGTAGGCTTTTCAAGAAACCTTTCTACATCACGAATGTTCTTAAGGTTGCCAAATGCCTTCCCTAATTGTGACAGGTATAGTTGAAGTGCCGATAATTCGCTTAAGCTTTCTGCAAGTGTGAGCAAATTCTTACGGTTACCTTCTTGCGCCATCTTCCTTATCTGGTTGTAAATGGTAGTGAGTTGGTCATAGAGCCTCTCTACATCTTTGGCTGGTGGCGCATACATGAGATGTTGCCATAACGAGAAGTAATTCAATACAGTCTCCACTTCTTCTTTAGTGAGCCCACCGGATGCTTCAACAATGGTGTCTTTAAGTGCATTTAGTGAGCCCCTTAAGGCTCTAAGGTGGGAACCACAGATTGTGTTGAAAACAAAGCGCCGTTGTTGTGCATCTCTGATAAACGGAAGGTTTAGGTGGTTTTCAAGCTCGTTCAAATAGGCTATAAACAACTCCAGTTTGTTTGCAGGTATACCTTGAGGTGATTGTTGTGCTTGCTGTAAAGCTCGTGAGAGGAACTCAACTAACGGTGAGGGTGCATGCTCGTCTATACCTATGCGCCGTAACTCATGAAGCATCTTGTTGATAATTTCAGCATTCCAAGGGTCAGTTTGTAAGAGAGTGCGTGTAACTGCACTTGCGATTGTAGGAACTGTATGAAATTCTTTTTCAACGATTGAGCCAATGTTTGCAACACTTAGCCCAGTTGTTTCATGTGTGTGACGCAAAAACGATGATGTGGGAATGTCTAAGATATAAATTTCTCTCCCTTTGGTATGCACTTGTGGTGCAAACATTTTGATGCCTACGCCAGTCACTTCGCCCGCTTCAGCGCGTGCCTCAAGCTCCATCCTGCCACGCATCGCCCGTGCAAGAATAACATCAAGCGCAGTAGCTTCGTGTCGTATCAAGTCAATAAGGTGGCTAAGGATGCGTGCTGTGCGCCTCGTCACATCAGGTGTTTGCGTAAGCTGTGGGAATTGCCTCCTAAAGAGGTAATTGAGCGTTAGGTTGATGTCCTCTGAAGATACTTCGTATAAGCTCCGTTGAGAAGTCAGCAAACTAAAGAGGTAATCCTTAAAGAAAGTCTTATCTGGCATTCCTTTGAGGCTCTCTGTAATTCTGTCCGAAATTGCCCGAGCAATATCACTCACAATTTGTTTGTTCTGCTCCAAGAACATTACATCACCACTCTCAGCTATCATATGAAGCACTGGTAGCTTGCTTGTAACAGCTTCGCTTTGTAGCTCTTGCACTATCCCTTTGAGTGCGCTGTTGAAGGTGTTGATACGCGGGAATGATACAAGAAGCTCTCGTGCAATCTCCCTTGTATGCTCCAAGCGCCATAGGGCGTTCCTAATCACATCCGCAAACTCTTTCTTGCTGACACCAGATGGGAGCTTGTCAGCAAATGCATCAATGTTTCGCTCAACATACCGTAGCGCTCCTATGAGTGTCCCCAAAGAAGCATAAATGTTTGATACCTTGAGCCAGCTAAATTCATCACTTGCAATGTCTGAGTATATCTCAGCAACTTCCTTGAAGGCTTTGGCAAGCGTAGGTTGGTTTCTCTTTTCAAATTCAGTAGATAGCTCTCGCAGTGCCCTGACATAGTTTTGTGCAACTTCAGGTCTACTCCACATTGCTTCAAGTAAACTTGGAGTGTAAAACCTCTTAATGCCCGTCCCCGGTATTGTCATCTCACCACTTTCGTGTGTCCCTATGATTAACGCTGTCTTTATCACAGGAGATATGCTTGGTGCTGTCTTGTCAATAATTTCAAATACAGCTTCAGGACGACGAATTTTCCTTGACAAGTCGAAGAATTCCTCAAAGCCTTTCTTTGGGTCAGACGCTGTAACACCACGAAGCTTCTCAATAGTTAAATTGGTTGTTAGCTCTGGTGGTAAGACTTCGTATTCTTCACCTTCTTTGGTTTCTCGCCCTACAACTTCTTCAATTGGAGTAAACTCTACCCTTTCAGATGCTCTCATGCCAACATACTTGTCTCCAACTGTAGACTTGAACGCTCCTAAGGTAGCAAACATGGAAGCAGATATGAAATCTTCAGTTGTAGCGCCTTTGAAGACCATATTAGCAGTATCATGCCAGCGAGAAAGCCATAGAAAGTCTTTGTCACCTTCTCTAACTTCTCCGGTGGCATGCCTTGCAATGGTTATCCCCCAAGCTTGCATCGCACGCTCAAGCGTGTCTATCAAATCTTCCACATTTACAATTTCAATTGGCATTGTAGCTTTTTGTCTTTTTGCCCACGCCTTAGATGTTTTTTCTTCCTCCCTTGCTTCTATTAGTTCTTCAACAACATCTGGCGTCATTTCCTCAATCTCTACCAAATGCACCCAGTCTATTTCGGATGCAACCAATGGTTCTCCTCCAACTACTTCTTCTAACTCTTCGGTAGTTTCTCTCCCAATTTCTTCTGGTGGAATTTCAGGCACACTAACAGGTTTTTTTCTTCGTCGTGTTATTGCTTCAACGACTTCGCTCCGCTCTGGCGCTGTTGGTTTTTCTTCGCCTCTTACTATGCGGTCAAGCATTCCTCGGTTAACTTTCACCGCAATGTTGAATAAATCGGTAAGTAGTCTGAGCGAGCCCAAAGTCTGGCTTTCAAGCGCATCAATAGCATCGGTGCGCTCTATACCTTTAGGATACCATAGCTTTTGCCATGCATCACGATGGTCTTCCTTTGGATATGGGAAAAGCGTGTGGAACAAAAGCATTTTGTAGATTGTCGTGCGCAACGCCGGCAATGCTTCATCTGTAACATGTGAGCTTAGTTCATCTGCAGTTTTAGTCGCAATACCATATAGAGCGTTACTAAGTAATGATGCAACCTCTTCGCTGGTTAAAGGTTCACCTCTCTTTTTAGCAAGTTGGCGCGCCAATGTTTCAAGTGAAGACATTGTAGCCCTTAGAACCTCTTGTTGTGACATCCCCTTGTATTTCTCTATTTGTCGCAGTGCAAGGTCAAAAACTTCATACGGGCTCGGAATGTGCCCAATTAAAGTCTGCACTAACGGTGATGTGCGCACTTTGCCGTAGGCACTCGTGTATGCATACAGCAAGTGAGACATTGCATGCCCATGCTTAATTTCCCTTATAGTGGCTAACAAAGCCGTCGGGTCACTGGTCACCGCTAAGCCTCTTATTTCAAGCTCCCTTAGTGCCTCGCTGAATGGCAGGTTGAGGTGCGGATTTGTCCATATAGTGTCAATGGATAATCTTACCTGCTCTTTCAAGCCAGCTTGCTCTGCCGTCTTTATAAGCACATTGAAAGCATCTTGTTCTTTTTCGCCAAGCCATAACATCGCCGTCGGTTGCTTCACACCTATTTGTGCTTGCTTCTTTTGCTCCCATGATAGTCTACCCGATGCAAGTCCTTCTTCTGCCTCTAAGGCACTAAACAAATCCGCTGCAATGTTGCTCCAAACCTCTCTTCGTTGCTGGGCTTCCATTGCAGGCTCTTCAACTGGTGGTTTAGGTGCTTCTAACTCCTTTGGTGACACCTCTTTAGCCTCTTCACGCTTTGCCACTTTGAAATAACCCATGCTTCTTAGCACTTCTGGTGTTACAGAAGGACTGTATAGCTGTGTCTTAAACCCTTGTGGCATTTCTATTTGCGGAATAAGAGGCAGTAGTTTATCTCCAACAATGCATGCACGTAACTTTTGATACACTTCTTCCCCATACCTTTGACGAATTTCGTCACTATGCTTGGTGAAAGTTTCAAGCAAACTTTGAGCTGGTGATTTGAGTATACTCCATCCGGTTGCAACTGGCTCTTCAAACCTAATCCTTGTCCATAGTTCTTGCATCGCCTTCATGAATGACGCTTCATTTGGAAATGCATCTTGCCATTGTCGATATAGGTGGCTAATTAACGTGTGTATGGCACCTCTATCCTCACTTGATAGCTTGTTCCACAAGTCTTGTGATGTAACTACCCTAAATAACATATGGACGCTACTGTCGTAAACTCCATGTGGTGTAGAAGTAGCCATGCCAATTGGAACATATTCAACAAATTCTGGAGCTCTAAAAATCCTATCCATACTTTCAACCATCTTCTTTACATCTTCAATGCCTATTCGTGGCTCGTCAAACTTCACAGGGCGCAACTCAATTGGCACTGGCTTATCATCTATTAGCGCACTCATATTGGTGTCAACAACGTTAGGTGGCACTTCAACTTCCGGTGATGGTGTCTCTCTAAGTTGCTCTTCTGTCTCCACTACAAAATTGCGCTTTGGAGTTTCAGGCGGTAGCTCAAGTGTTGGCTTGTCAACAACTGCTACTTCGATGGAAGGTCTCTCAGTAGGTGTAGTTGGTGCTCTTTCAACTACAACGGGCACTGAGGGCTTAACTTCAACCGGTTCAATCTCGGGTGGCTTGCCAGCTTTGGCATCATTGAAGCCTTTTCTTAGCGCTTCAACTGCATCTTTGTTCTCCCAATACTCCTTTGGTAATATACTCCTGTCAATGCCTTCTGGATGAAGGTAAAACAGCGCACGTCCTAAGAAGTAATCATCCATATACTCACGAGGAATACCTTTAACTTGCGCCTCCTGCAAGTGTTCAACAGTTTCAAGCTTGTTCCGTATAATCTCAAGTAGGAGCATACCACGTTCCTCATTCGGCGGTAATACTTGGTGCATTACAGTAGGAAGCATCGTTTCATAAGACGGATATGTCGGTATTTTGGGCTCTTTAGTGGAAGAGATTGATGCGTCTACGACATCGGTAAAGTAGCGTAACATAGCCTCACGCGCTATAGTTGTTTCAGCAAGATGAAGCTGTTGTAGCCTTTCAAGCAAATGTAACGAAAGCATCGTAAAGGCATCGCCTTCAAATGGTCCTCCAATTCTTTCGTAGCTTTTGATTGCATCGGCAAGCGGATTTGAAGGTAATGGCTTACCTTCATGTAATGCAACCAAAGTGTCAATGAGCGCTTGTATGTTTTTGGCAACGACATTGTATTCCTCTCTTACCCTGTCATTTACCTTGCCACTCTTCACAAGCTCACCAAATTCTCTTAACTTGTCAAACGCTTCTTGAACTGGCTTGTCAAGACAGTCAAGAACTTCGGTTAGTGCATTCTCTGCCATGACACCTCTAACGAGCCCAAGTAAGCGTGTTGTGTGGGCTTTGAACACGGGTATATCGCGATACTTTCTTATAGCCTGCGCTATCTCTTCAGAGACGAATTGTTTCCATGCTTCAACATCTGTTGGTGTCTCGGTAAGCTTTTCAAGCGCTCTTACAGTTTCTTCAACAACAGGAATTTTCTTCTCACGCTTGAGCAAAGATAGTGCCTCAAGGTTCATTACATCTATAGCACCAAGCATGTTTCTAATCTCTTCGGTTGGTTGCCTACTAAGCCTTACAAGCTCTTGGACAATTGCAGGACGAAGCACTTCCATGAGCCTATTCTTGGCAACTTGCTCTCCAAACTTGGCTTTAACTGCATGATAGTATTCGGAAAGTGGTCTATACGGGAATAGCTCCGCACCTCTGTAGTTCTCTATTGTGTTGATGATGTCGTTAACCGCATAAATGGTCGTGGAACGCAATTCTGCTTCCGAAGGAACTCTGCCAAGTAGCCTGACAATATCCAAAGCAATATTGGAAGCAATCTCTTGTTGTGCCATGTATTTTTCAAACTCCTCAGGCGTAAGCCTCACCCTGTCAGCCCTTTCTATAAGAAGCCTCGCCGCCTTTTGTGCTATAACTTCAACATCTTGTGGTGCAATTCTAAGCATTGGTGGCTTCATCACACTTAAGTAGGCGTGAATTTGGTTCTTGATGGCTTGCGCAAGTAAATTGACATCATTGAAGGCAATCGCAATCGCAATGTCTGGGTTTTCTCTCACTATGGATGCTTTTTGTTCTGGCGTTGCTTTGGGTTGTGCTAACCTACCCCATATTGCATTCAAAGCATACGATGACGCCATCGTTATGTAATCGGCGTCCCCTGTAGGAGAAGCGTAGTGTAATATCTGCGCTACTCTCCTAAGCGCTTCAGTTTGCTCTGGTGATAGCTTCAGCTCTTTAGCTTTTGCTTCAACTTGTTGAAGGACATCAGTTAACGTGCGTGCATAAACTGGTTCAACAGTAACACGACGCAATTTGCGCCACTCCGTCGGTGGATGGAATGTCACATTTACATCTTTTAGAACTTGTGTTGAGGATAACGCCTCGCATGCAAGTTGCCACATCGGATGTTGCATTAACACACTTAGGAACACATCGCTATTTCTAACTTGCCCTTCCTCGGTTACGCTCTCTTGTAAGGCTTGAAGTTTGTTGGCAATTTCAGTATACAAACGAACAACACGAGAACTGTGTTCCTTGCGTGCACTCTCATCTATTGGTTGCTCCTTGACAATTTCAGAAACTACCCTCAAAGGGTCTCTAAATACATGTTCAACATTAATGCCAACTTCTTTAGCTTTGTTGAGAACCTCAAGGGCAACCGCTTCATGTGCCATTTGCCGTGCCACATTTTCATCAATGCCAGCTGATGTGAGCGCTCTGGTTAGCTTGCCAACTGCATTTCTAAATTGTTCGCCAGTTTTCTCTACTACTGATGTAAGTTGGCGGGATACTTCTTCGCCTTCTACTGGTATGCGCTTAACATCAGTTTGCAATAGTTGTTGAACAGCTTGTAATACATTAGCCGAAGCTTTTGAAGTTGGTGCAAAGCGCTCCCGTGAAAGCTCCTCAGTAAACCTTCTACTACTTTCACTCACATCAATATTGCGCCACTCAGTAGGCTGTATGCCAATATCAGGTGGCATAGGTGCTGGCGTAGGTATTGGCGCTCGTGGCGCAGGTGTTGTAGTAGGCGCTGGCGGAACTTGCGGTGCTTGTGGTGCTGGCGTTGGAGTTGGCGCTGGCGTTGGAGTTGGCGCTGTTGTCGGTGCCGGCGCTTGTGGCACTGGAACTGTTGTCGGCGCCGGTGCTTGCGGTGTAGGTGCTTGCGGAACTGTTGGTGACGGTGGTAATGGGTGTGTGCGCCGTGACTTGGCTACTTCTTCTTGATATTCAAATGTCCATGCAGGCACATGGAACATTGCAAGAAGCGCACCTTTAAGAGCTTCTTCAGGGGCTCTTTTAATATTTTCCCAAACTACTTGAGGAATGTCCTCAAAACGCCGCTCTTTAACCGCCCCAAAGATATCGGCAACTGTCATTGCAAACGGTGCTCCCGTAGCCCACTCTGTCGCTGTTTTTGCAACATATGTAAGTGGATGTTCAATTTCCCTCACAATCGGCTGTGCAGTCCCTATTCCTGTAATTTTTATTACCGATGGAAATTCTTTCTGTAGAACCTTTCCAACGAGGTTCGCCGCAGGTCTCCCACTCCATGCCATCATTGGTATGAATGACGCTGTAGACGCTACACCAGATACAAACGCCTTTATTACCTTGTCAAGCTCTTTCGATAGATTTTCTACCTCTTGTGACTTTTGCCATGCTTGCTCTAACCCAACTACCGTGGCAAACGGAATTGCCGACTTCATAATACCTAAAAATGTTTGTGCGCGCCTTGATGCAGTAAGAACACGCATTGCCTCAAGCGCTTCTTCGATAACCTTCGCACCTCGAAAACCTTTTGCTATAGTTCCAAACCCAGCCGTAAGTGCGCCTGCAACGGCACTTTCTACAAAGAGCCTTACAGCCTCACCACCTATGCGCGCTATTCGCTCTGTCCAACTGTAGTTTCTGCCTTCAATAACTGGCACATAAATGAGAGGGATGTCAATTTCACGCCATTCATTTGCCCCAGTCTTGACAATGCCTCGCATAAACCTAAGCCCTCGTGCTATAGACCCTGCAAAACCTTCGGTAAACGCCGCCATGCCACGCTCAACATCAGAGGTAACTGCGATTTCTTTCCTAAACCAGTCACGGTATTGTGGTGGGAGAACTTTCTCATTTACAGTAATTCCGTGCACCTTAGCAAGCTGTAAGTTCTGAGGGTTATTCAAATCCCCGATAACTCTACTCCCTTTTCCCCTACCAACGGTCTTGAAAAGTGGCTCCCAGAAGTTTTTCATCAACATGCTGTTGTCTTTGAAGTTGTTGGTGTAAACTTTGTTCAAAGTTTGCATCGCAGCAGTTTTAAGAACATCCCAACTTGAGAATGTTTTTGGTTCAGTTGACATGACGATTTCGTGTATCTTGTTAACCATACCATAAATTGCAAGCTCAATAGTGCCAGTAAGCGCAGTGCTCCGCTCCCTCTTGATAGCTTGATTGTGCGCGTTAAGCCGTTGACCTTCTTGTAACGCAATGTTGGAAGAATGCCTGAATATATTGCTTAGGTGAGGTAGTATAACCATGAGGGCTTGCCTTACTTGCGTTGGTGTCATATTTGCCCATGCGTCTGCGGTAACTAATTTCTGGTTAGCAGGCGCAGATATAAACGAACGCCAACTTGAAGCCTGCCCTTTTATGCTCTCATCTGGCACCATCGTGTAGTAGTAGTCAATCCACCGAGTGATAGAAGATAAAAGCTTAGCAACATCACTGCCATGTATGACACGCTCACCAAGTCTTGCGTAAGTGTTGCCAAACTTTTTTGCGCGCCGTCTTTCAGGTGACAACGCTTGCTCTTCAAGGGTTATTTGGTTGATGAACTCAGGAATTGTCGCCACAAGGCGTCCAATAGTCCACCTTTGTTCTCCTTTCTTTTTGCTCCTATCCTCGGGTAATACCTGCCCAAACCACACTTGAAACGCCAAAGGAATAGAATTCCTTCTAATTCGGTTGGCAGATTGAAGAATAGCTTGGTTAAGTGAGTGAACATCGCCATTATGAAACTTGTAAAGCCACCGCAGTATGTAAATTGCCGTGGCTTCTTTTTCTTGCTCAGAAGCATACGAAGCCCCAAATAGCGTCCTTGTCTCAAGCGACTTCAGTTTTTGAAGCTCTTCCATGCTCAACCCTCCTCTCTATTAGAATGGCTCTAAGCCACCAGGATGAGGAGGTAAGTTTGGCGTTGATGGTGGCTCTGTCGGGAATGGTAGGTTAGGTATAGGCTCAAAGAAAAGTGGAGGTAGTTGCGATGACTGTGCCATCGGCGTGGGCGATGGAGACACCGTAGGACGTGGCGTGTAACCATAAGTGCCACTACCTCCAGTTCCTACAATTAAGTTCATATGATTGGATATTTCGCTCATGTTTTGCAGAACCTGATAGATAAACTGTGGGTTAATAGGTATCCCTTTGCTTTGTGCCTCTATAGCGTGTTTCAGTATACTCTCGTTCACTTTAGCGAGCTTGGACATACGGTCTATTACTTGGTTCACTAAATATTCTCCGTATTTACCGCCTTCCATGCGCAGTTTCTCTAAGTCCATCATCAGTTTCTGGTTGTCAATATACATCTTGTGAAGGTCAAATTGCCTTCGGTGAAGGAACTGTTGCCATTCTAAAGCCATCTTTTGTGCGCTTTGCCATGCGCGCATAGCTGCTTCATACAATCTTACATCTTGTTGCATCTTCTCTTTTAGCAAGCCATATTGACCTTGGATGACCTCTCTTTGTATTCCGCTGATAGCGCGCATTCTTTCTACTTCAAAGGCTTTTAGTGCATTTAGCATTGCTTCCCTATCCTTTTGCGAAAGTTCCATTTGCTTCATTCCCACATCTACTACTGCTCTTACAGAAGCACCAACAATGTCTGCCACCTTGTTAATTTCCTCAATTGGCAACCCTATGCGCATAAGGTTGGCTATCATTTGTGAGTAGTGATACATTGCATTGTTGACATTGCCACGCCATAGCTCACTGCTAATCAAGTTTGTAGCATTCCCAATCACATCGCCTGCCATTCGCCTAATGTAATCACCAAAGGGCTTAAATGTAGCGTCCGTAAGGACACGATTGAGTAACTGTCGCACCGTTGGGTCTTGAGACGAATAGAGCACCTTAAGGGCTTCTTCGGGTTTGCCCTCGGCTAACCACTCTTTTGCTTCTAAAGTAAGCCTGACAATTTCATTGGCTGTTTCTTGAGACGTTTGAGGTAAAGAGATGGCTTGTTGTAGCCTTGTAATTGCCTCATCTATTGTCATCGCAAGCTTCTCTTTCATTCCCACTCTCAAGCGAGCCATTTGAACAGCTTCTTCTTTTCTTGGCGCTTGCTCAACTTCTATCTCGGTCAAGAGTAGCTGTCTTAAGGGCTCAAAATGTAGCGCAAGTTGCTGACGAAAAACCTCTCTTTGCCTCTGTAACCAATCCTCAAGTTGCCTCATCTGTATCTCCTTTACTTGTGGCGGCGTTGTTGAAACAACACTAACTAATGCCCTTAACGGTGACAATGATAACCTGCCCATTGCACCTAACGCCTCTCTCTGTAGTTTCAAATATTCTTCATAGTCCGTTGGTCCAAGATTTTGCCACCTATTGTAAATGTCAAGCGCCAAACTTGCTTCTTCTTGTAATCGCTTCCATTCACGCTCCTTTTGCCTTTGCTTCCTTCGTGAGCGTGAAAGGAGTAGAATTGGAACTAAGTCCATCACAACTTGATAAAGCCCTGAAGTGCCTGCTGGGTATTGCCTTGGCTGTGAATAATAGCGCAATACCTCAGATGCCGACAAATTTTCAACATCATCTTGCAGTGGTTGCGCAAGTTGTAAAACTGTGCTTATAAGGTCAGGCATTATAAATCACCTCACACAATGTCAAATGTGATAAAGCCTGCATACTCAAAACCACCCATGGAAGTTAAGTCATGGATGGCAATAGAATAAGTGTAGCCATAAATAAGAGAAACTGTCGCAAGTGGACTACCTTTGGCAAACTGAGATGATGTTACCCATTCCCAATAGCCATCGCTACGATAAATCCCAATCTCCGCATACCCCATGCCACTCACCGGAGAAACACTCGCAACATAGATATACATTGTCTGGTTTGTAGATGGAGTGTAAGTCCATAGATACCCAATTGCACCCGCACTCGGCGATGTCCATTTGCCTGATACCGTAGGTAATGGAGTTCCACCACCACTACCGCCTCCTATGGCACTAATTGTCACATTGACTTTGTTGTTTGTTGCATCGTCAGTGGCTGAAATTGTAACATTAGTGCCTGCTATTAGATTGATGCGCTTCCTTGTGCCAATTAATGTTCCATTGGCTTCAACTTCAACCTTTTGCACAGTTGTATCATTGACAACACTTAGCGTCCTATCAACACTTAAATCACCACCACCAGTTAGTCCTGTGCCTGTATTAATGCACCTTGATGTCCTGACAATCGTCGCTGGAATGTCAGCATCTTGTATGCTTGACCATTGCACATCCGTGCCATCACTGCGTAAGTATTGACCTGCCGAACCTATTGCCATCTTTTGCCACTTAATTGTATTATCAGCTTGCAATCGTGCAACTATAATGTCACCCCTACTTGGTATGCCTGCAACTGTGTCATTGTGAGATGCACCAAGTAAGGCGTGCGGTCCTGGTTCAGCACTTCCAGTTGCAGTTATTGTGATGTCTGTCTTGTCGTTTGTTGCATCGTCAGACACAGAAATGCTGATGCCTGTGCCCTCCATTAGGTTGATGCGCTTCCTCGTGGAAATAAGCGTGCCTGCTTTTGCAACCTCAACTTTTTGAACTGTAGTGTTTGGCACAACTTCAATGGTTCTATCAGCACTTAGGTCACCGCCACCTGTTAACCCTGTGCCTGTGTTAATCCTTCGTGAAGTTCTAACGATAGTATTTGGGATGTCGCTATCTTGAATGTTTGCCCACTGAACATCAGTCCCATCGCTCCTCAAATACTGTCCCGCTGAGCCTATCGCTTTCTTCTGCCACTTGATTGTATTGTCTGCTTGTAGTTGTGCAACAATAATGTCACCACGGGCTGGCGTCCCTGCAACTGTGTCTGTATGCGTGGCACTAAGTAAGTTATGATTAGTTGTGCTACCACCTCCACCAGTAGCAGAGATGATAATCTTCTTTAGCGCATTGTCTTGTGTCAGTGTCACATTTTGACCTGCTTCAAAATACACATTGCCATGAAGTAGCGCTTGAGAAGCTACAGCGATACCAGTCACAACATCAACTTGTGGTGTGGTCGGCTTTGAAATGAGACATGAACGAAAATCAATCTCTGTAGTCCCGCTTGGCACTCTAAGGTAAAGCTTAAGGTCGCCTTCAACATATGGCACTGTCATCTCGTAATAGCTGTTAGGGTCATCGGTTTCTTCGTTTGGCACAAGGTAAACTTCAAAGTAGCCATTTGCACCAGTCTTTGAAACAATGCCAAGCCTGCTATAAAGGATGTTTGGTGGCGCTGTCACACCATGACACAGCCTGATAAGGATAATTGTGTTAGAGAGTGGCTCTCCTGCCTCGTTGTATAAGTATCCTGTAACCTTCCTTTTGTTTGGCATTACAAACCACCTGCCAACGCTAATAGGATTAATGGTGCAATGGCAGTTTGAGCTTGTGTTGGTGGCGCAGCTGGCACACCATACACGGCTCTAACTCCAGTTAACCCAAGTAACGCCTGCAACGCAGGTTGCCACATAGTAGCCTGTGTTTGTTGTAGCCAATTCATTAAGTTGAGCAAGTTTTGTTGTTGTTGTGCACGCCACGCTTGCTCAACTGCCATCGCATTCCTTAGATATTGCTGGTAGGCTTGCATCGCTTGTAAGCCAAGCCCAGCAAGCGCTTGCTGCTGTGCAAACTGTTGTTGTGCTAATGCCATCGGTAGTTGCGCTGCAAGTTGCATCCTTTGAAGTTCTTGCCCAAGTTGTTGTTGATATGCCTGCCAAGGCATAAGATAGGCTTGCATGCCAAGTTGCGCAGCAGTTGGCGCAAGCCCAGCCGCAGTTTGATATGCGCCCATTGCTGCTGCTCCAAGATTTTGCAATGTATTCCATGCCTGTAGCATCAAGTTCTCTCGTTGTCCTATACGCTGTGCAAGTAATTGTGCCAAAGTAGCATCAAGCTCTGTGCCACGCCTTCTTAGAAGCTCTTCTTCAAGCCTTCCAGTGCCACCATGCCTCTCTAAGCCACGCACAATTGCTGATTGCCTAAGTTGCTTCACAAGGTCTTGTGTAGTTTGCTCCCATTGCTCTCTTAGTGCCCTCACAAGTGGGTCTGTCTCTCGTAAACTCTCAATCGTTGGTGCTTCAGTTAGTGGTAATGCTCTTTGTGCAAGCACATCAGTGTATCTTCGTGCAATATCTTGTAATGCCACCGAAATCCTGTTTAGATAGTCAGCATAACCAACTCCAATGTCCTTTAGCGCCTCATACTGTGGTGTCCTTATGCCCCTACCAAGTGCACTTATAACCTCAGGCACATAAGTTTGAAGTTGCGATAACTCTGGTGTAGTGGAAGCTTGTAAGTTCTGAAGCGCCCATGTCACAAGCTGTGTCTCCTCAGGACGCTCATACATCCACCTCGCTGTAGTAGCAAACTCTGGCGATGGTGCTTCAACTTGCCTTGTCCACCATTGGAACAACGGCACCGCTTGTTGCATTATAGCCTGTGGCGATGGCGCAACTGCACCCAAATACGGTGCTTCACCTAAAACTTGTGCTAAACCTTGTGCAAGCCAATGGAAATACGGGCGTGCCTCAAAACTTATCGCTGGCGCTTCACTTTCATATGGCATTACTGTTTGCTCTCGTGGCATTCATAATCACCTCACAAATGGATATTGGAACAAAAGAAGCGTGACATAAAATGTGTGATTGATGTCTGTTAACTTTGGTGTGTATTTAACCCACGAGCTAATACCAAGAGCTGTAGGCTCACCAAGATACCCCGAAATGTTTCTAAAAAGCAATACCCACACATTTGGTGGAATATCAATTATTTTTGTTGTGTTTGCAGGCAAAACGACATTTCGTAAATATGCATCTTTTGAATTGTTTCCACTTCCTTTCCACTTGACAGTTAAGCAGTAATCTACAGTCAAATCTACATTGTTTGGATTGTGGGCTTGAATATACCCATAAAGTGGAATAAACCTGTCAAAAGGTATTTGTTCTGGAGGACTATCCCAACTCCTTTGCCCTATTATTGAAATCCACTTCGGAGCAGGGTATGTTTGGATATCACTCCACCTTTGTGGTATGTAAGTAACCATGCCATTGGTAAATATCCCTACATTCTCAGTCTTATGAGCAACTATCCTTAACTTCGTCACCAGATTTTGTGCCCATGATTGTAGTGTGCGCACTATGACACCTATATTTGCACCACCTTTGTGAACTTGTGGCAAAAGAAGGTCATCTATGCGCATGTTACACCCTTGCACCTCCTGCACCTGTTTGCCTTATTATCCAGTCCGAAATTACTCGGTAAACATCCAGCGGCTCACTTTGCAAGACGTAATTTAAATACCCAGCCAAAGCGTTGTAGGCATTGAACCTGTCAACTGGGTTAGGACTAAAGCCACCATATATCCTAAGCATGTTAGTGAGAGTTGATGCAAACTGTGTAGCCCTGTCAAATGGATAACCCATTTGTGTGAAAAGATTTGTCAATTGCGATTGTGCTTGGGTTGGAGTGAGTTGTGATACATTGTATGGAAGTGTATGTTGTGGTGGGTATGATAAGAGTGTTTGTGGCTGGTATGCCCTTGTTAGCGACGCCTTAGCCAACTGCACAGGCACGCTTGTTCGTTGTGGTGGTAATACTCCCATTTGTGTTAAGAAGTAATCCCATACAGGACGATGCCTCTCATCATACGGCACAGTGTGTGTTAAGTGTGAAATCAAATAGGAGTAAGCATTCCACCTTTGAGCTGGGTCTTCAGAAAACCCACCATATTGTGAAAGCAACCCAGTTAGCCCTGAGGCTAAGTTAATTGCTTGCTCTGGTGTATAACCTATACCATACAAAATCTGTGCCAATTGAGTGCGTGTTTGTAAGTATTGGTCTAATGGCGACATCCCAACTCGTGGTGTTGGAACTGTAGGCTGTATTGGCGTAGGAGTTGGAGTTGTTCGTCTTGGTTGTGTTACAGCTGGTAGCTGTGTAGCAGGTGGTTGCCCACCACCTTCAATAACACCAACAGGAAAACCAAACTCATTGGTGGGAATAACTTGTGGCGTAGGTGTTGGTTGTTGCCATTCTGGTGGAGAAGCAAGCCATGTTTGCACAAGATGCGCAATTTGGTCAGCTACCCTTTCAGTCCCTTGCATGTCTTGTGTCCATGCGCCCCATGCACCCGGTTCTAAAGTAGAACCTATAAGCCTTCCAATTAAGTCTCGTATTTCATTCTGCACCCATTGCGGAACTTCTTTGCCTACTGTTTCACCGATGATGCTGTATATGCCAACCAAAGCATCGTCTGGAGTTCCACCAGTAGTTTGCACACCCCACAAATGCTGGTAAATTGCATCTTTAAGGCGTTGGTATAGCTCCTCTGGGCGCTGTTGTTGTCCAAATTGCGCACCAACTACAAACGGTTGTGTAGTGCCAGTTTCGGGAATACCAGGCGGAAGTAGTTGTGCACCTTGCATGCCCTCTGCTGGTATCCATCTTGTTTCGCCATTAGGAAGCCTTACTGAAACACTGCCGTCAGGTAAGAAGAAATAAGTCGTGCCATCTGGAGCTTTGTATGCCCACCCATATTCCGGGTCTTCAATCCATTGTCCGCCTTCAGGTAGTGTCAAACCAGGTGGAAGTGTAATCGTGCGCCCATCTGGAGTGCGCACAACATTAGGCACAACTGGCTTTGGTGTAGTATCAGGAGTTCTTGATGTTATTGTTGATGGTGGAACTATTTGTGTTCTACCGTCAGGATACTTTATGGCAACACTGCCATCAGGTAGGAAGAAGTAAGTTGTGCCATCGGGCGCTTTATACGCCTGTCCATATTCTGGGTCTTCTACCCATTGCCCACCAGGAGGCAATGTTACACCAAGTGGAAGCGTAATCGTGCGCCCATCTGGCGTTTGCACTTGTTGAGGTAGTTTGAATATATCTCCTGCAGTAGCTCGTGGAACTGGCTCTCCAATAAGCGGAGCAGTGCCATGTGGTGGATATGTCAATACTCTACCATCAGGCGTCCAAACTTCAATCCAGCCATTAGGAGCTGGACGAATTTCATAAGTTTGCCCATTAGGTAATGTGTAAGTATACCCGCCAGTGTTCGGATTGTAACCCCAAGTTCCACCTTGGGGCAAAGTGTTGAGAAGGCTTTGTGGCAACTGTATCGGCGGTTGCCCATAACCTTGTGGGTATGTTGGTTGTGCTGGTCCTGCACCTCCACCACCGCGTGACACTTCTTCAAAACCGAACGGTCCACCACCACGCGGTGGTTGCATCCCAGTCAGTGGTTGTCCGCCACTTGGCAGTTGAACTCCATATGGCGGTTGAACTCCCGTAGGTGGTTGTCCACCTGTCATTCCACCAAAAACCCTACTAAGAATGTCGCTATACATAGACATCATTTGCCTTGTAATTTCTCCGACTACGTCCCCTAACTGCTGTCCATACCCTGCCATTCCAAGTGCACTAAGAAGTTGTGGCAATAATGATGCAATATCTTGTCCTTGTTGCCCAAGCTTACTCCAATCAACCTGCGGTGGTGCAAAACGTGGTCCTGATAAGGCAGGTATCATTGGAACTTCTGTAACACCAGTCAATGGAAGTTGTCCTGTGAACGGAGCTGGTTGTGCTTGTATCCATCTCGGTCCTTGGTAAGTTGGTGGAATAAGCTGTGGCATGAACTGTTGTGGCTCTGTTAATGCAGGCAAATTAGGTATCGTTGGAGGTGCAACAATTGGCATTTGTAAATTAGGTTGTTGTGGTGTTGGTGCTTGTTCTGTTTGTTCTGCCTGTCCTGTTTGTCCTGGTCGCTGTTGTTGCAATTGAAGCAACACATTCACGGGCAACTGTAATGGCAATGCAATAGGAAATTGTGATTGCACTTGTGACGGCAATTGAAATTGCAGTTGCCCCAAAAGCTTTGTAAGTTGGTCTTGTGTATTTTGAGTAGTTGCTTCAGGCATTTAAAATCACCTCACCTTATAGTTCTCGGTTTATAGTGTAACACGAGCGAGAATAACTCGCTATTTGAGACATTTTCGCCTTCAAGTGTGAACCTAAACCACCTCGCTGTAATGTCAACATCAACCTCCATCTTGTCTGGCGATACTTGGAACTCCTTTGTGACATAGCCTGCATCTGGATGCTCAACTGCATAGTCAATCACGAGCCTCAGCGGTCTATCACATTTTACATTACCATGAAATGCAACACGCATCAAACGCTTGTATGCAGTTGTGCCAAAGTGCCACCAACGCGATTGATACCGTATCCTATGGACCTGTCCATACTTTAGACGATACAAAGTTGGTGCAGGAACTTCGTCTGGGTTAACTTGCTTCATGTTCGCTACCCTATAAAGCCCATGATTGTCAATCACAACCAAATCATGTTCAAGTGTTGGCACAGTAACACCGCCATAGAGCAAGCCATCACTTGGAAGCTCAAATGATGTGAGTTGTGGTTGTTGTGATGCCATGTGAAATGCATAAAGCCTGTCTTTCTCTTCATATGGCAAATCAAGATGCACAAATAAGAAGCGTGGGTTCGTTGCACACCAGTGCGCTGGTGGATATTGCGGATTTGTATCAAGCTCGTTTGGTGACACTGGATGACGGTTTATTTCCATGTGCTGAATGATTGGGTTGAGCGCCTGTGAGAACGGTTGTGCAGAGCGCCCTGCAATTATGTAAATCCCTTCTTGGCACAACACAAACACTGTGTCCTCGTAAGATGCTACAGTCTTGATGCTTATCGGTGTTATGCCAGATGCAAGGAGTTGCGGAATGAACACATATGGCTCTTCAGCACTATCAAGCACATAGATGCCATCTGAAACAAGCACATAGAGCTGTGACCGTGATTGATAGAAGCCAATGACCATGCCTTGAGTGTGTGGCAACATAAAACCTACATCGGCGCTATCCCATGACGCCGAGCCAAGCCTTGAGAACCATAGCCAGTTAAAATTTTCACCTTGCTTGACTTCAAGCATGCGCATACGTGAATACATATAGCGCAGTGTCGCCACAAAAGTTTCGGAAAACCTGTAAGGAAAGTAAAAAGGCGGTTGACCAGTATACGAAGCCTCATGCGCTAAATGATAACCCTTACCATCAATCCATCCACCAAATATACCAGAAAAGTCGTGCCATTCCATTGGATTTACCGGACTGCTATCAAGCACAGTTGCCGACGACACAAATTGAATTGTTGGATAGATGACACGCGCTGACGGTATTGGGCACATTGGCGGAAAAGAGTAAACTCTGTTACCTATGACATACACCCAAGGTGCTTCAAAATACCCCTCAGCACTATTGGCACATAGCCTCTGTGATACTCCTACATCGGAAATGAAGTAGTTGTAAAGGTTGAACTTGCTACGGTATGCACCAATGTATTGCCCTGTGTTTGGGTCGTATGTAATGCCATCGCCAAACCTTGATGGTAATGGCACGACCATGAACGCAATTGCTTCTTTCCCAACGTGCGACTTTTCATTGTTATCATATGCTCGTGGCATGTAGCAAATCACATTGCCAATGACATTGAGCAAGTAAGCTGGTTGCTCTGGTGGGTTGCTTAAGTTCACAGTAGGCTTGTGTAGGTCACCAACCTTAACCCATCCCCACTGTGACTTCAAATGAGGCATAGGAACAAGGTTGACAAGGTCTGCGGGGTTTGATGGTGGCACACCAAGGTTGGGTAGGTTGTAATCCATGCCATATGTTAGTTGATGTGCTTCTATTTGCCATCTCATTTTATCCCCACCTTATTCAAAAGTGACTTTCCAACGCTCAAGTGCACTTAACGACGGTTGTGGTGGCAATGGCTCAATGTATGCAGGTTGTGACACTCTAAGCATCTTGTCATGCCTAATTGCTTCATTCAGCTTGAGCGTCGCCTTTTGTTCCCATACCATTGCCTCTTGTGTTTCACCAAGTTGAAAGAGCACTTGAGCTGTGATGAATTCAACAACCATGTCTGGATAGCTCTGTATGAGCGCATTGGTGTCTTGAAGCGATGTAAACTCAGGAAGCCACTTGTAGTAGTGCAAGAAGATGTCATAAACCTTGTCAGGCGTCGGCACAAGCTCAATATGGTCTGCCCTCAGAAGGAAACCTCGTGGTCGCCCTGGTTCTTTCTGGAATGATGGAGACGTTCGTGAAAGATAAAATTCATCACTCACATAGCTTGCAATAACGATGGGTGACTGTGGCTCTTCAATTGGATAGGTGATGTAGAGTAAGCGCTTGCAACCTGTAGGCAATGGCAAAATCTTAGTTGGATTACCTTGAGCATCTTGTGTCTTTGTCGCCTCAACAGTGTATTCAAAGCTCCAGTCAAACATACGCTCAATGCGCCTCATTACTGCATTGGCTATAAAGAGTAAACTGTCTTCAACTTGTGGTGCTTCAAAGCTTATGTTGCGCTTGACTTGCTCTAAACATTCGCCAATTGTCATACTTTAGCCCTCCTTTTCTTGCCTTCCTTTTGCTTACGCAGTAGCTCAATCGCCTTCTTTACAATTTCTTGGTGTATGCCCTCCTCTTCAATTAGCGAAAGGATAGTTTCTTCCAGCTCCTCTGGCGTGATAACCACACCAAACGCTTGCATGCTCTCTTGCGCATTGAGAGTGCAAATTAGTTTGTAATCTTCGTCGCTGATTAGGTCAAGTAGCCTATAAAGTAATGGCGCATCTATTGGCGAAATAATTTCTACAACCTTTTCCTTGGGTATCTCTTCGCCATTTTCAGCATACACTTTACCATCTTGGTAATACAGCATCGGTGTGTCCACACTTTTGAACATCATAAAAGGTTTAGTTGTGTCAAGCGCCATTTTTACCACCTCGTTCTTAGGATATGTGTGAGCTTGTGCTTCTTTGCAAGCTCCTCAGCCTTCTTACGCCAGTGTGAATGCACTTGAAGCATCTTGATGATTAGCTCTACATCATAAATCTCACTACCATCTGGATAGAAAAATCTGCCTCGTTGGTGGTAAATCCTACCAAATGGACGCGTCGTAATAATCTCATGCGGTTCTTTCCATTGTAGTGGCATGATTTACCACCTCACATATACAAAGAGTGCCAGCCACGCCACTTATGGCGTTAGGCTGGCACTCTATTTTCAAGCATCAGTAGTTAGTTATTTCCAGCCAGCCCACCCGTAGTCGCCTGTGAGCTGCTCTGGGTCAAAGTGGTCACGCCACCAGAGCCAACAGGTGACAGTGGGACCACCAGTTGTGCCACTGCCTTGAATTGTAAGCCTTTGCCCTGCCTTTACAACAACATTAAGGTTGGTGGCGAAAACACCATTGGCAGGGACATTGACAGTGGCAACTGTAGTCCCGTCAACCTGTATGACAATGCTGGCGTCCGCAGAGCCCGCAGTAGCAGCCACAGACTGTATACCCTTCAAAACGATGGGAGCTGGCATTACAGCATCAACAACTTTTGCCGTGCTTGCTGTGTTCACATTGAGATAGATAGTCTTGTGCACTTTATGTTGTTCGCTGTATGGCATTACTTATCACCCCCTGTTGATTATGCAGAGCCAACATGGATTACACGGCACTCACCAGGTTTGTTGCTATCCCAAGTGAGCGCCCAACCACCCATGTAAATCCAGCCAATGACCGTTTGACGACCTAAGTCACGCGTCTCTGACCTGATTTCCTCAGGCAGAGCAACGCCTTCAACTAATGGGTCGTCCGCAAAGAATAAAGCCTCGCCAAGCACACCATTTTGCCCAACGGCGTTGTTCAAAGCGTCTGGGTTGTTGCAGTGCACAAACCTTGTGTTGTAAAGCAAGCCAATCTCATACCTGAACAGACGCTCTGGGTCACCATAGTGGGCAGCTTGCACGAAGTTACTGTCGTCAATGATGCCTCGGCGTGCTTTGGTCGTCAGGACACAGACATAGTTCTCACCGTCATAGCCTGGCACATGCAAGTAACCTTGTAAGTAATCAACGATGTCCTTGACATGTGCCGTCGTCAAGTTGCTCGTAGCTACGACGGGATTGCCATTGCTGTCCTTGAACTCACCGTTGGTAAGGAACACACCGCCAGTTGGTGATGTCGGAACATACTTTATCTTTGTCTTCTTGGCAACTGCAGCAATCTCCTTGTCCATCGTAGCCACAATATCGTCACGCAAAGCGTCAACGATGTGTGGCTGGATGTCAATCTCAGCTAAGGTTGTCAACCTGAGTGTGCAGGCTGCTGCGTTGCCATACTCATCCACAAGCAAGGTTCCGTAGTCAATCGTGAACCCTGTCACTGGGATGAGTTCGGTTTCAGCCAGCCTGCGCCCTGACCCAGCCAGACCACTACGGCGTGGGAAACGAATTTCATCGCCCTTATTTTTGCCGTAGCCCTGAACTGGGCGGACAAATTGACGAAAGACAAATCGTGGTAGTGCTGCCTTGCGAACTTCAGCAGTTAATGATGGCAAGGCGAGCACTCCACCAAGTCTTGGCACACCGTAAACTTGCGCTGGCATGCTCTATCACCCCTGCGTTATGCAGGAATTTCTTGGAGCACTCACCTCGCCATTGTCACACAACGATGTGCTACCAGTGCGCCAATCAGCGACGACGCGATGGCGTCACTGGAGGCGGAGGTGAACTCCTTTTTTGTCTGACTACCTTCTCAAGTTCTTCAACAAATTGTCTGTTAAGGTTCTCCATCATCGCCTCCACAAACTCGGGTGAAGGCGTTGATGGTTGTGTCACAGCTGACGATGTTATTCCAGATTGAGCAGGCAAGCCTGCAGGTTGAAGCCTACTACGAGCTTCAACTCTGCCACCTGCCTTCTCCGCAATCTCCCTAATCATGCGCCGTGCTTCTTCAGCAACAGCTTGAAAGTATTCTTGTGCATTCGTCCACGTTTTCTGCGGATACACTTTTTGTGCAGCAGCTTGCACAATCGTCTCAAAGCCAACAAGGTCTGGATAGGTAGCATAAAACTGTTGTGCAAGCTGTTGCAACTGTAACTGTTGTCGCCATGCATTTAGCTCTGCCACTGTTCTATATACCATACCCAAGGTCTGTTGTAACTGATTTTGAACCACTTGTGTGTATGCCTTCACGAACTCCTTTGGGTTCTCATGAAGGAGCTCGCTTAACTGCTCATACACACTTTCATCAATGCTTTGCTGTGGCTGTTGTGCCACAGGTGGTGTTGATTGAAATTGATAGTATGGTTGTTGCACCTGTGACTGTGATGGTTGCTGTTGCACACTTTGCAACAGCTGTCTTTGCCACTCATTTAGTTGTTGCTGTATTTGCTCCAACTTCTCAGTCACCTCATTTTGTTGCTCTGGTTGTTCTGCTTCACGCTCTTCTTCATCGTCATACCAAGCCATGCTTTACACCTCCGATTTGAGAATTAACGCCAACGTTTGATGATACGACACAAGCGTCTCAAGTGCAATGCGCACTTCTTTTTCATCACGCTTACCAGAAAGCCAGTCATGAATATATTGTAACGCAACTCTCTTGAAATGGTCAAATAACCACGATGGTAGTGTCTCTTTCAGAAACTGATACTTTTGTTCATCAAACAGCGCCTCAATTAGATTGTTGCTCATCCTTATCACCTATCACATGTGCATACCCGACTTTGTGTAGCCACTTCCTTATGCGCTGGAACGGAATTGCAAAGTTGATGTTACTTGCTTGTGCATCACCAAGTGTAATCATACCCACATAATAGAATTTACCATCACGCTGAACATAAATTCCACCGCCAGACGACCCAGGCACTGCAACAGTTGTCGTTTGAATGAATGGCTTTGACTTGTAAATGCGCCCAACTGCACTGATATGACCTGCAGTCAATGATGCCGTCAGTTCACCACGTAAATTGCCCACATGCCAGACTTGCTCTCCAAGTTGAAGTTGCAAGTCTGGTGGCGCAAATTGCGCACTAACCGCTTCAAATGGCATAGCATACACTTCAAGCAACGCAAGGTCTTCGTCTTCAAACTTGCTATAGGCAACAACTTTAGCACGAAGCCTTACTGTGCCAACCTCAGTCTCAATGTCATCAACAATTGCTGTTACTTTTTGCACAATGTATGCATCTTCCCATTTCTCCTTTACAATCTCCTTTCCTTCAGGGTTGACTTCCTTTTGCTCAGAACGCAAGTCTTCAACACAATGCCCCGCAGTCAAGAAATACCATTTGCCATCCTTAGGTGACTTGAACAATGTGCCAGTGCCACGCGCTAATGTGCTCTCAAGTGACCACGTGCACTTTACAAGCTCATCAAGCGTGTTTGCATATGCCACAACCATAGCAATCACCATCCCTACAACGAAAGATAACACGACTTTATAACGCATCACAATCACCCCCCTATTAGGATGTTATGCGCGCAGTTATGCGCGTTGCTCGTCTAAACCCCTTTAGTTTAGGTAACCTTGTGCGTCCTCTCTTTTTAGTAGATAGGCGCACACCTCTAATTGATGACTTTAACTTTGGCATACGTATTTTCTTTAGACGTGGCTTTTTTGGCTTGCGTGGCTTGCGTGCACGCGCCAACTTGGGCACTGCTAAGCCACGAGCAAGTAGCCTTGATGTGAGTGTCGGCATATTTTATCACCGCCTTCTTGTCCTTCTTGTTGTCCTTCTTGTTGTCCTTCTTCGTGTAGTAGCTTTCTTTCCCCTTCCTTCTGTAGTTTGTCTTCGTCTTGCACGCCTTGTTTTTGTTGCTGCATTTCTTTTTGTCGTCCTTGCACGCTTTGTAGCTCTACTACGCCTGCGCGCTGGCTCTCCAGCTTCTTCTGGTATTGCTGGTGGAAACATACCCGTAGGCACAATGCCACCAAGTATGTCTAACGGCAAACCACCAGATATGCTCATAGGTGGTATTGGTGGCGTCGGTGGCACTTGTGTTTGCTTTCGTCGCGGTGGCATTACAGTTCACCTCCTCTTACGCTTTTTGGACGCATTCTTTGCACGCTTCCTTGCACCTGCTCTGCCTAAACCATGCTTACCATATGCAATAGCAGCTGCAATCTTGCGTGCGTGTTCCAAATTACGAGGGCGATATGTTGCACGCGAGGTTGTCATTTTACCAGTCCTTTTATATTCACGAATGAGCTTTTGGATTTCCTTCGATGCCAGTGTAGCTTTTCTTTTTGCGCTACCTTCACGCCTTTTTGTCTTGCGAGGCATTTTAATCACCTTCCTTCGCACGCTTGGCTTTTATACGTGCACGATGCCTCTTCAGCCAAGGAGATGCAGGACGCAGTGGTTCATTGAACGCTGTGTTTTCTTTGACACGCGCCTTTTTCTCTTCCACATCGTCAATTGGTGGAAGCATATTCACAGTGACTTCGTAGCTGATACGCTTTACACCTTCTAACGGGTTCTCTTCAACGACTTCTTGCTTAGGCATGCAGTATCACCTCCTGAATACATTATTACTCAGTGCGTGGCATTTCGCCACCAATAGCTTCTGTCATTGTGCCAGGGCGCTCTTGTGCCCTTTTACTACCTCTCTTTTTACCCTTGCTTGCTTGTTGCAACATTGCCATCATTTGTTGCATCATCATCATTTGTTGCTTCTTTGCTTCAAATTCCTCTTCAGGTATGAGCACTTCATCAGGTTGCCACTGTAGCGACTTAATCATTTCCACAAGTAGATTATACCACTTGATGGCAAGCGTCGCATCCGGGAACGCTTGTATGAGTTGCAAGAAGCTTGCAAGCTTGTTAATCTGCGCAGCACGTTGCATTATCGTCGTTATACCACGCGCCCTAAACTTGTAAGGTCGTGTCCATACTTCACTTGGGTCTTCAAGTTCTTGTGCATACTCTTCAATCTTGTCAAGCAGTTCTTTCAACTCTTCATCAGTGACTTGGTCTCTAAAGCGTGTGAGGATAACCCAAATGCGCTGAAGTAGTGGTTCAAGCAATTGGTCTTCAATGTTTCGTCCAATAACTTCAACAAGCGCTGTAGCTTGCTCTCTACCAGTCACAATTTCAGTTGCAGTTGGACGCCCACGCGCACTCTGTGTGCCCATCAAAAGCTCTGTAATTCCAGTCGCATTTTGTATCTCACGCTCAAGTATGGCATAGATGTTCACAATCTCTTGCGTGATGCCACCAACATTGACTGCCGTCACTGGAGATGCGTTAGGTGGTATTGCACCACTTAAGAGCACAGTCTTGCCTGGCATGATGCCTTCTAAGATGTCTTCGGGTCTTGCAAGCATATCAAGTTGCACAACAAAGATTGGTAATGCATGGTAGCGTGATGCATCAATCATGAAGTTCATGAACTCATTTAGGGCACGCTGTAGCTCTATCGCATCATGCACTAAGCCCTTATGATAGACAAGGAATGGTCTATAAAATGGCGCTGCAATGATGAATGGATGCCTGAATGGCGCATAAGGGTTAGGTATCGGTCCTCTTAGAAGCTTATCTTCATCAGCAATCACCATGTAGGCGTTTGGATGAATGATATTACCATCCTCATCTGTCACCGTGCCCCAAAATTCCCAAATCTTCACATGCTTCTTGTATGGCGATGTTGGAATGAATGTGCCTTTTGTCTTTGCCCAATCTTCAACCCCTGAACCTTTTAGCTCCTTTACTTTGTCTGGGTCAAAGTAGCCAACCTCTGCAAGCGCTTTCACTGTTGAAAGTTCAAGATAGAATTCGTGGATGGCAAATGTATCTTTGCCAGTCCAGTCAAGATAAAGGTCTAATGGGTCAACTAAGTCAATTCTTACACCTGCAACATTTTTTACACTTGGCATCAAGCCAAGCGCCGATAACTGCCACTCGATGTTCTGCTCTGTGTGCCAGTATACTTTATATGCAAGCATGCCTGTAACTAAGCCAACAATGAGCGCTTCATAGAAGCTCTCCACAAATCTATTTTCTTCAAGCACATGCCATAGCACACGTTCAATAGATTTTGCAATGTCAAGGTCTACTGGAGTGTTCCTTATTGGGTCAACGCTAAAAAAGGCTCGTGATTGCACCGTGAGAACTTTTAAGATAGCAGCTGCGACTTCAACAGCCTTCGTGAGCTTAGGAATGTATGTCTTTGCCTGCCAAGGGCGCTTTGCACTAAAGTCATACTCCTGTCTATAAACGCGCCATGCTTCTTTTGCTCTATTCTCCCAGTTCAGGCGGTAGTTCTTTGAGCACCTTTGTAAGTCTTGGACAAACTTCACATAGAAGCTTTCAGGTAATATGCGCCCTTCGTCAAACTCAACTTCGGGCATACTTTTGTCAAGCCATTCCTGTGGCACTTAAATCACCCCGTATGTTGGCGATGGCACATCAATCAATGGCACTGATGATTGTGTGCCACGCAATGTCCAAGGCATCGCCTTAAGAATGATAAAGCCTAACGCATCCATGGCGTGAACGCTAATATGCCTTGTGTCAACTTTCAATTCTCCAGTATCGGTGGGCTTCCAAGAATACCCACCACGGAAGCCATCGTCAATTATTTTAGCGCGCTCAACATCAACTTGCAACATTGCTCCACCTTCTCTTGAGCGCTTGCTTAGAAGTTCATGCATTGCTCGCACTCTATCAAGCATGTTGGAATACACCGTATGAAGTGTTATACCATGCTCCCGAAAGATTTCAATGACACTTTTGTCTGAAGTTGGATAATGAGCTTTTGCATCATGCCCTGCAACATCAATGATTGAAAAGCGTGCACCCCATACTACCGAGGTTGGGTCTGTATTAGCTAATGCTTCGCTCATTAGGACATGCGTCACAGTCTCAACATACTTAAGGAAGTCGCCCATCCACATACCTGATTGCACCTCAGCCCACAACACATTGAACTTTTGTGCCACAGGAAGCCATTGTGCAATTACACACGCGGGGTGTGCATGCCCAATATCCCAACCTCGGTAAAGTGGCACTGCAAGGCTCACTTTCAAGTTGTGTGCACGGTGCTCCTCATTGTATTCGGGGAAGATGGGCTCATAGCCTTCAAGTTCAACCCAGTCACCTTCTAAGTATCTTTGACGCCACTTAAGTGGCATCTGTTTCAGTTGCAGTTCAACATAGGCAGGGTCTATGAACGGGTTTTCAACAGTGCGTGAGCGACAAAAGAATAGCTCCTCATCTTCATACACATCCCTGCCACCAGCCTTGCTTACAAAGCGCTCATAAAGCCAATGTGTTGGTGATGCAGGGTTGGCAGTGAGCCATATTTGTGGTGGGTAGCCACGCTGGCTCAACCTACCCACGAGGAAATTGAAAATGCTATCGTCTTTAAACTCAGTAGCTTCGTCAATATAACACGCTGCAAGCTCAAGGGAGCCAAACTTTTGAAACTCATCCAGTGCCCTAAAAAGCACAATTGAAGGTGGGTCATCACGGCTTGGCTGTATCACCGCTTTATCTTCTGAGTGCTTATACATCTTGAGCCAGTCAGGCGGTAAGATTTGCATGAATGTTGCACGCGTCGTATCATATAGCTCCCTGTATGTCTTCCTGCCTACTAAGACGCACGCACCTGGATTTTGCAAGATGTAATGGAGCACCTTGCAACAGCCTGCGAATGTCTTTCCAGCACGCCAGCCACCAATGTAGATACACACAGGCTGGCGTGCCTGCACAAACATTGCTTGTTTTGGCGTTAGCTCAATCTCTTTTTGCATCATCTTGTGCATACACCTCCAATGGCTTACCATCGAATGTGCTCAATTTCCTTTCAGCGGTTGCCTCTATTATCGCCTCAATGTCATCCCAGATGCTATCATCGATTTCGATTTTCACACCAACCAAGTTCACCTTCTCAATCAAGATGCGCCTTGTAATGAGCACCCAAAGTTGTGTTGCTGTTATTGTGCTATACCCACATTCACGTAGTTTGTCACGCATTTTGAACACAACATAGGCGATAAAAGAAGCAAACGAAAGTGGTGTGTTAAATGAAGTGACAATAAGGTCGGCAAGGTGTTGTCTTGAGATTGTTACGCTCCTTGTCGTCTTCACAAAGCCATCTAAAGTTGCTTCAATGTCATTGATAGTGAGCTTCTGCTTAGCAGTGCACCGATATTGCCTATAGAGCTTCGTCCAGTGTGCCGAAGTTTTCATGTAAGCGTATGGCACGAGCTTTTCAGGTGGCTCGTCAGGACATAACATGTGCAAGCAAAAGAGTGATGTCATTGGTGCACTGTAGCTCTCTGGAATTGCACCAAAGACTTTGTAGACAACACGCAATTGATAGAGCTTGTAGCGTGACCCAATCTCACTAAGCAACTTTTTTCTCTGCTCATCGTCAATATCATCACGGTTATCAATCGCATCAACAAGTAGCGCATGGACAATCCATTGATGCATCTTCGTCTGTTTTACAAGTTGCTGTAGTTGCGCTATACTTGCATTCATGAGGAAGTGCTTTAGGCTGTCAATGTCAGTGAGCATAAGCATTGTTTCATCACCCTTAATTAAGTGTAGCGCAAAAGGAGGGAGAGCATGCATGCCAAAGAAGAAATCACCAAAGGAGAAGAAGGTCGTCTCGAAGGGCGGGAAGGGTCCAAACAGGCTCCTTCCGAAGAAGCACGTCCGTGTGTAAGTAAGATTGAAGTTGGGCTGGCACTCGCCAATACAAAATGCGCATTAACGAAAGAAGAGGCGCGTGATGTCATCGTAGGTGGGCTAAGGAAAGGCTTCTTCCTCGATGACATCATGCAAGAATATGGTATATCTAAATCGGACATAGATGAGCTTGTGCAAGTCTACCCTGAGGTTGCACAAGCCATAAGGAACTACTTTGACTTTTGGGCACTCAGGATAGAGCGCAAGCTCATTGAGCGTGCATTGCAAGACGACACCACTGCAATGGTAAAATTCTTGCAAGCACGCCACCCATGCTATCAAGGCACAACAGATTTGCAACAGACGGTGCTTCGTTTCAAGATACTACAATCGGGTGGCGCACGAGAGAAGAAAAAGGAAGGTGTCATTGATGTCGCTGTTGAAGAGAATATGGAACGAGATTAAATTCACATGGGACTTGTTCATCGCATACATTGTTGACGAAATTGTTGATTGGGTTAGAGTGCAATTTTACGGCACAATATTCGTATATGCCGCTAAATTGACAATGCACTCGGCTAAAAAACTTGGCTTCATCAAGGAGCATGAATTTATGATTGTGACGCCAGATGAGATAATCATACCATTGCCATCAGGAGGCGATGAAAATGATACTTAAGAAGGTGTTCAAGACAATCGAAAAATACTTCCTTAGGCGCTACATGGAAAAATCACTTGAATACTTGGTCGGTGACCTGAAAGATGTGCTACTTGTGATTGTAGAGCAACTTGACAAGAAGCCGTATACAAATACTCAAAAGTTTGAAGAAGCAAAGAAAGCGCTTGAAGCATTGCTTAAAGAGAAGGGTAGGCAACTTACGAAGCGCCAAATCAACCTTGCTGTTGAGTTGGCGGTGAACATTTTCCATGAAGCTTTGGAAAGAATTACTAAATGAGACACTCATCACACTGCTGGTGCACATAAATAGTGAGATGGGGTGGAAAGAAAGTAAGCTCTTTACACGGAAAATAATTACAGCGGCTTTATGGGCATTGTATAAGACACGGTGCTTTGAACATGAACACGCACTTGCAAAATACAATATCTCGTTACTACTGCACAGAAAAGGGATAACGCTAAAGGAGCGCCAACTCAACCTGTTGGTGGCTCTTGCAATGTGCCGAGCCTTAGATTGGCTCATCATCTATTAGGCAACGGTGATGTGGTATGTTACATGCATTGCTCGCAAACAAGACGGTCATCTTCGCACTCGCTGGTGCTGCTGGCGCAATTGCAAGAGCTTGTATCAGTGGCTTCATCGAACTGCCAAAAAGAAAAGGACATAAAATCGCTCTTGGCTTTCTAAGTGACTTGATGCTCGGTATCATACTCGGTATCATCGTCGACCAATCCCCTATCATTGCATTTAGCGCCGCATTCGCCGGTAGACAAGCAGTTGAAGACATTGTTAAGCAATTTTCAGGTAAGAAGGCTGAAGGAAATGAGCAGGAATAATTACGTGAGAATAAAACGCAAAGTTGTCTTGTTTTGTATTTGCCTTGCTTTGTCAACTTCTTTCACTTTAATCGTGGATTACCATTACGTCCCAGTCCTAACACACGGACTTTCAATGTATAAGACACTCGGCACACTCAGTATCGCACTTTTGAAACGATATCACTTCGAAAACTACAAGGACATCGAAGACATCAAAATCGGTGACTTGGTCGACGTAAGAATTACCGACGACAATAAAATCTTACACATCGTCAAAAGAGTAGTCGCTAAACAAAACGACAAAATCTGGGTGCTCGGCGAACACCCATTCTCATACGATAGCCGATACTACGGCTGGGTCCCAGTGTTCCAAGTGTATGGAAAAATCATACACTACATCGTGCTAAAAAAACCATCAGAAGAAGAACTCCATAACATAAAACTCGACACAATTAGAGCAAACCAAATAAAGTTTCCATACCCCAACTTGCCACAAAACATGGATGAAGAATAAAAGTGCATGTAATACATGCACGTGCCCCACAAATTTTCCTCATAATGACCTCATTTTGGGTGATTGAGTTGACAAAAAGAGTGGGAAGAGTGTAAAATGAAAGGAAATGATGTGTGAGGTAGCTTCCTACTGGGTGACTGCCCCCTTCGGGGGCAACTGGCGCGCCGTCTGGTGACGGCGCCGGACGGCGCAGGAGGGCGCCGGCTGGCGCCGGCTGGCGCCGGACAGGCGCCGGACTGCGTAGGACGGCGCCGGCTGGCGTGGCGCCGGCTGGCGCCGGACGGCGTAGGAGGGCGCAGTCCGGCAGGCGCAGGAGGGCGTAGGACTGCGCCGGCTGGCAGGCGCAGTCCTGCACAGGATGGGCACAGGATGGGCGTAGGATGGACGTAGGATGGGCGCAGGAGGGCACTGGCGTGGCGCAGGACGGCGCAGGAGGGCACAGGACAGCACAGGATGGGCGCGGGACAGCACAGGATGGGCGCGGGATGGGCGTAGGACGGCGCTGGCGTGGCGTAGGACGGCGCAGGTGTTGTTGGCGCAGGAGGGCGCAGGCAGGCGTTGTTGACAGGCGCAGGCGCTGGTGGCGATGGGCGGCTGGACTGAGGACTGTTGGACTGGACGGCGGTAGTTGCGCAAGCGAACATAAAAAAAAGAAGCGCAGGCACTTTTGTAGTGCCTGCGCTTTTGGTAGCTTAGTAGCTACTGTATGGCAGTTCTTATGAGGAAGATGGATAGTTTTCTTTTTCGGCTTTAGCGCTTGCAAGAAGCAAGCGCCGAGTGCTTTCAAGTTGTTGTAGTAATTCAAGTTGACGCAATGATTGAAGGAGCTCTTCAGTTAACAACCTTGCTGCCGTCCACGCACCGGCAGAAGCGAGGACGGCAATCATGCGCGCAAGGTTTATTATTCTTTCCATCTTGCACACCTCCTCTTGAGTTTTGGAGCTCTACTTGAGTTTGGACGCTTCAGCAATTTGAGCTTGCCACATTGTGCGGCAAGCCCAATGATAATTAGCCTACGCAACTCCTTCTCCGCCTTTTCAAGCTTCGTTTTCATTATGCACCACCTCCATACTAATACGCACATATAAAAAAAGCGAGGACGCAAGAGCGAGCGCTCTAACTCTCTCGCGTTCTTTTCTTTGCGAGCTCTATATGCGTCCTCGCTCTCTTTTTTTATGTGCACTTTATCTCTCGCTATTCTTGTTCTATTCTCGCTCGAAAGCTCGCAATATCAAGAAGCGAGCGCACAAACCACGCTGGCGCAAAAATCTTGCGCCAGCGCTTCCACGCCCTATCCCCAACTCGGACGTCACGCCCACGCTTGAGCTTGAGTATGTTCTCAAGCTCAAGCCGCACATGCCTTTCTACTGCTTTCTCGTCCAAGCTGTTTAATAGCTTCACGTCAGACATAGTTTCAACCCATTCTCGCGTGCGTTCCTGGACAACATCAACTATCTTCAAGAAAGTGTTGAAGCTCATCTTGACACCAGCAACAGTTACTATCATATGCACCACCTCCATATTTGTTTTTTGCGCCACATTCAATACATGCGCATAAAAACGAAGACGCCGAGGACGCAAATCCATGCGTCCTCGCATGTGCTATGTGACTGTGCTATGTGACTATGTGCGCTCAAATGGCTTCATGCAACATTAAAAAAAGACTGGCGTGGGCTCGCTATGTGACGAGTTCCCACGCCAGCCTTTTTTTGTCTTTACTCAACTTCACTCAACTTCCTGGACAAGCGGAATTTCTTCGATGTGTGTGTCGGAATGAACCCTGTATCGCTTTACTGTATACCAACGCATCCGGTCGTCCACCCACTCTTCCTCCTCTTTTTCGACAACTAAGTGGGAAGTAAGAGGAAACAGTAGCGCACTTATCTTCTTCCCGGCATAAGAAGGAATATCAATCTTTTCAGGATG
>Ga0080004_1124064_pt1 | contig 50036 bp, 45 predicted proteins | sample WasSprMetagenome_FD_69207 | JGI IMG/M metagenome (GOLD analysis project Ga0080004, IMG submission 69207) | Sulfidic aquatic microbial communities from Washburn Spring, Yellowstone National Park, USA - WS (SPADES assembly) (version 2) | ecosystem: Environmental > Aquatic > Thermal springs > Hot...
GGGCAACACTTTTGATGCCAAACCATTCAAATTCCCTTTACTTTTTGGGCCTTTGCTACGAAAAAAAGGGAGAAAAAGAAAAAGCCCTCGAATATTTCAAGAAGGTTTTGGAATTGAACCCTGGGAATGAAGTTGTTTTATCAAAAATTAGAGAGCTGGAAAAATAGTCTTGAAAAAATTTGAGAATTTGTTATAATTTAAGGGGTTGACAAAAAATTTTGGAAAATTATAATTGAAATTATAAATTTGATTTCGAAAATTAAAAACTAAATTTTAAATTCAAATTCAACCCTTTAGAGGGTTATTTTTGGCATTATGAAGATAAAAAACTTCAGCAAAACCAAAATCTCTTTGGAGTGGCCTCATTTTCTAACTTTTCAAAAGGAAGTTTGGGAGAGATTTTGGGAAAGGGATTTGAGGAAATTGTTAAAAGAAGTTTCTCCGGTGAGGGATTACACAAAGAAGGAATTTGAGCTTTACTTTTTGGATTATAAATTAGGGCAGCCAAGGTACAAAACAGAACTTGAGGCAAGGAAAAACAACGATACTTTTGATGCTCCCCTGAGAGTCAAGACAAGGTTAGTTAATTTGAAAACTGGGGAAATAAAAGAGCAAGAAGTATTTTTGTGCAATTTCCCCTTAATGACAGAAAGGGGAACTTTTATCATTAATGGGGTTGAAAGAGTTGTGATTTCTCAATTGATAAGATCCCCTGGGGTTTTCTTTGTTGCAGAGAAAATTTTTGGAAGGAATTATTTTGGTGCAAACATTATACCTATTAGGGGGGCCTGGCTTGAATTCATGACAGACCCTTCGGGACATATTGGAGTAAAGATCGACAGAAAAAGGAAGGTTTCTGCAACCACTCTTTTGAGAGCATTTGGTTATCAAAGCGACGATCAATTGAGAGAGCTTTTTAAAGATGTAAACACTGGAGAAATTGATTACATTAAAAAGACGATAGAGAGGGATCCTACAAAAAATCAAGAAGAGGCACTGGTTGAAATTTATCAAAAGTTGAGGCCTGGTGAAAAAGTTACTGCTGATGCTGCAAGGGATTTGATCTTCAATATGTTTTTCAATTTTGAAAGGTACGATTTGGGAGAAGTCGGAAGGTGGAGGTTCTGGCAAAGGTTGCCAAAGCTGAATCCTAAAAAATCAAACCCAGTTTTGGCAAAGGAAATTTCATTTGTCCAGTACGAAATTCCAATAGAAGATAGGGTTTTGAAACCAGAAGATGTTTTAGAAACAGTTAGAGAAATTATTAGGTTAAACAACGATCCAACAGCTCAGCCAGACCAAATAGATCATTTGGGAAACAGAAGAGTAAGACCATTTACTGAAGTTTTGTTACAAAGAATGAGAGTTGGATTTCAAAGGATGGAGAGGACGATAAAAGATAGGATGGCATCTTTGGACCCTTCGCTTTTAACCCCAATTCAATTGATAAACCCAAGACCTTTGATTGCAGTCATTGAAGAATTTTTCGCTTCAAGCCAAATTTCTCAGTTTATGGATAATGAAAACCCCCTGGCAGAATTGGAACACAAGAGAAGGTTGACTGCTTCAGGGCCTGGGGGACTTTCAAAAGAGAGGGCAGGTTTTGAGGTAAGGGATGTTCAACCAAGCCACTATGGAAGAATTTGTCCAATTCAAACCCCAGAGGGACAAAACGTTGGAATAACCACTCATTTGGCAACCTTTGCAAGAATAAACCCACTTGGGTTTTTAGAAACACCTTATTTTAAAGTTGAAAAGGGAAAAGTAACAAAGAAAATTTATTATTTGAATGCCTTAGAAGAAGAAAGGTATAACATTGCCTCTGCTGGAGTTGAAGTAGATAAAGATGGAAGGATAGTTCCTGAAATTGTTGAGGCAAGAATAAAAGGAGAACCCGGTTTTTGCAAGAGAGAGGAGATTGATTTTGTCGATGTCTCTCCAGAGCAGTGCTTTTCAGTTGCTACCTCTTTGATTCCCTTTTTAGCCCACGACGATGCAAACAGAGCCCAAATGGGATCTAATATGCAAAGGCAAGCAGTTCCTTTGATAGATCCTGACATTCCCTTGGTAATGACTGGTTTGGAAAAAAGAGTGGCAAGGGATTCTGGACATATAATTTTGGCAGAGGATGATGGAATTGTATTGGATGTTGATGGAACTTACATCAAGGTGAAATACAAAAACGGAAAGACAAAGATTTATTATTTAAAGAGATTTTTGAGAACAAACCAGTTTACTTGTTTTGATCAAAAACCGATTGTTAAAAAAGGGCAAAAAGTTAAAAAAGGAGATCCCCTTTGCGATGGGGGAGCGATAAAGAATGGATATTTGGCTTTGGGAAAAAACCTCTTGGTTGCATTTATGCCATGGAGAGGGGGAAATTTTGAGGATGCTATTTTGATTTCAGAAAGGTTGGTCAGGGAAGATGTTTTAACTTCAATTTACATTGAAAGCTTCACCTGCAACGTTAGGGAAACAAAGCTTGGACCTGAAATTACAACTTCAGACATTCCTGGGGTTTCTGAAGAAAGATTAAAAGATCTAGACGAAGAGGGAATTGTAAGAATTGGGGCAGAGGTAAAACCAGGAGACATTTTGGTTGGAAAGATTTCTCCAAAAGGAGAAAAGGAATGGACTCCAGAAGAAAGGTTGTTGATGGCAGTTTTTGGGGAAAAGGCAAAGGATGTAAAGGATACTTCATTGAGAATGGAGCATGGGAAAAAAGGAAGGGTGATCGCAATTAAAATTTTTGAAAGGGAAAAGGGGCATAGGTTAGATCCTGGAGTGATAAAGATGATAGAGGTTGAAGTTGCGGATTTAAGGAAAATTCAGGCAGGGGACAAACTTGCAGGAAGGCACGGAAACAAAGGAGTAATTTCTAAGGTTTTGCCAATTGAGGATATGCCATTTTTGGAAGATGGAACTCCAGTAGATGTTATAATCAATCCTCTTTCTGTTGTTTCAAGAATGAATATTGGTCAAGTTCTAGAAACCCATCTGGGATTGGCTGCGAAAAAATTAGGTTATCATGCAATTTCTCCAGGGCTTTCTGGAGCGACTGAAGAAGAAATCAAAGAGGAATTGAAAAAGGCAGGTTTTGATATTTCAGGAAAAATGACTCTTTACGATGGAAGGACTGGAAAACCCTTCCCTGAAAAAATTACAGTTGGCTACATTTATTTGATGAAATTAATTCATATGGTTGCAGATAAAGTCCACGCAAGGTCAATCGGTCCTTATTCATTGATTACTCAACAACCACTTGGAGGAAAGGCACAGTTTGGAGGGCAAAGGTTTGGGGAAATGGAGGTTTGGGCCTTGGAAGGATACGGTGCTGCCTATACTTTACAAGAAATGCTAACTTACAAATCAGATGACGTTCCAGGAAGGGCAGCAGTTTACGAGGCGATTTTGAAAGGTGAAAAAATAAAACCACCAAACATTCCAGCCTCCTTCTCCCTTTTAGTTTCAGAATTAAAGTCTTTGGGTTTGGGAGTCGAAATTAAAGAAAAACCAAAAGAAAAAGAGGAAAAACATGAGGGTTGAGGATATTCAAGCAATCAGAATAAAATTGGCTTCCCCGGATGAGATTTTATCTTGGTCTCACGGGGAAGTGACAAAGCCAGAGACGATAAATTATAGAACTCAGAGGCCTGAGAAAGATGGACTATTTTGCGAAAAGATCTTTGGACCAACAAAGGATTATCAATGCTATTGCGGAAAGTACAAGGGGGTAAAGTACAAAGGGTTAATTTGCGATAGGTGCGGAGTTGAAATAACAAGGTCTTGGGTGAGGAGGGAGAGGATGGGGCATATAAAATTGGCAGCCCCTGTTGCTCACATTTGGTTTTTGAGAGGAGTTCCATCAAGAATTGGAATGATTTTAGATTTGCCAAGGGAAGAGGTTGAAAGAGTGATTTACTTTATTTCTTACATCATTACAAAAGTTGATGAAAATCAAAAGAAAAAGATTTTAGAAGAAATTGAAAGCGAATACAAAGCAAAAGTAAAAGAGCAAAAGGCAAAGGTAAAAGATAAAAAGGAATTAAAAAGAGTTTTAGAAAAATTAAAAGAGGAGAGGGAAAGGGCAAGGAAGGAAGTTTTAGAAATTAAACCATTGAGGGTTTTGTCAGAATTGGAATACAGGAATTTATCTTTAAAATACGGAGAATGCTTTGAGGCAGGAACTGGAGCAGAAACCATTAGGAAAATTTTTGAAAAATTGGATTTGAAAGAGGAAATTAAAAAATTAGAGAAGGAATATGAAAAGGCAGGGCCCCAAACAAAAAAGGCAATTTTGAGAAGGCTGAGGCTCTTTAAAGAAATGGATAGGGCAGGGATAAGGCCAGAATGGATGTTTTTAACAGTATTGCCAGTTTTGCCTCCAGATTTGAGGCCAATGGTTCAGTTAGACGGTGGTCGTTATGCCTCTTCTGATTTGAATGATTTATACAGAAGGGTGATTAACAGAAACAATAGGTTGAAATATTTGTTGGAAATCAACGCTCCCGAAGTAATCATCAGGAATGAAAAAAGAATGCTTCAAGAAGCAGTCGACGCTTTAATAGACAATGGAATGAGAAAAGCAGTGATGACCAAGGCAACTACTGGAGGAAGAAGGTTATTGAAATCTCTTGCAGATATGCTTAGGGGAAAGCAAGGAAGGTTCAGGCAAAACCTTTTGGGGAAAAGAGTAGATTATTCTGGAAGGTCGGTTATAGTTGTCGGTCCTGAATTAAAACTAGATCAGGTTGGAGTTCCAAAGAAAATGGCTTTGGAAATCTTCAAACCCTTTGTAATCAGAAAATTAATGGAAAAGGGATTGGCATATAACGTAAAATCAGCAACAAGGTTAATAGAAGATGAAACCGATGAGGTCTGGGAATGTTTAGAAGAAGTAATCAAAGATAAATTGATTTTAATCAACAGAGCTCCAACCTTGCACAGGTTATCAATTCAGGCTTATTATCCAGTTTTAATTGAGGGAGAAGCAATCAGAATCCATCCAATGATCTGTAAAGCTTTTAACGCAGATTTTGACGGAGATCAAATGGCAATCTTTTTGCCACTTTCTGATGAAGCCCAGGCAGAGGCAAGGGAAAGAATGCTTTCTTCTTTGAACCTTCTAAAGCCTGCCACCGGAACTCCGATAGTTACTTTATACCAAGATATTGTTTTGGGATGTTATTGGTTAACAGACATTTGGGAAAAAAGAAAAGGAGAGGGAAAAGTTTTTTCTTCACCTGAAGAGGCAATTTTAGCTTACGAACTTGGTGATTTGGATGTTAAGGCAAAAATCAAAGTGAGAATTAATGGGGAATTGGTTGAGACCTCAGTCGGAAGAATAATTTTCAACGATGCTTTGCCAAAAGGATTTCCTTTCCAAAATAAACTAATCACGATCAAGGAATTGGAAAAAATAGTTGCCCAACTTTTAGAAAAATATCCGATAGAAACAGTAAGGGAAACTTTAGATAAAATCAAAGATTTGGGATTTGAATATTCAACCCTTTCTGGAATAACTTGGGGAATGGATGATTTGGTAATCCCTTCAGAAAAAGGAAATATAACAGAAAAAGCAAAGAAGGAAATAGAAAAAATTGAAAAGCAATACAGAATGGGACTTTTGTCAAGGGAAGAAAAATCTGAAAAGACAATTGAAATTTGGACAAAGGCAAAGGGTGAAATTGAAAAACTGGTTCCAAAAACCTTGCCAAAGGAAGGCCCTGTTTTTCAAATGGTCAATGCTGGGGCGAGAGGATCTTGGAGTCAACCTGTCCAAATGTGCGGAATGAAAGGGTTGGTAATCAATCCGATGGGACAAATCATAGAGCTTCCAGTTTTGAGTTGTTATAAAGAAGGGTTGAAAGTTTTGGAGTACTTTATTTCAACCCATGGGGCAAGGAAGGGAGCAGTCGATACTGCTTTGAGAACTTCTTCTGCAGGATATTTGACAAGAAGATTAGTAGATGTTGCTCACGAGGTAATAGTTACTGAAAAAGATTGCGGAGATAAAAAGGGAATTGAAATTTTAAGGTCGGATGCTGATGAAATCGGTCAAGACTTTCTAATGAAAATTGTTGGTAGAGTTTGTTTGGATGATATTAAAGGAATAATTAAGGCAGGGGAGATAATAGATTGGGAAAAAGGAAGAAAGATTATCGAGGCAAAAATTGAAAAAATTAGAGTGAGATCGCCACTAACTTGCAAAACAATCAGAGGAGTTTGCCAAAAATGCTACGGATGGGATTTGGGAAGGAATAAATTAATAGAACTTGGCGAAGCTGTTGGAATCGTTGCTGCTCAATCGATCGGAGAACCTGGAACTCAGCTTACTTTGAGAACCTTTCACCTAGGAGGAGTTGCTGGAGTAGATATTACAATGGGTTTGCCAAGAGCAGAAGAAATCTTTGAGGCAAGGCCGCCAAAAGGAGAAGCAATAGTTTGTGAAGCAGACGGAAAGGTTGAAAAAATTACTGCAGATAAAAGAGTAATAATTAAGACAAAATTGAAAAATCCTAAGGTTTTAGAATATCAAGTTCCTCCAAAGGCAGCGATTTTAGTGAAAGAGGGACAAATTGTTAAAAAAGGAGATCAAATTTCAGAAGGAAGTATCGATCTGAAAAAGTATTTGAAGTTGGTCAAGAAAGAGGATGTTTGGAAGTACATGATAAAGGAACTTCAGAAAGTTTATGTTTCGCAGGGAGCAGCAATCCATGATAAGCATTTTGAGATAATAATTAGGCAGATGTTTTCAAGAGTAAGAGTAAAAGATCCTGGAGATTCTGAATTTTTACCAGGACAAATCATTGAAAAAGCCCTCTTTTATGAGAAAAACAAAGAGTTGAAGAAAAAAGGAAAAAAGCCAATCAGGGCAACTCAAGTTTTGCTCGGTATTTCAAAAGTTGCCTTAACTACGGACTCATTTTTATCTGCAGCTTCTTTCCAAGAAACTACTAGGGTTTTGATTAGAGCGGCTTTATCTGCAAAGGAAGATTATTTGAGAGGATTGAAAGAGAATGTGATAATTGGTAAATTGATACCAGCAGGAACCGGTTTCAAATATGAAGAGAAAAAATAAAAAGAATAAAAAAAGCGCTTTAAAAATTTCCTCTTTTTTCAAAAAAATTCTCCTTTTCCCTTTTAATTTAATCTCAAAATTACCAGAGGAAATAAGGAGGTACTCAATAGGAGTCTTTTTTATTTTTCTTTCAATCTTTTTTCTTTTGAGCGATTTTAATAAGGGAGGAATTTTAGGAGAAAGGCTACTTTCCTTTTCAATTTTTTTATTCGGAAATTATACAGCTAAAATTTTTTTACCAATTTTTTTCTTTTTAGCCGGCCTTTCCTACTTTCTCAGTCAATACAAAAAAATTTTCCTTCCAATTTTTTTCTCATTTTTATTAATAATTCTCGGGATCTCCACTCTTTCTGAAAGTTTAAGGCAAAAAAGCGGGGGATTTTTTGGGAAAATTTTTGTTAAGCCTCTTTTTAAACTTTTTGGTCCGCTTTTAACTAACCTTTTTCTCCTTCTTTTAATATTTTTTGGAATTTATATTCTGTTTTTCCTTTTTAAGAAGGAAGAGAGAGTTGAGATTAAACCCTCTCTTTTCAAAAAAATTTTTGCCCCTTCTTTTAAAGTAAAAAAAGTTGAAACCTTAAAAATTGAAGAGAAAAAGCCAGAAGCTTTGGAAAAGAAAGAAGTTGGTAAAAAGGTTGAAACATTTCAATTTAAATATCAAAGACCACCCGTTGAGCTATTGGAAAAAGATCAGGGAACTCCTGCAGCAGGTGATATTAAACAAAACATTGCCATAATCAAAAAGACGCTCGAAAATTTTGGAATAGAAGTTGAAATGGGTGAGGTAAACGTTGGTCCAACGGTTACCCAATATACTTTAAAACCGGCAGACGGCGTAAAACTTTCAAAAATTACTTCCCTTTCTAACGATCTCGCTTTGGCTTTAGCTTCCCATCCAATAAGGATAGAAGCACCAATTCCCGGAAAATCCTTAGTTGGTATCGAAGTTCCGAATAAAGTGAGAACTTTGGTAAGGTTAAGGAATTTAATCTCAGATCCCCAGTTTCAAAATCATCCATCGCCCCTCTATTTTGTTTTAGGAAGGGATGTTTCTGGGAATCCCGCCTTTGCCGATTTGGCAAGAATGCCCCATTTATTGGTAGCTGGAGCGACCGGTACTGGAAAGACAATCTTTTTAAATTCTTTGATTTTATCTTTGGTCTATCGAAATTCTCCGGAAATTTTGAAATTTATTTTGATCGATCCAAAAAGAGTAGAATTTCCAGTTTACAACAACCTTCCCCACAATTTAACCGATGTGATTTTTGATGTCCAAAAAGCAATCAATGCTTTAAGGTGGTTGGTTGAAGAAATGGAAAGGAGGTTTAAAACCTTGGCTGAATTTAAGGCAAGAGACATTTCATCCTTTAATAAAATTTCTCTTGAGAAAAAAATTCCTCCGATGCCCTATATTGTTTTAATCATCGATGAGCTTGCCGATTTGATGGTAGCCAGGGGAAGGGAGATAGAGGCAGGGGTTGTTAGACTTGCCCAATTGGCGAGGGCAGTAGGGATTCATTTAGTTTTAGCAACCCAAAGACCTTCTACTGAAGTAATCACCGGATTGATTAAGGCAAACATTACTTCAAGGATTACTTTTCAAGTTGCTTCCCAAGTTGATTCGAGAACCGTTATCGATATGGCTGGTGCTGAGAAACTTTTAGGAATGGGTGATATGCTCTTTTTATCTGCTGAAAATCCAAAACCAAGGAGGATTCAGGGCGCTTTCGTTTCAGAAAAAGAAGTTCAAAGAGTTGTTGAATATTTAGCTTCGAGATATGAGAAAGAGAGAATCGAAAGCTTAGAAGAGAAATTATCAGAAGAAACTGGGGAGATGGAAGTTCTTGCCGAAGGTCCGGAATTGGAAGATCCCCTTTATGAAGAGGCAAAGAGAATAGTTATTGAAGCAAAAAAGGCATCGGCATCTCTTTTGCAAAGGAGATTAAAGATTGGATATGCTAGGGCTGCAAGGTTGTTGGATATTTTAGAAAAGAGGGGAGTGGTCGGACCTCCAAGAGGGGCAAAGCCAAGGGAAGTTTATATTAAAGAGGAAGAAGAATGGAAAAAGGTATAAATTGCAAATTGAAGATTGCAAATTGCAAATTTAAAGGGTAAAATAAAAAAATGGCAAAAAAGGAAAAAATTGAAAAAGGAGATTTGAAGGAGGCGATAGAAGAAATAAAACAAAAATTTGGTGAGGGAGCGATAATGAAATTGAAAGAGGTAAAGCCTGCCAGCGTTGACGTTATTTCTACAGGTTGCATTTCTTTGGATTTGGCTTTGGGGGTTGGAGGTTTACCAAGGGGAAGGGTGGTTGAAATTTATGGACCAGAAGCGAGTGGAAAAACAACGGTTGCTTTGCATGTGATTGCAGAAGCCCAAAGAAAAGGAGGGGTAGGAGCCTTTGTCGATGCAGAACATGCTCTAGATCCTGAATACGCAAAGAGAATTGGAGTTAACGTTGAAGAGTTATTAATTTCACAACCAGAATCTGGAGAAGAAGCTTTAGAGATTGTTAAAACCCTTGTTGAATCTGGAGAGGTTGATGTTATAGTTGTAGATTCTGTTGCGGCTTTAGTTCCAAAAGCAGAAATTGCAGGAGAAATGGGAGAGTTTGAGATTGGGCTTCAAGCAAGGTTGATGAGTCAAGCCTTGAGGGTTTTATCAAGTTCGATTGCAAAAACAAAATCGATAGTCATATTTTTGAATCAAACAAGAATGAAAATTGGTGCTTATGGAAAACCAGAAACGACCCCAGGAGGTTTGGCTTTAAAATTTTATGCTTCAGTAAGAATAGAGTTAAAGAGGACAGCTCAAATTAAAAAAGGAGATGAGATCATTGGAAACAAAATTTTGGCAAAGATTGTCAAAAATAAAGTTGCAGCTCCTTTTAAAACCGCAGAGTTTAACATTTATTACAACGAAGGAATTTCAAAAGAAGCAGATTTGATAAACACAGGAATAAAATATGGGGTGATTAAAAAATCTGGAAGTTGGTTAGAATTTGAAAATAAAAAATTGGGGCAAGGATTTGAGCAGGCAAAGGAATTTTTGAAACAAAATCCAAATTTGGCAGAGGAAATAAGAAAGAAAATTTTCGAGGTTTACTCTAAATAAGGCAAAAGCCCCAAAAATCTAGCTCTTTTTATTGCTCTCGCCAATTTCCTTTGATGGAATGCACAAACTCCTGTTTTTTTCCTTGGTTTAATTTTTCCCAATGCAGAAAGATACCTCTTTAAAAGCTGAGTATTTTTAAAGTCGATTTCATTCATATTCCTTTGGCAAAAATAGCAAGGCATGTTATTTAAATTCCAAATTCCAATTTCCAAATTCCAAATTAAAATGGAATATCCTCAATGTTAATTTCTTCTTCCTCTTCTACAATCGGAATTTCCTCTTTTTCTTCAATCGGTGGCAATTCCTCTTTCGGTGCAGCTTTTGGTCCCAATTGTATCCTTTCTGCAATTATTTCAGTTCTTGACCTTTTATTTCCAGATCCATCTTCCCAGTTTCTGGTTCTCAACCTTCCTTCAATAAAAACCAAAGAACCTTTTTTCAAATACTGAGAAGCAATCTCTGCTAGCCTTCCAAACAATATCACATTGTGAAATTCTGTCTCTTGTTTCTTATTTCCATCTTTATCAGTATAAAACCTATCAGTTGCAATCGAAATTTGGCAAAGACTCTTTCCAGAGGGCAAATTTTTTAGCTCTGGATCCTTTGTCAACCTTCCAATTAAAAAAACCTTATTCAGATTCATTCTTTTAAAATTTCCTCAATCTTTTTCTCAATTTCCTCTAATTCGACCTTTTCAGGCTTTTTCACTTTCTTTTCAACCTTAATTTTCTTTGGTGCCTTTTCAGAAACTATTAAATACCTTAGAATTTTTTCTTCTTTCTTCAACTTTTTTTCAAGTTCTTTTACCTTCTCAGGTTCTAAATAGAAATAAATTGCTCCCAAAAAAGCCTCACTCTTCTTTTTAATTGGATAAAAGAGAGTTCTTTTTAATGGCTCTTCGACTTTATCCAAAACTCCCTCTTTTTCAAAAAAAGAGGTTAAATCTTTTTGAAATTTATCGATTTCTTCTTTTTTTAATTCTGGAGAAAGCAAATAAGCTAATTGATAATACCTTATTCTCATATTTTGAATTCAATTATATCACCATCCTTGACCTCATAATCTCTTCCCACAATTTTTAATAATCCCATTTCTTTTGCCTTTTGCCAAGAACCAACTTTTACAAAATCCTCAAAATTTATTACCTCAGCTCTTATGAATTTTTCCTTAAAATCTGAATGAACTATGCCACCTGCCTCCGGTGCAAAAGAACCTTCCTTTATCGTCCAAGCTTTTGCTTCTTTTCCACCTGCTATTGTATAAAAAGTGATTAGATTTAAAATTTTGTAGCAATTTTCTATTAATTTTTCAACTCTTGATTCAACCCCCAACTCTTTTTTTTCTTCCTCATTAAGTTCCAAAATTTCCTCTTCCTCCTTTAAGTTCATTTCAAGATGGGGAACTTTTAATCTTTCAAACTTAGTTTTTCCATTCACGTTGACTACACAAAAATATGGCTTTTGAGTTAAGAACTGATATTCTTTAATTTCCTCTTTTTCCTTTTCTCCAAGTTCAATTTCGCCAATCATTCTTCCTTTCGAAATTTCTTCTTTAATCTTTCTCAAAATTTCAACTTTTTTCTTTTCTTTCTTTTCAACTTTTGGAATTGCCCTTTCCAATGTTTCCAAATCTTTCATTAAAAGTTCGACTTTTAAAATTTCAATTTCCTTTGCTGGATTGATTTCCCCTAAGACGTTCTCGACCTCAGGACTTTCAAAGGCTTTCAAAACAAAAAGAATTGAGTCGCAATTTCTAATGTAAGATAAGAACTGATTTCCCAACCCTTCGCCCCTATGCGCTCCTCTTACTAAACCGGCAATGTCCACAAATTCGATCTTTGTCGGTGTTAATTTTTGGGGTTTTACTAACTCTCCAATTTTTTCTAATCTAGGGTCTGGAACTGTTACCTGTCCAACGTTTGGTTCTATTGTCGTGAAAGGTCTTGGCGAAATTTTTACTTCCCTCTTTGTCAATATTTTAAAAAGGGTCGATTTTCCGACGTTTGGCAACCCAACGATTCCTACAGAAAAAGACATGATTTTTATTTTATCAAAGAATCTTTAATTTTCAAGTCCCATCTTTTCCCTTACTTCTTTCATCGTTAATTTTGCAATCTTCTCAGCTCTCTCCGCCCCTTTCTTTAAAATTTCTTTTAAATAAACCTCTCTTTTTTCTAATTCCTTTTTTCTCTTTCTAAAAATTTCCAATTTTTCAATTAAGATTTTTGCCAAATCTTTTTTAAACTGCTCATAACCCTTTCCTTTATATTTTTCCTCTAACTCCTTAATTGGCTTTTCGGTAAATAGAGAATAAATTTTCAAAAGGTTGGAAATTCCTGGTTTTTTTACTGGGTCGTATTTTATTTCTCTCCCAGGATCTGTAACAGACCTCATTACTTTCTTTTCAATTTCTTCTGGCTCATCAAAAAGCAAAATGCAACCTTTTGGATCATCTGTCTTTGACATTTTCTTTTTTGGATTTTGCAAAGACATTATTTTCTCTCCTTCAGAGAGCAAAACCTTTGGTTCCTTGAAAACCTTCCCAAACATTTTGTTAAACCTCCTTGCAATTTCCCTTGTCAATTCGACATGCTGTACCTGATCTTTTCCAACCGGAACCAAATCAGTTTTGTAAAGCAAAATGTCAGCAGCCATTAAAAGGGGGTAGTTCAAGAGTCCAGCGTTAACATATTCTGGATGCTTTTTTGATTTTTCTTTAAACTGGGTCATTCTTTTCAAATCTCCCAAAGGGGTTATCGTTCCTAAAATCCAAGCCAATTCCGTGTGTTCTTTAACATGAGATTGGACGAAAATCGTCGATTTCTTAGGATCAATTCCTGCAGCCAAATAAACAATCAAGGTTTCAAAAATGTTTCTTTCCATTTCTTTTGGATCAAAGGGAGTAGTAATTGCATGATAATCCATAATTCCAAAAAAACATTCATTTTCATTCTGAAGTTTCACCCATTGTTTCACTGCTCCCAAATAATTTCCAATATGTAATTCTCCAGTTGGCCTAATTCCGCTAAAAATTCTCACAAATGTTAGAAGTTAGATGTTCGACGTTTGATGTTTAATAGATGTTCGACGTTTGATGTTTAATAATTAACTTCTAACCTCGAACCTCCAACATCGAACACCCTTATACTTCAATTACCACTGGCAAAACCATTGGCCTCCTTTGGGTTTTTGAGAATAAAAATTGTCCAATTTTTTCTTTAATTTCGTTTTTGACATATGCCCAGTTTACTGCCCTTCCAGAACCGGTTGCAGTTTCAACAATTCTAATTACTCTTTTTCTAACATCTCGTAGCAATTCCTTCGATTCTCTCAAATAAACAAACCCTCTTGAGATTATATCAGGAGAGCCCTTAACCTTTCCAGTTTGTCTATCAACTACTGCAATTACAACAAAAATTCCATCTTTTGCCAGCATTTTTCTATCCCTTAAAACCACTTCGCCAACATCCCCAATTCCCAAGCCATCAACCATTACATAGTTTGAAGGAACTCTTTTTCTTTCAACAAAAACCTTTTTCTTTGACAAATTCACAACATCCCCGTTTTCAGCAACTATTATTCTTTCTTCTTTCATTCCCAAAGATTTTGCAATTTTTGCATGCTCAACAAGCATTGAGTACTGTCCATGAATTGGCATGAAAAACCTTGGCTTCATTATCTTTATCATTTTTTTCAATTCCTCTTTCTTTGCATGACCTCCTGCATGAATATCCATCATCTTGTAATGGAAAACTTCGGCTCCTTGTCTCAAAATTTCATCTTTCATTATCTGAACAGTTCTTTCATTTCCAGGAATTACTGATGAAGAGAAAATCACTGTATCTCCCTTTTTCAATTTAATAATTGGATGCTCTTTTGTTGCAACTCTCATTAAAACTGCTTCAGCCTCTCCTTGGGCTCCAGTGCACAAAATTGTAATTTTTTGATCAGGGAGGCTTTCAATTTGCTTTGTCAAAATGAAAGTTTTTGGATCTGCCCTAATGTAGCCCAAATGCTTTGCAATCTCAACGTTAGTTCTCATTGAATAACCCTCGATTGCAACCTTCCTTCCGTATTTTTCAGAGATTGAAATTATTTGCTGGATTCTGTTTATCAAAGAGGCAAAAGTTGCAGCAATTACTCTTCCCTTTGCATTCTTTATTATCTCTTCCAAATTCTTTGAGATTTCAGATTCAGAAAGAGAATGCCCCTCTTCCTCAGCATCCGTCGAATCTGACATTAAAAGCAAAATTTTTCTTTTTGAGATTTCCCTCAACCTTTTGAAATCAGTAGGAGTATCGTTCACTGGATTTTTATCGAACTTGAAATCTGAAGTGTGGAAAATGTTTCCAATCGGAGTTTCAATGAAAAGTCCAAAATTATCAGGAATGTTATGATTCATTTTCACAAACTCAATTGAAAAAGGACCAATTTTTATTTTTGATTTATCGTAAACCTCCTTTACTTTCAATTTTGGTTGTTCTGGGAAATCCTCTTGTCTTTTCAAAATTATTCCTCTGGTTAGGGGAGAGGCAAAGAAAACTAAATTGGGCGTCCACAATTTTGGCATTAAATAGGGAACTGCTCCAATGTGATCATAGTGGCCGTGGGTGAAAACAACACCCAAAATTTTATCTTTTTTATCTTTCAAATAATCAACATTGGGAATTATATAATCCACTCCTGGCATATCTTCCTCTGGCAATCTAAATCCCATATCCAAAATCAAAATCTCCCCTTTTAATTCAAGGAGCATCATATTCCTGCCAACCTCTCCAAGCCCTCCAAGAGGAATTATTTTGAGAAAGTCTTTTTTCATTGTGCGGACGGTGGGATTTGCACCCACAAGGGGAAAACCCCAGTGGCTCCTGAGGCCACAGCGTTTTCTAAATTCCGCCACGTCCGCATCCCTCAATAGGGGGAGCCGAGGTTCCCCCTCGATTGCGCTTCGCTCACCCTTCCACTTTCGCTTCAGGGATTCGCTCCGCAGTCACCCCCTCCTGGAAGGTAGAAATTAACTACAAACATCCACTTAGAAATAAATTCAAATCACTCTTTTTCTTGCCAAAAACAGAAAGCTTTTCATCCATTTTTTCAAATCTCCGCATTCTAGCCATTTTCCAGAAACTTCTAATCCCAAAATTTCTTTTCCTTCTTCGATCATTTTCCTTAAGGCATTTGCTAAAATTAATTCTCCCTTGAAAAAAGGTGTTTTCTTTAGAAATTTAAAAATTTCAGGGGTTAAAAGATAATTTCCAACTAAGGCAAATGATGAGGGGGGATTTTCTTTTGGCTTTTCCACAATATCTAAGATCCTATAAACTTTTCCTCTAATTCTCTTTACCTTCGGAACTCCATAATCTGATAAAGCTTTCTTTGGCATTCTGTAGAGACACAAAATAGGCTTTTTATATTTTTCGTAAGCCTCGACCAATTGTAAAGGAAAGCATTTTTTTCCAAAGGATAAATCATCTCCGAATAAAACTAAGAATGGCTCTTTTTTAATAAATTTTTCTGCTCTCAAGATAGCATCCCCATCTCCTTTTGGTTCCTTCTGTACCACAACCTTCCACTTTATTTTTGGAATGCTCTTTAAAATCGAAATTGCTTCTTCTTTTTTTCTTTCTTTCAAAATTTTCATTAACTTACCTTTCTCTTTCACGAAGTATTCTAAAATATACTTTCTAAAAATTTCTTTCTTTTCTGGAGAGATTACAAAAATAAATTCTTTTACTCCTGCCTGAATTGCCTCCTCTACAACATAATGGATAACTGGCTTTGAATCTAATGGCAAAAATTCTTTTGGAAGAGTTTTTGAAAGAGGAAAAAACCTAGTTCCAAGACCGGCTATTGGTAGGATTGCTTTTTTAACCATAAAGAAATTTTAATTTTTTTGGCATTTCCTTTGAGGGTTTTCTTTGTTTCAATTTCGGTATTTTTTTATAATTTTCATTTTTAATCCAGCCATCGATTGTATAATAATAGCAAAATCCTTTCATTTTTTCAATAGTTTTGTAATCAGATTGGCATTCCTTCGAAACCCAGTTTGCAATTTTCAAAATTTTTTTTGAGGGATTGATGATTGTGTGTCCATAATTTGGAGGGATTTTTACAAAATCTCCTTTTTTTGCTTTTACAAAATAAGCATCGCTCAAATCTCTTTTTTGCATCAAAAATATTCCTTCTCCTGCTAAAACTTTATAAAGTTCTCCAAAATTTCCAAAGTGATAGTGCCCTTTTGTTTTGACAAATTCTTTTCCAAGCATTCTTGGAGGAATGATTGTAATGTCATATCTTAAATTATTTTTCTCTTTGAGTCCCCTAAAAATATAATAGAGCGGAGAATTTTTCGCTTTCTTGAACCATTCTTTATCATAAACAACTTTTTCCAACTCCTTCAAATACCTTATTTGTGGTTTCACTTCCATACCCTTTTTTCTTTTATATACCAATTCTCAACATTCCAAAACCTTTCTGAAGGGAGAGAAATGAAATTTTCTTTCATTCCTTTAACCCTCTCTGAAACAAAATAAAGATAATCTGGATTGTATAAAAATATTGCTGGGCAATCTTTATTCAAAATTTCTTCAAACTTTTCCAATTTCTCTTTTCTTTTTTCTTCATCAAATTCCTCCCTCACTTCTTCTAAAATTTTATCAACATCTTTGTTTTGGTAATTCGATAAATTTAGCCCATTTTCTCCAATTTGTGAAGAATGCCAGAAAGGAAAGAAATCTGGAATTTTTCCTAAAATTTGCCCGAATAAAAGAGCATCGTAATCCTTTTTTGGAATGATTTCTCTTTTCAAATCTTCGATTTTGTAAGTTTTAATCTCGATTTTAAATCCCAATTTTTCCCATTGCTCTTTTAAAATTTGGGCAGTTTTTAACAAAATTGGATCCTCGGCCGTAGTTAAAGAGAACTTCAAATCGTATCTTTCTTCCCTTCTTTCAAAACAAATTTGATTTAGTTTTTCCCTTGTTTTTTCCTTCACTTCACCGTTTCCCTTTTCCAACCCAAAAGGTTCCAGAATTTCGCTTTTATATTTTTCTTGAAACCTAATTACTGCCTCTTTAGTTTTTCTTCCAAAATAACCTGTGATTTCTCCTTCAGGATAGATTTCAGGATCTTTTGCCAAGCATCTTTGCAATTCCTCAACCTCTTTCCCCTTAGAGCCCAAAGAAAGGTCTCTTTTGAATTGGAAGGGGGGTTCTTTCACTATTATTTTTTCCAAAACACCGTCTCCGTCTGAATCTTTATAACCTGCTTTCTCCAAAATTTCTTTTGCCTTTTCAAAATCAAAATTCATTTTTTCCTCTTTGAAAGAAAATTCTGGTAAAACTGGAGAATTTATAATTTCCCCCTTATTTGAAATTGCTTTCCTTAAAATTTCCTTTTTGTTAGTTCCAGTATCCAAAGCCTCTCTTACTTCTTTTTCAGAAAAAACCTTTTTCTCCAAATTTAAAAAAACTCCAAAATACCTTGGCATTTTGAAATTGATGAGACAAAAACCGGGGATTTCTTGAAATTCCTTTAGAGAAAATCCATCGATTTCTTTTTTTCTAGCAGCCTCTAGCAATTTTTCTTCATTTTCAAAAAATCTGAAAAAAAATCTTTGAATGTATGGCTTTTTTCCAAAATAATTTTCGTTTCTCTTTAATTCGATCAAGACTACTCTTCCATTTTCATCCCTTTCAATTTTTTCAAGTTGGTAAGGACCAGAACCGATTGGCTTTAAATTCAAAGAGGAAAGAGAGAGGTTTGCTGGCGGAATATTTTCAAAGACATGTTTTGGAATTGGTTTTAGGGTTAAGTTTTCGAGAAAAACAAAAGAAGGATTTTTTAATATAAATTTAAAATCTTTTTCAGAAATTTTCTCAACATCTACCCCTAGCCAAGCAGTTCTTAACGGACTTTTCACTTCTGGGTTCTGAATAGTTTTTATTGTGAAAATTACATCGTCTGAAGTAATCTTTTGACCATCAGACCAAAAAATATTATCTTTTAAAGAAACCTCAAAAACTCTTCCATCTTCCAAAACTTTATAACTTTGGGCTAAATCAGGAACTAAATTTTTTCCTTCAAACTTCATCAGGCCAGAAAAGATTAAGTTAGTGATTGAATCGTCGACGTCCGAGGCAATTGAGTAAACCGGATTTAAATAATTTGGAAAACCTACCATTCCTTCTACAAAAATTCCTCCTTCTTTTGGGACAATCTTTGTCTTTTTAAAGTAAAAGTCTATTGCCAAAAATGAAGAAGAAAAAAAGAATAAAAACAAAAAAGTGAAAAAGAAAAACCTTTCAATTTTATTTTGAGATCTTAAAAAAAATTCAAGCCCGGAAAAAGTAAAAATTTTTTTTAGTGCCAAAAAGAAATTTTTTAAACTCATACTATCCAATTCAGAATCGCCAAAGTTATAAAGCAAATCGCAAAAAATATTGTTGAATAAAACAGAATTTTTTCAACCCCTCTTCTTTTAAAATAAGGTCCAAAATATCTCCTCGGCGGCTGGAGCAAAATCGATGAGATTAAAAAAATTGAAACTAAAATCTGAAGGATTTGAATTATTTCTTTCATAGATTAAAAAAGAGGTTTAAGATACCGACGATTAAAGAAGTAAAAAAGAGGGCAGAAATTCCAGAAATTTCCAACTCAGGAAAAATCACATCTAGGAAAAAAATTATTGCCATGTTGATTATCAATGAAAAAAGTCCGAAGGTTAAAATTCGCAAAGGTAAGGTCACAAATTTTAGAATTGGTTTTATAAAAAAATTAATCAATCCCAAAACTATTCCAATAAAGATTAAAATTTGCCAATCTTGGGTAAACTTTATTCCAAAATATACGCTCTTTCCAGGAATGACGTGTAATCTGACTCCGGGAACAAATTTTACCGCTAAAAAAATTGCCAAAATCGAAACTAAAATTTGCCAAAATAAATTTTTCATTTGAAAATCTTAACAAATTTTAAATTTTAAATCAAATTTTAGGGATTAATCCTTTTTCTCTCAATTTTTTGTGGTAGGAAATGGCAAAACGATGTGCTTCGTTATCCAAGTTCAAAATCAAATTGAAAATTTCTCTTGGCAAATTTTTCAAAAAAATTGGTTTCTTTTCTCCCTCTATATACAATTTTCTTTCTCCCTTTGCCAAAGCTAAAACTTTTATTTGTTTGGAATTTGGAATTTGGAATTTGGAATTTATTGCAGCGTTCAGCTGAGCTCTTCCACCATCGATTAAAATCAAATCAGGTAATCCCCACTCTTTATGTTTAAACCTTCTTTCTAAAATCTCTCTTATCATGTCAACGTCGCTCGGCTTTTTTATAAATTTGATTTTGAACCTTCGATAAAAATTTTTCTCAGGAACCCCATTGATAAAAGTTACCATAGAACCTACGGCAAAATTTCCATGGATTTGAGAAACATCGAATGCTTCAATCCTCGAAACCTTATCTACTTTCAAAATTTTCTTCAAATTTTCTTCAATTTCTTTCCAAGGAACCTCAACCCTTATTTCTTTTTCTAAAATTCTTGAATGTTCCAAAACTTTTTCCAATGCCAAAATCTGATCTCTAATCTTTGCTGCTTCCTCAAATTCCTCCTTCTTTGCAGCCTTTTTCATTTCCCTTTTTAATTCCTTCAAAACCTCTTTTTTCTTTCCCTGAATTATTTTGAAAACATTTTCAGCATTTCTTTGACACTCTTTTTTTATTTTTTCTCTAAAAGTTTTGGAATTTGGAATTTGGAATTTGGAATTTAACAAGCAAGGAGCGGGGCATCTTCCCAAATGGTACCAGAGGCAGGGTCTCTTTGATAAAACTCTACAAGACCTAAAGGGAAAAACCTTCCTCAAAATTTTTAAGGTTTCTTTTAATGCCTTCCCATCGACAAATGGCCCCACATATTCAACTTCCAACTTCAAACTTCTAACATCCAACTTCTTTTGATGGCACCAAAAAATCCTTGGAAATTCCTCTTTAGTTTTTGCTACAAAGAAATAATTTTTTGAATCTTTCCAAATTACGTTGAATTTTGGTTGAATTTTTTTTATCAATTCTGCTTCCAAAATCAATGCTTCAATTTCAGAATTTGTCTTTATGTATCCAACCTTTTCAACTTTATCCAAAAACAAATAATCTTTATAAGAAGGTTGCTGAAAATGATTTTTTACCCTTTCCCTTAAATTCGCCGCCTTTCCAATATACAAAATCTCTTTCCCTTTTTTAAAACAATAAACTCCGGGTACTTTTGGCAATCTAGAGATTTTTTCTTTTGAAATGAATTTAAATTTTTCCATCAATTAATTTTAGCAAATTATTCTTGAATTTTTTCAAAAATTTGATTATAATTGGAGTTATGCCAGAAGAGTTCATTAAGGTTAGGGGAGCGAGGGTTCACAATTTAAAAAATATCAATGTTGATATTCCAAAGAATAAGCTCGTTGTGATTACTGGAGTTTCTGGCTCTGGGAAGTCTTCTTTGGCTTTTGATACTTTGTATGCAGAAGGACAAAGGAGATATGTTGAGTCATTGTCCGCTTACGCCAGGCAATTTTTAGGAGTGATGGACAAACCAGATGTCGATAAAATTGAGGGAATTTCTCCTGCAATTTCAATAGATCAAAGAAAGGCGGCAAAAAATCCAAGGTCTACTGTTGGGACAATGACTGAAATTTACGATTACTTGAGATTACTTTTTGCTAGGGTTGGAACTCCATATTGCCCAAAGTGTGGAAGGGAAATTACAAGGCAAACGATAGATCAGATTACAGAGCAAATTTTAAAACTAAAAAAGGGAACTGAAATTTTGATTTTGGGACCTGTTGTTAGGGGAAGAAAGGGAGAGTATCGGGGAACTTTAGAAGAAATTCAAAGAATGGGATTTTTGAGAGTGAGGATTGATGGAATAGTTTATTCGATCGAAGAAGCGTTGGAGAAAAAATTGGAAAGGTACAAAAGGCATGATATTGAGGTCGTTGTTGATAGATTAGTAATCGATGAGGATTTAGAAAGAATGAGGCTAGTAGATTCTTTAGAAACTGCTTTAAAAATTGGAAAAGGAATAGTAATTGTAAATTCCAAATCCCAAATTCCAAAATCCAAACCAGAGGACTTAATTTTCTCTCAACTTTTTTCTTGCCCAAATTGCGGAATTTCTTTGCTAGAAATTGAACCAAGGCTTTTCTCTTTCAATTCACCTTACGGTGCTTGTAGATTTTGCCAGGGGCTTGGATCAAAATTGGTCATTGATCCAAATTTAGTAATTCCAAACAAAAATTTATCGATTGCAGAAGGAGCAATCTTTCCCTGGGCCCATGCCTCACACAAAGTTGGAAGGCAAAGGTTCTTTTGGTACATGCTAGAAGATTTGGCAGAGAGACACAGAATTGATCTTTACAAACCGGTAAAGGAGTTGCCAAAAGAGAAAATCGATTTGATTTTATACGGAGATGGAATTTTTGAAGGAGTGATTCCTTGGTTAGAAAGAAGGTACAGGGAAACTGATTCAGAATATACAAGAGAAGAGATCGAGCAGTATATGGTAGAGAAAGTTTGTGAAGTTTGCAAAGGGAAAAGGTTAAGGCCAGAAGCACTTTCTGTAAAGATCGCAGGAAAATCGATAGCAGATATTTGCGAAATTGAAATTTCAAAATTAAAAGAATTTTTTGAGAATTTAAAGTTTGAGAACGAAGCAAAAGAAAAAATTGCAAGGCCAATTATTAAAGAAATTTTAAACAGGATTCAGTTTTTAATAGACGTTGGTTTGGATTATTTAACCTTAGAAAGAAGGGCAGATACTTTGGCAGGTGGAGAAGAGCAAAGAATAAGGTTGGCAACTCAAATTGGATCAAAGCTAACTGGGGTTTTGTACATTTTGGATGAGCCCTCTGTCGGTTTGCATGCTAGGGATCAGGGAAGATTAATTAAAACTTTGAAAAAATTGAGAGACCTTGGAAATACAGTTATTGTTTGCGAGCACGACCCCCAGACGATTTTGGAAGCAGACTGGGTTATCGATTTGGGACCTGGTGCAGGAAAGAAGGGAGGAAGGATTGTATTTGAAGGAACGCCAAAGCAACTGTTGAAGGCTCGTACTTTGACCGGGGATTATCTCTCTGGGAGGAAGAAGGTAGAGTTCGAGGTTCGAGGTTCGAAGTTAGAGGTTAGAAGTTCGAAGTTGGAAAAAGGAAAAACATCGAACATCGAACATCCAACATCGAACATCCCACATCGAACATCTAACTTTTTAATCGTCAAAGGGGCAAGGGAGCACAATTTAAAAAACATCGATGTTAAAATTCCTCTTGGAAAGTTTGTTTGCATTACTGGAGTTTCGGGTTCTGGGAAAAGCTCTTTAGTCAACGATATTTTGGCAAAGGCATTGATGAGAAAGTTTTACAATTCAAAGGAGGAACCAGGAGATCATGATGAAATTTTGGGAATCGAAAATTTGGATAAAGTGGTAATAGTGGATCAATCTCCGATTGGTAGAACTCCAAGGTCAAACCCAGCAACTTACACAGGAGCCTTCACTTTCATTAGGCAACTTTTTTCCCAAACAAAAGAAGCGAAAATCAGGGGTTATAAACCAGGAAGGTTTTCTTTCAACGTAAAAGGAGGGAGGTGCGAAAATTGCCAGGGACAAGGACAAATCAAAGTTGAAATGTATTTTTTGCCAGATGTCTTCGTTCAATGCCCTGAATGTAAAGGAAAGAGGTTCAACAAAGAAACTCTAGAAGTTGAATACAAAGGAAAAAATATTGCTGAAGTTTTGGAAATGACTGTTGAAGAGGCAATGGAGTTTTTCAAAAACGTCCCGCCTCTTTATAGGAAATTGAAAACTCTTTACGATGTCGGTTTAGGTTACATTGAATTGGGACAACCTGCTCCCTCTTTATCAGGAGGGGAAGCCCAAAGGGTGAAATTGGCTGCAGAATTATCGAAGAAGGCAACCGGAAAAACTTTGTACATTTTGGATGAACCTACTACCGGCTTGCACTTGGATGACATTAAAAAATTAATCTATGTTTTGAAAAAACTTGTTGAAAAGGGAAACACTGTTTTGGTTATTGAGCATAATCTCTCAGTTATTAAAAATGCAGATTGGATAATAGATTTGGGGCCAGAAGGGGGAGAAAAGGGAGGATATATTGTTGCAGAAGGAACTCCAGAAGAAATAGCAAAGAATAAAAATTCTTACACTGGGAGGTATTTGAAAAGAGTTTTGGCTGGAGAAATTTTGTAGGACTTGACAGGATTTTTTCTCTTTTTAAATTAAAAATATAGAATTATCACTCAAAGGTCGAGATTGATAATTTAAAAACATGGCAAAAAAGATTAATATAAAGCCATTAGCAGATTACGTACTGATAGAGCCAATAAAAGAAGAGGAAAAAACAAAAGCCGGAATTTTGCTTCCAGAGAGCGCTGAAAAGGAAAAGCCAGAAAAGGGAAAGGTAATTGCGGTAGGACCTGGAAGAAGGGATGAAAAAGGAAATTTGATTCCTGTTTCTGTTAAAGTCGGGCAAACAGTTTTATTCAAAAAATACGGACCAGATGAGATAAAGGTCGATGACAAAGAGTACTTAATTTGCAAGGAAGAGGATATTTTAGCAATCATTGAATAACATGGCAGCAAAACAAATTTTATACAAAGAAGCAGGAAGGAGAAAATTGCTTTCTGGAATGAAAAAGGCATTCGATGCGGTAAAGGTCACTCTGGGACCTAAAGCGAGGCATGTTGTTTTAGATAAGGGTTTTGGAGCTCCTGAAATTTCAGACGATGGAGTTTCGATTGTAAAAGAAATTGAACTAAAAGATAAAGTTGAAAATTTGGGAGTCGAAATCTTAAAAGAGGTTGCTGAAAAAACATCGGATAAAGCCGGAGACGGAACTACTACCGCGATGCTCTTAACCTATGCAATCGCTTCAGAAGGAGTAAAAAACATTGCAGCAGGAGCCCATCCTTTGGCAATAAGGAGGGGGCTTCAAAAAGGATTGAAAGTAGTGATTGAAGAATTGAAAAGATTATCAAAACCAATTTCAAAGAAAGAAGAAATTGCCCAGGTTGCGACGATTGCTGCTTTGGATCCTGAGATTGGACAAATGATCGCAGATACAATTTCTGAAGTTGGAAAAGATGGAGTGATCACAGTTGAAGAGTCGAAAAAATTCGGGATAGAAAGGGAAGTTGTTAAAGGACTTCAGTTTGACAGGGGTTATGTTTCACCTTATATGATTACAGATCCTGAAAGGATGGAAGCAGTTTTGGAAGATCCTTACATTTTAGTGACTGACAAAAAAATTTCTGCCTTAACCGAAATTTTACCAGTAATGGAAAAGGTTGCTCAAACCGGAAAGAAAAATTTGTTAATCATTGCAGATGAAGTTGAAGGAGATGCTTTGGCAACTTTAGTAGTTAACAAAATCAGAGGGGTTTTCAACGGAGTTGCGGTAAAGGCTCCTGGTTTTGGAGACAGAAAGAAAGAAATGTTGCAAGATATTGCAATAGTTACAGGGGCTCAGGTGATTTCTGAAGAATTGGGTTTTAAACTTGAAAATATTAGATTAGAACAACTGGGAAGGGCAAGGAAAGTAGTCGTTGAAAAAGAAAAGACGACGATTATTGAGGGAAAAGGAAAGAAAGAAGAGATTGAGGCAAGGATAAAACAAATCAGAGAAGAAATAAAGAAAACAGAGTCTGAGTTTGATAGAGAGAAATTGCAAGAGAGGCTTGCAAAATTAGCAGGAGGGGTTGCAGTAATTAAAGTTGGAGCCGCAACTGAAATTGAGCAAAAAGCAAAGCAAAGAAAGACAGAGAATGCTTTGAACGCAACAAAGGCAGCAATCGAAGAGGGGATTTTGCCAGGGGGTGGAGTAGGACTTTTGAGGGCTCAAAAAGCATTAGAAAAACTTGAAAAAGAACTCGAAGGGGATGAGAAAACTGGGGTTTTGATCTTGAAAAAAGCTCTAGAATTTCCAATAAGGCAAATTGCTGAAAACGCAGGTTTTGATGGAGGAGTTGTAGTTAGTGAAGTAAAAAAGAAAGAGGGAAATTATGGATTCAATGCCCAAACTCAAAAGTTTGAAGATTTAGTTGAAGCTGGAGTGATAGATGCAACAAAGGTTGTTAGGACATCTTTGGAAAATGCAGTTTCTGCAGCCTCGATGCTTTTGACCACTGAAGCAGTGGTTGGAGAGTTACCGGAAAAAGAGGAAAAGAAAGGTCCAGAATTGGCTGAGGAATACTAAAATTATTTTTAGTCAAACAGCCACTCTTGTGGCTGTTTTTTATTATTTTGTATAATGAATTAATGGGAAAGATTAAGAGACCGAAAATCTCTGAGGTTATTTCGATTGTCGCTCATCAATTGAAAAATCCAATTTCAATTTTAAAGAACTATTTAGAGCTTTTAATTTCTGAAGAACTCGGCCCCCTAACTCAAAAGCAGAAAGAATACCTCTCAGATGTTTTGGAAACGGTTAAGAATTTGGACAAGACCGCTAACCATTTACTCGATACCTATTTGATCGAGGAAAAAAAATATAAATTAAAGAAAGAAAAATTCTCTTTGGGAAAGATAGTTAGGGAAGTGATTGATGAGTTTTTACCTTGGGCTACGGCAGCAAATTGTCAAATAGTTTTTAAAGAAGAAAAAAATTTACCCGATGTTTTTTCCGATCCTTTTAAGATTCGCCAGGTAGTTGAAAATTTGATTTCTAACGCAATCAAATATAAGAATCCAGGACCTCAAAAGATTGAAATTTCCCTTAGAAAAAGGGGAAAATTTGTTTTATTCTCTTGTAAGGATGAGGGGATTGGAATTCCAAAATCAGATTTTAAAAAAGTTTTTAAGAAATTTTATCGTTCAGAAAAGGCGATCGAATTAGATCCAAATGGTTCTGGTTTGGGTCTTTTCATAAATAAGGCAATAATCAAATTGTCAAAAGGAAAAATCTGGTTCAAAAAAAATAAAGGGCGAGGAATGACCTTTTATTTTACCTTACCAATCTCCAATGGAAAATAAAAAAAAGGTATTGATGATCGATGAAGATAGATTTTTGAGGAAGGTCTATAGAGAGAAATTTTCAAAAGAAGGTTTTGAATTTTTGGAAGCAACAAACGGAATCGAAGGTTTGAACAAAATTCTTTTTGAAAAACCCGATGTAGTGATATTGGACTTAATTTTACCTGGAAAAACAGGCTTTGATGTTTTGATCGAGGCCAAAATGAAAAGGGAGACAAAAAACATTCCTTTCATAATTCTCTCAAATTTGAGCCAAGAATCCGATGTCAAGAAAGGATTGGAACTTGGAGCTATCGATTATTTGATAAAATCTGAAGTTTCTCTTTCTGATGTAGTAAAAAGGGTTAAGGAAATAATTTTGAAAATGAGTAAATGAAGCTAGATGAGAAAATTTTGAAAGAAATTCTTGTCGACTCTAATTTGATTTCTGAAAGAGATTTTAATTTAGCAAAAAGGGAGGCAATTCAAAAAAATTTAAACTTAGAAGATTTACTGGTTGAAAAGGGTCTAATTTCTGATGAACAGCTCGGTCAATTGATAGCTGATAAAATTGGTTTCCCCTTCGTCAATTTACGCAAAGTTAAACTCAGACCTGAAATTTTAGAAATCGTTCCTGAGATTGTTGCAGAGAAAAAAGGAATTGTTGTTTTTGATAAAGGTAAAGAAGGACTGAAAGTAGCTATGGAAAATCCCAATGATTTGGAAATAAGGGAATTCATTGAACGAAAAACTGGAGAAAAAGTTATTCCTTACTTTACCACGAGGAGAATGATTAAAGAGAGCTTAAAATTTTATGGAGGCGAAATCAAGGAGGAATTTGAAAGGATAATTAAAGAAAATATCAAAGAATTTGAAAAAAGGAAGGCTGAGCCATCTTTGCCGATAATTAGAATTTTAGATTTAATTTTAACTCATGCCTACAAAAACAGGGCTTCAGACATCCATTTGGAACCTTACGCAAAAAAATCGATTTTAAGGTACAGAATAGACGGAGTTTTACACGACGTTTTAGAGCTTCCAAAAGAAATTCACAATTTTTTAGTTTCTAGGATTAAGATATTGGCGAATTTAAGAACCGATATTTCCAATTTACCCCAAGACGGCCATTTTATTTTTGAAACTAAAGAAGAGAGAGTTGATATTAGAGTTTCGACTGCTCCGATCGAGGAAGGAGAAAAGGTGGTAATGAGGGTTTTGTCTGAAAAAATAAGAAGGCTTGGATTGGAAGAGCTTGGTTTGGAAAAAGAGGATTTGGAGATTTTGAAAAAAAACATTGAAAAACCTTGGGGAATGATTTTGGTTGCAGGCCCTACTGGCTGCGGAAAAACAACAACTCTTTATGCAATCTTGGAAGTTTTGAACAAAAGGGAATTGAATATAACTACGATCGAAGATCCGATCGAATACGATATCGAAGGAATAAACCAAATCCAGGTCGATGAAAAAATTGGTTTAACTTTTTCAACTGGTCTGAAAGCAATAATGAGGCAAAACCCGGATATAATCATGGTCGGAGAAATGAGAGACCAAGAAACTGCAAAGTTAGCGATAGATGCGGCAATGACTGGCCATTTGGTTTTATCTACCTTCCACGCAACCGATTCGGCGACAGTTTTAACCAGGCTTTTGGATATGGGAATCGAACCATTTTTAATCACTTCAGCAGTTAACCTTGTCATCGCTCAGAGGTTGGTCAGGAGAATCTGTCCAAGATGCATCGAAAGTTACGAAATTCCTTTTTCCCAGCTTTCAAAAATGATCGGAGAAGGTTTAGCAAAAAAGTTACCAAAGACAATAGAGGGAAATGTTAGAACTTTTAGAGGCAAGGGTTGCTCTTTCTGTCAAAAGACAGGATACTTTGGAAGGATCGGGATTTTTGAGCTTTTGGAAATGAAAGACGAAATCAAAGAAATGATAATGGCAAAGGCAAACGCCAATCAAATTCGAGAAAGGGCAAGAGAACTGGGAATGAAAACGATGATCGAAGATGGTTTGAAGAAGGTTGAGCTTGGAATCACAACGATCGATGAAATTTTAAGAGTTTTAAAATAATGGCAGTTCCCATTTTAGAAAAAATTTTCTTTGCAGAGCATCTTTCTTTGATGCTCAAAAGCGGAACTCCAATTTCCGAAGCTTTGGAAACCTTGAAAGAAGAAGTGAAATCAAAAACTTTCAAGAAGGCGTTGGAAAAAATTTTAGCTGAAGTTGTTTCTGGAAGAAGTTTGAGCCAGAGTTTGAGGATGCATCCAAAAATTTTTGATGAATTTTTTTGTGGGGTTGTGGAAATTGGAGAAAAAACTGGAAAACTGGATGCTAATTTGAAATATCTTTCTCTAAAACTTTCTCAGGAGCAAGAGTTAAAGTCGAGATTGAGAGGGGCAATGATTTATCCAGCGATTTTAATTTTCACTTCTTTAATCATCCTTTCTATCGTAATATTTTATCTTTTGCCAAAGATTATTCCTCTTTTCACTCTCATTGGTGCAAAATTGCCCCTTCCGACCAGAATTTTAATTTCCCTTTTGCCTTTTTTGAAAAAAAATCTTTGGAAAATTATTTTAATAATTTTTTTGCTTTCACTGGTTTACAAAGTTTTAAGATCGATCAAAAAAACTAGGCTCTTTTTAGATAGAATTTTCCTTTCTTTTCCTCTCCTTGGGAATTTTTTAAAAAATTTAAACCTGGCTCAATTTTCGAGATCCCTTTACATCCTTTTGAAAAGCGGTTTAACTTTAAGGGAAAGCTTGGAACTTTCAAAGAGAGCAATACAAAATTCTGACTATTTGGAAAAGATCGATTTTTTAATTTCTGAAATCGAAAGAGGGGAGAGGGTTGGTCAGAGTTTAAAAAAATTTCCAAAAAATTTTCCCCTATTTTTTTCTCAAATGATTTTGACCGGCGAGAGAACTGGAAATTTGGATGAAACCCTTTTATATTTGGCTCAATTTTATGAAGAGAAGGTCTCTTCAGATTCAAAAAGATTTTCTTCTATAATCGAACCCGCTTTGATAGTTTTTGTCGGAATTTTGGTTGGTTTCATTGCCTTTTCGGTTTTAACTCCGATCTACCAATTTTTAGGCCAATTCCGTTTCAGATAATGAATGGTTTCACCCTAATCGAATTTTTGATTTCAATTTTTATCATTATCCTTTTGTCAGGCCTTTTTACTCTTGGAATCGATTTTTACAAAAGGCAAGAGCTCGAAAATCAGGCCCAAAATTTGCTCGAAGTTTTAAGAAGGGCTCAATCTAAGGCAATTTCTTCTCAATTCGATTCTTCATTCGGGGTTAAGCTAGAAAGCAATCGCTTCATTTTGTTTAAGGGAGATTCTTTTTCTACAAGGGATTCTCAGTTTGACGAAGTTTACCAATTACCAGCTGCAATCAAAATCGAAGGCCTTTCTGAAATTGTTTTTCTAAAAACAGAAGGGATTCCAAAAGAAAACCCTGCTTATTGCGGTGGAATTTGTACTCCTTGTAATCAATTTACTGATAAAAATTCCTGTTTGGCTCAGGACGGCTGTTCTTGGAATGCAAAAAAGAAAGTTTGCGAAGGAACTTGCACTCCTTGCGAAAGTTACCAAAACCAAACTGATTGCCAATCTCAAGCAGGTTGCGTTTGGTATCCGGCAACCAGGGGAGGTAACATTATTTTGAGAACGAATGGTGAAAGCAGGACGATAAGCATAAATGAAATTGGGAGAATCAACCTTCAATAAAATGAGAGGCCAATCCCTTTTAGAATTAATCCTTGCCATCGGAATTTTTCTAATTTTAATTTTGGTTTTATCACCGCTTTTTTTAGATACCTTAAATTCCTCAAGGTTATCTCAGGAATTTCTGATCGCCGATTTTTTGGCTAAAGAAGGATTGGAGGCAGCAAGGTCAATAAGGGACAGCAACTGGGAAGATTTAACCCCAGGCAATCATGGTCTTTCAATTTCTGAGGGCCATTTCGTTTTTTATGGTGAAGAAGAGGATGTTTCTAGCCAGCTCAGGGAAGGGAAGAGGAAAATTCAAATTGAAAACATCGACAATTACAGAAAAAAGGTTACTTCTACAGTCATTTGGCAATTTGCCCCTGGAAAAACAGAGAAAGTTGAATTGATAACTCATTTCACAAACTGGAAAAAAACTTCCCAAATTGAGATCAGAAAGCCGACTGCCTATACTGATTATGCCAAAAAAACGACAAATCCCCAGCTAGCCTACGATTATCCAGACGGAAGTACCTTTGCCAGCACTTCCTACAGCCTCACTGCCAACCCTTCGATCACTTTCTATTCCTTTGAAACTTCAACAAAAACTTACACTCAATTAATTTTAAAATTCAGATACAATGCAGACGGAGCAAAGGATGACAAATACGCAGTCGCCTATTCAACTACAACCTGCCAAGGAACCTTTATCGATTTGATTCCTCCTACTTCTGCTTTTGCTCCTGACACAACGGTTTCAGTTGAGCTTCCTCCAAACCTCAATCTATCCTCACTTTGTATTAAAATTTACACCCAAAGGGTCGGTGCCGCAGACAATAAATATTTTTACACCAGAGACATTTGGGTTGAGGGCTATTACTTAGAATGAAAAAAGGTTTTACATTAATTGAGTTTTTAATTTACATTTCAATTTTCGCCTCGGTTTTAGTTTTGATTTTTGGCTTCTTTTTAGATGAAATTTTTTCTAATATTAAAGGAAATATCGCTCAAGAAATTCAAGAAAATGGAAATTTTTCAATTTTTAAAATTTCAAGAGAAATAAAGAGAGCAAAATCAATCAATTTTCCTCCTCAAGGATCGTCCGGAAATTATCTTTCTTTAGAAATGGCAGATTCAAGTTTAAACCCGACAGTTTTTGATCTTTCAGATGGAAAATTGAGAATCACTCAAGGTTCTAACTCCTATTTTTTGACGAGCGATTCAGTAAGGGTTACAAGAATCTCTTTTTCAAACCTTTCTTTTTCTCAAACTCCGGGAATAGTCAAAGTCGAAATTGAAATTTCTTCTTCAAACCCGCTCTATCCAATTTCAACGGTCTTTAAATCTTCGTTTTCGCTTTTGCCAAATCAATGAGAGGATTCATAGCCCTAATAACCCTTTTAATCTTATTTCTCATTTCCCTTTCAATAGGTGTTGGCTTTGCTTTGAGGAGCATCGGAAGGGCAAAAACTTCTCTTCAGATAAATCAATCTTCCCAGGCTTTTTATTTAGCCAATCTTTGCGCTGAAGAGGCTTTGATGAAATTGAAGGAAAATATTAATTACCCTGGAAATGAAACAATCCAAATTGAAGGAGGTTATTGTCAAATTTTGCCTATCGAAGGAAAATGGATAATAAAAACAATCGGCAATTTCCAAAATCAAATAAAAAAAGTTAAAATTATAGTGAATCAGGTCAACCCCAAAACGATAATTCAATCTTGGCAAGAAGTTTCAGATTTTTAAAATGATTTCAATTCAAAAACCTTTCGGTTTGAGCATTTCAGATTTTTCTATTGAGTTAGTTTCCCTTTCAGGAACCATCGAAAATCCAAAGCTTTTAGCTTTGGGAAGGAAAGAATTGACAGAGGGAATTGTAAGAGATGGGAAAGTTTTAAAAAAGAAAGAGCTTGAGATTCTTTTGAGAGAATTGATTTCAAAGCCAGATTTTGGGAAATTGAAGACAAAAAAATTTGTGTTTTCGATGCCAGAATCTAAAATTTTTGTCCATTCCTTTTTTGTTTCCGGTTTTCAAAAAGATATTTTTGAATTAGTGAAAGAAAAAGCAAAAGAAAACTTTCCTTATCCCTTAGAAGAACTTTTTTTCGATTACGAGACCAAAGAAAATGAAGTTTTAATAGTTGCCTGTCCAAAAGAAATCGTCAAAGATTATTTAAATATTTTCTCAGATTGTAAAATTTCTCCTTTGGCAATAGAGAGCGAATCCTTGAGTTTGGGAAGGGCTTTGATTAAAAATGAAAAAGTTGTTTTGATTTTGGATGTTGGCTCAAAATTTTCAAATTTTATTCTTTTTGATAATGGAAAACTAAAATTAAGTATTTCAAACCCAGTAGCTGGCCTTTCTTTTACTAAAGCAATTTCAGAAAAACTGAAAGTTCCTTTTGAGGAGGCTGAAAGATTAAAAAGGGAAATTGGTTTAAATCCTGCAAAAAAGGAAGGAAGAATTTTTTTGATTTTACAAAAAGAAATTCAAGATTTAATCGATCAAACAAGAGAAATTGAAAATTATTTTTTCAGTAAAACTTCAAAAAAAATTGAAAAAATCATTTTGACCGGAGGTTCTGCTGCCTTACCTTACTTTAAAGAATATCTCTCTGAGAATTTGAGGAAAGAAGTTTTAATCGGCGATCCCTGGGAAAAAATCGATATTGAAATTTTAAGAAAAAAAGAATACTTTAAAGAGGCATTGAAGATCAACCCTTATTTTTATTCAGTTGCCATCGGATCGGCTCTTAGAGGTTTGGAGAAAGATCCTTCAAGGTCTGGAATAAATTTGTTAAAAAAGTAAAATAAAATTATGAAAGGCTTCACTCTCTTGGAATTGCTAATTGTTATTGGAGTTTTGGTCATTTTAATCGGATCTTTGATCGCAGCCATCAATCCAGCTAGGCAGTTTGCCAAGGCAAACAATGCTAGGAGATGGTCCGACGTTACATCTTTACTCAATGCTGTTTCACAGAATATAATCGATAACAGAGGAGTCTGGACTTGCTCTGATTATCCTCAGATTACAACTTCAACCTCTGGCCATTTTATTAGTAATACCGAAGCAAACATTTGCAATTGCCTAGTTCCAAGATATTTACCATCTTTGCCCCAAGATCCATCTGTCGGCAATCCCTTGACAACTTGCCCTTCAATCTATAATACTGGATATAAGATTTTTCAAGATTCCACAACTGGCAGAATAACAATATTCGCTCCCTATGCTCAGTCTGAAGACGGAAATCCACCAGATATCAGAGTTACCCGTTAAAAGGTCGAAAATAAAAAAATAAATAAAATGAGAGGTTTTACTTTACTTGAACTTTTAATCGTCATTGGAATTATAATCGTTTTGCTGGGAGTGACGATCGCTGCTTTGAATCCGGCTAGGCAAATGAGACAGGCTGTTACTGCAACCAGATGGGCAAACGTTAGCGCAATTGCTAACGCAGTCGCCCAAAAAATAATCAACGATGGAGGAAGTTGGGTTTGTGCTGATTGTCCTGCTACTACTACTTCTGTCAGAATTTCTTCCACTGCCTGCAAACTCTGTTCTTGTTTAGTTCCAGATTATCTTGGCTCCCTTCCTAGCGATCCAGCAGCTGGTTCGCCGGCAGGCCAGGTAACAAATTGTGGTAGTTCTTACGATACTTTTTATGACATTAGTTGGAGCACTACTACTCCTGGTGCCTATCCGAGGGTAACAGTAACTGCTGCTCAAGATACTTCAATTTCAGTTACTCGATAGATTTTCATAAAAAAGAATTTTCTTGAAAGCCTAAGGCTAAAAGATTTTTTATTTGAAAGAATTTTAAGGAAAGGTAAAATGAAAGATAAAGGTCAAAAAAATTTAAAAAACTATGTGGATAGTAATTGGAATCATCTTAGCCCTCATCGGAATCTGGTTTCTGGTTAGCTATAACAATCTGGTAAAGCTTAAAAACAGAGCAAAAGAAGCTTTTGCAGATATCGATGTTCAGTTAAAAAGAAGGCATGATTTAATTCCAAACTTAGTTGAAACAGTTAAGGGTTATGCTGCTCATGAAAGGGAAGTTCTTGAGAAAGTAACCGAAGCAAGAGCTAAAGCAATGGGAGCAAGAGAGAGCGGAGATTTAAAGAAAATGGCAGAGGCTGAAAATTATTTAGCAGAAACTTTAAAGACATTGTTTGCAGTTGCTGAAAGATATCCTGACCTAAAAGCCTCTCAGAATTTTCTTGAACTCCAAAGAGAATTGAGGGATACCGAAGATAAAATAATGTATGCAAGGAGGTTTTATAATGAGAACGTGAGAGATTTGAACATTGCAATCGAGAGCTTTCCAACAAACATTGTAGCCTTAATTTTTGGTTTCAAGAAAATGGATTTGTTTGAGATTTCTGCACCCGAGGAAAGGGAAGCGCCAAAAGTAAAGTTTTAAAATATGGCAACTTTATACACTCAGGCTGAAAGGAATGTCAGGAAAACTTGGATTTTGATGACTTCCTTTTTGGTTTTTATCATTTTTCTTGGCTGGATTTTCTCTCGAGTTTTTGATAGCCCATTGATCTTGTATATTGCAGTTTTTATTGCTTTCTTTCAAAGTTTTATCAGTTACTGGTATTCAGACAAAATTGTTTTGGCAATGAACAGAGCTAAGGAAGTGAAAAAGGAAGACAATCCAGAACTTTACAGAATTGTCGAAAACCTTTGCATTGGAGCAGGATTGCCATTGCCAAAAATTTATATCATTAATGAAGATCAACCGAATGCTTTTGCCACAGGAAGAGATAAAAACCATGCGGTCATTGCTGTAACCCGTGGACTTTTAGAAAGATTAGAAAGGGTAGAACTTGAAGGAGTGATCGCTCATGAACTTGCCCACATTGGAAATAAAGATATGTTATTGCAAACTATTACTGTTACTTTAGTTGGATTTGTTGCAATTTTATCAGATTGGTTTTTGAGATTGAGCAGGTTTTCTTACAAGAGAGAAAGAGAAAAGGGTTCAGAAATTTTATTCATTTTTGCAATTTTGGCTGCAATTTTATCTCCGATTGCTGCTCAATTGATCCATTTTGCAATTTCAAGAAAAAGGGAATTTTTGGCAGACGCAACTGGAGCCTTGATCACAAGGTATCCTGAAGGATTGGCAAGAGCTTTGGAAAAAATTGCTTCTTATCCATACTCAATGAAAGTTGCCTCAAACGCCACCGCCCATTTGTTCATCGTCAATCCCTTCAGAGGTTCAAAAATTGCAAATTTGTTTTCAACCCACCCACCAATAGAAGAAAGAATTAAAGCATTGAGGGAAATGAGTTAATAAAAGGAAGAGGGGTGACAGCGAGGACGGTTTCATTTAGGAACTGTCCAAGCGCCATGGAGGAGTGAGTTTCCTCCCCGAAACCTAGGTTTCTCCCCTATGGAGAGCGAGCCGAAGCCCCGCGTGAATTTTTCACGGCGGGGCGCCAGCGAGGAACTCGCTGGAGAGGCGAGCGAGGAAGGGTGCCGGAGTGGACCAACGGGACGGCCTGGAGAGCCGTGCCCCTTTTTGGGGCTCGTGGGTTCGAATCCCACCCCTTCCGCTTTCACGATTGATATTTTTATTTTTTTCGATTATTATTAAAATTGCGCACGTTTAAAAAAGAGGTGGAACCAATGAGTGGGAAGATTGAGATAAAAATTAGTATTTTTGCAAAAAATCCAGAGGGCTACCAAATGATTGCTGAAGATGGAGTAAAATTTGCTCTTTTCTCTTTTAGTTCCAAAGAAGAATTAAAGAGCTTTTTGGAAGGTTTTAAAGAAGGTATTAAATTTGTTAATCCAAATTCTTTCGTCCACATTCAAAAATCAACGAATTTTTAAATCGAAAGTTAACAATCAAACCCGCCTCGCGGGTTTTATTTTACTTGACAAATTTTCAAATTCTGTTATTTTAAAAACGGAGGGAGGAAACGATGAGCTCCTTAAAACAAAATATGGAGAGAAAAGAAAATGGAAGGAAAGGAGCGAATAATTGTTGCTCTCGATGTTGATAGCGTTGACAAAGCGATAGAGTTAGTCGAACAACTTTCACCGCACGTTGGCTACTTCAAAATTGGCCTAGAATTGATTTATACAATTTTAGCATCTTTGATTACACCTGAAAATGAGACAGAAGCTATAGAAACTCTCAGGAAAGTTCGTCAGCTCTTCGAACTCCTCGAAGGAAATGTTTTTATCGATGCCAAATTAGCTGATATACCAAACACTGTTGCCGGTGCCTCAAAAGCAATTGCTAAATTGGGAGCTGAGATGTTTAATGTCCATGCCTCCATCGGTGAAGAAGCGTTGAAGCAAGCAGTGGCGAATTGCGGCGTTTCTTCTGTCTTGGGAGTGACGGTGCCTGACTTCGATAGGAAAAGAAGAATGCATTTCAATCTTTGGAGCTGAACCAAGTGAAAAAGTTGTCCAATTTGCGAAAATACTTGCCAAAGCTGGTGCCCATGGCATTGTTTGTTCACCCCAAGAGCTTGAACTACTTTCTGACCCAGAGCTAGAGCCTCTTTATAAAGTAACACCAGGAGTTCGTCCCCTTTGGGCAGCAAAGGGAGATCAAAAGAGAGTAATGACTCCTTATGAGGCAATTATAGCTGGTGCAGATTTCCTCGTCATTGGCCGACCGATCACTCAGCCACCTCCAGAGATTGGAAGTCCGGTAGAAGCAGCAAAAAAGATTGCTGAAGAAATTGAAAAGGCTCTAGAACATAGAAAAATTCTAGAAAAGATAAGAAAAATATTAGAAATCGAAGAAGGCCAGCCTGAAGAACTCCTCAAAAATTGCAATGCTATTTGGATTTACAGCGGAAAAGAAGGAGAACCTCACGCCCTACTAGCTTCGGGTAAGCACAGCGATGGCTACATTAACCTAAATACTGTTCTTCAATTCCCAAACCTCTGTCAAATTTTAGCTCAAAAATTGATTGAAAAACTAAAAGCGCAAGGAATTACTAGAGAAAAGATCGATGCCGTGGCTTCATCGAGCTTTGCGGCAATTACCTTTGGTCAGGAAGTAGCTCGACAATTGAATGTTCTTTTTGTCTTCACAGAGAAAGAAGGTGACGAGCAAAAATGGTCAGGAAGGTTCGAACTTCCTAAAGGATGTCGAATTTTACAAGTGGAAGAGTTAGTCATTACTCTTGGCACTACAGAGAAAGTTAAAAAGGCAATTTTAGAAAAGAACCCTGATGTTAGATTCTTAGAAATTGACGGAAAGACAGTCGTGGCTACTATTTTCCATCGTCCCGATCGATTACCAATTGACTATCCGCACTATAAAGTAATTGCCTTGATAGAGAAAGAAATTCACAATTGGGATCCAAACGAATGCCCGCTCTGCCAAAAAGGTTCGGAAGCTTTAAAGCCAAAGCAAAATTGGCAAAAGTTTCTTGAATATCAATAGCACCTTACAAAGAATATCACTCAGCACCCATTTTTTCTGGGTGTTTTTTATTTCCTGTTTGACAAATTTTAAATTATTTTTTAATCTTTAAGTAGGTGAGAATTTGGGAATTCCTATAAAGGTAAAAGGGTTCGATGCTTCGATAACGAGGATAACGCCCGTCGCTTGTGGTCGAGGATCATTGACTGTTATTGTCGAATTTAAAGGGGCTCCTCATGGATTAATCTCTCTCGGAGTGGAAGTGCCGGCTAAAGAATATACAAAAGAAGAATTCATTAAAATAGTTGCTAAAGAGGCAGAAAGAGGGTTGGAAAGGCATTTAGAGGAAAAGAGAAAGGAGGAAGAGACAAGAAAAGAGTATTCACGTTTAGAGGACGTGGCAAAGAAATTAAGCGCTCAAATTGGATTGGAATTTTAAGAATTGTTACCCTCCTTAAAAATGAAGAATTAAAAAAATAATAGAAAAAGCAAAACCAGCAGTTGGCAAAAAATTTGTTGAGAACCTTAAAAAAGAAATCTAAATTTTCACGCCTCACTTTTTATCTAGTGGGGTGTTTTTTATTAAAACTATTGATTGACTCTTTTTTTAAAAAATTTAGAATGGAATTGGAGGTCTTTAAAATGTCAATAATTAAAGAGGCAAAGAAAAGGGAGGCTCTAGAGAAAATCAGAGTTATAAAAGGAACTCTGCCAAAAATTGAAAAATTAATAAAAGATGAGAAAATTACAGTTTTGGAAACAGGGGAAGTTGTCGTCGATTGCCTTTTTGGAAAAATTTTTCAAGTCAGGTTTAAAGATTCAAAGGTCGATTTCTTAATCTGCGAACAAGATTAGATGCCTAGCCAAACTAGGCTTTTTTTATTGATTTTTTTGGTTATATTTAAGTAAAATAGAATTATAATTAAAGGTCGAAAAATTTTGGAATTGTTGAAAAACATGCCAAAGAAAAAGGAAAAAAGGGAAGAGTTTCAATTTAAAGATCCAAGACACCAGCAAGATCTAGTTTTCAAAGTTGTTCCGATAGATTCTTTAGAAGTAGTTGAGCATCAGAGAAAGCCAAGCAATTATCATGTTACTCATTTGATCTCTTCAATAGAAAGAGTTGGTTTTATCGTTCCCTTGGTTGTGGTTGAAAAAGATGGAAAGTATGTAATTTTGGATGGGCAACACAGGTTTTTGGCTGCCCAAAAATTAGAATTGAAAGAATTGCCAGTGATTGTCGTTCCCCAAAAATTGGCAAATTTGATGATGAACTTTAACATCGAGAAAGAGCTAAACATTAGAGAGAAATCTTACGTTGCATTGAATATTTACAGGCAATATTTAAGGCAAAACCCTCAAATTTTAGAGACAGAGCCTGTTTTGACAGATTCGATAGAGCAAGCTTATTACGTTACTTTGGGAATTGGATATGAAAAGGAAGAAAGATTGAGAGGAGGGATGTTAGAGTCGATAATGAAAAAGTGCGATTTCTTTTTGGAAATGCCTCTTGAAGAAGCTTTGAAAGAAAGAGAGAGAAGGTCAGAAAGGGTACGTCAAGTTAACTCTTTGATTTCAGAGATTGCCCAGAAATTGAAAGAAATGGAAAAGTGGCATCCATTCGTTTACCAGCAAATTTTGTCTTTTGCCAATCCTTACAAGAGAAAGAGAGAACCAGTTGAGTTCGATGAAATGTTCGACAATCTCACTAAGAATTTAGAGGAAGCAAGAGCAAACCCGGAAATAATTTTGAAAGAGAAAATCGAAGAATAAAATGGAAAAAAAGTTTACCCTTTCAATTTTGCCTCAAAAGTTTGGAATTTGCCATTTTGAAAAGAGGACTCCAATTCCAAAATGGGTTTTAGAAGGAGAATTTTTTTCCATTACTAAAACCGATCAAGAACTTTCAATTGTTTTTTCTCAAGAAAAAATTCCTCCTGGGGTTTTGTATGAGCCAAACTGGAGGGCTTTTAGAATAGAAGGAATCGTTGAAGGAATTTATGCAGTCGGAATCATTGAAGCTCTAGCAAGACCTTTGGCAGAAAATCAAATTCCAATTTTTAACATTTCAACCTACCAGACAAATTATCTCTTTGTCGAAGAGAAAAACTTAAAAAAGGCAATCAAACTTCTTTCTAAATTTTGCAAAATAAATGTTCTTTAATTATTTCCAAAGGAAAATTCTAAAGCAAAAAATTCTTTTAGAATTGGGAAAACTCAAAGATAGAAGGGGATTTTTGAAAGCAGGATTGCCAAGGTTCGATAGGCTTTTTGGTAGAGATTCTTTGATTTCCGCCTGGCAACTTTTAAATGAAAAGCCAGGAATTGCAAAGGCAACTTTGGAAATTTTATCCCAGTATCAGGGGAAAATTATTAACGACGAAAGGGAAGAGGAACCTGGAAAAATTCTGCACGAAATGGATTTTAAATTGAAATCCCACCCCCAGCACCATTTTCCATTTCCTTATTATGGGTCTGTTGATTCGACCCTTCTTTTTTTGATTTTATTTTCTTTTTATTATCAGAAAACTAAGGACAAAAAATTTTTAGATTCGCATTGGGAGAATATTCTAAGGGCAATTCATTGGATAGAAGAATACGGAGATAAAGATAAGGATTTGTTCATTGAGTATCAGAGAAAAAGTAAAAATGGACTTTTCCATCAAGGATGGAAAGATTCTTTTGAAGACAATTTAAAAATAGAACCCCCTGTTGCTTTAGTCGAGGTTCAGGGTTATCAATATTTAGCTTTGAGGGAAGTTGCGAGTTTAGCAGAGGAAAAGAAAGATTGGGATTTGGTTGATAAATTAGAAGAAAGAGCATGGCAATTGAAGAAAAAATTCAACGAAAAGTTTTGGATGGAAGATAAAAAATATTTTGCCTTAGCTCTGGATGGGAAAAAGCAACAAAGAAAAGCTATTACTTCAAACCCAGGCCACCTTTTGTTTACAGGAATAATCAGGGAAAAAGAAAAAATAGGACTTGTTGTAAAAAGGCTTTTTGAAAAGGATATGTTTACTCCGTATGGAATCAGAACCCATTCTTCATTGGAAGAAGATTTCGATCCAAAATCCTATCATTTAGGTTCAGTTTGGCCTCACGACAATTGGATAATTGCCCAAGGGCTTAAAAAGTTGGGATACCAAAAAGAATACCAAAAAATAAGAAAAGCAATTTTGAGAGCTTATAAAGAATTGGGATATTTACCAGAATACTACGGAGTAGTCGATGGAAAGATCACTGTCGATTTACCAAAACCTCCTTGTTATTTGCAAGCTTGGAGTTTGGGAGCTTTATTTAATTTTCTCTAAAATTTTTAGCTCCAAATTTTTTGTCTTTGTGTCCAAAATTGCAAAAGTTGCTCTATAAAAAAGCCCTGCCAAATTTCCAGGATTTGCCAAATAACAATTTTTTTCTTTTTTCAAAAATGGCCAGTGTGAATGGCCAAAGAAATAAAAATCAAAATTTTCCAAATTTTTGTTTTTATAATCGAATTCATGGCAAAAACCAATTTTTAAATTCTCAATTTTAATCTTTCCCTCTTTTTCAAAAATTTTCGTCTTTTTCGCTTCTTTTAAGAGAGATTCTTTAATATCAGCATTTCCAAAGCAAAGATAAATTTTCTCAAAATTTTTTTCAATTTCCTTTAAAGTTTCTCCGTTGCAAACATCTCCGCAATGAATCAAAATTTCAATTTTTTCTTTTTTTGAAAATTCAAAAAACTTTTTTAAATTTTCTAAATTATCATGAGTGTCAGAGATTATTGCTATTTTCATTTTCTAGAAATTTTCAAAAATACTTTTTCATAATTTTCGACCATTTTTTCAATTGTGAAGTTTTCCTCAACCCATTTTCTGCATTCTCTCCTTTCAATTTTTTCAATCTCTTTTATTTTCTTTAACATTTCGTTCAAATCTTTAACCAAAAATCCGGTTTTACCATCTCTTATTATTTCTGGAGCAGATCCTCTTTCAAAAGCAATAACCGGAGTTCCGCAGGCCATCGCTTCAATGAAAATTAAACCAAATGGCTCCTCCCATCTGTGAGGGTACAAAAGCCCCTTTGCCCTTCCATAAAATTCTGGCAATTTTGAATAAGGTAGCATTCCGACGTATTCAACATTCTTTCCCAAAAAGGGTTTAATTTTACTTTCCCAATATTTTCCCTTTGCTGGTCCTCCTGCCAATTTCAATTTTATTTTTGCTTTCCTTGCCACCTTTATTGCCAAATCGATTCCTTTTTCTGGAACGAACCTTCCGGCAGCAACCCAATAATCCTCTGGCTTTGGATTAAATTTAAATTTTTTGATATCAATTCCGTTATAAACCGTTCCAACCCAATTCAAGTTTGGAAGGGGTTTTCTCTGGGAATTTGAAATTGAAATTAAATGAATTTGAGGGATTTTTTTAGTAAATTCCAAAAAATGCTTAGTAATTCCTTCAATCGGGTCATGAATTGTGATTACAGTTGGAACTTTTGAAAAGGAGGCAAAATTTATGCACCTTTGATAGGGATGGATATGAATAATGTCAAGCTTCTCTTTTTCTGCAATTTGATAAATTTTTGAAATCATCAATTGCTCATAAAAATTGACAATTTTTTCATTCAAATAGGGATTCGAAATGAATTCTGCCACCTTCTTGTTATACTTGATAGCTTTTATATCAAGCGAAACCAATTTTGCATATTTTAATTTTGATTCCCTTGAGCCAAAGTAAAAAACTTTATGTCCTCTTTTTGCAAGTCCTTCTGCCACCCAATAAGCAATCCACAAGGGAGCGTAAAAAACGTTTTGGGGTGGGGGAGTTGGCCATTCATTTGTACAAAAGACAGCAATTTTTAATTTCTTCATAATTTTATTAACTTTTCGAAGTTAAAAAAATTTTCAAAGACCTGAGAATAAAAAAATTTTCTTTTTTTAACATCCAACACTTTCTTTTCCTTAAATTTAATCCCTCCTAAGGCTAAAAAGGATGTAACTGTAGGGAAAAGAATTTTGAATTTTTCAACCCTTTCTCTTTTCAATTTTTTCATAAATTCGAGGACCAAATTTTGTCTAAAACTTCTTTTTGCTTCCCATAAATGCGACCATAAATATCCAATATCGTAGGCAAAATTGTTCAAATGAATTAATTCCCAATCAATCAGCCAGATTTCCTTTCCGTTGGAAATTATATTTCCTAAATTTAAGTCACCATGACAAAAGCATCTATTCTCTTTTTCTAGAAAATTAAAATTCTTTTTAATGAAATTTTGAATCGAATCTGCCAAATCTTTCTTCAAAATTCCTTCTTTTACTAATTCTGAATAAACATTCCTTGCTAAATAGTTTTCAACCTTGAAACTTTCAATTTTAGGAAGAAAATTTGGTGGAATTTTTTGAATTTCAAAAATTATTTTTACGATTTTTGGTACCAATTTTAAATTAACTTTTTGGAATAAATTTCTGCTAAAACCCAAAGGTTTTCCTCTTGGAAATTCTCTTACAAACCATTCAAAATCCTTTTCAATTCCATAATTTATGATTTGCGGAACTATCTTTTTGATTTTGAGTTTGCTTTTTTTGAGCCTCAATAAAAAATTTATTTCTCGGTTGAACTTATTTTTTGCATCCAAATTAAAGTGCAACCTACCATAAAATCCAATCCTTTCTCCATCTTTTGTTTGACAAGCTGAAAAGTAGCGATGTTTTCCAGCTCCATGCTTTCTCAAAAATTCTTTTGGAGAAATTTCTGGTTTCAATTTTAATTCTCTTAATTTTTTCTCAATTTTTTCTCCAATTTTTGGAATTAAAATACTTCCAGTTTTTGGTATTCTCATTTTTTCAAAAGTTCAAAATACAATTTTTCATAATTTTTTACCATAATTTCTGCTGTGAAATTTTCCTCAACCCACTTTCTACAATCTTCCCTTTTTATTTTTTCAATTTCTTTTACAGCTTCGACTGCTTCTTCTATCGTCTCAACGACAAAACCTGTTTTTCCATTCTTTACCACTTCTGGCACCGATCCCATTTTGAAAGCAATCACTGGAGTCCCACAAGCCATCGCTTCTACCATATTCAATCCAAAAGGTTCGTGCCATTCGATAGGGTACAAAAGTGCCTTAGCTTCACCATAAATTTTAGCCTTTTCTTTTCTTGAAAATTCTCCGATGAATTTTATATTTTTTCCCAATTTTGGCTTTATTCTCTTTTCAAAGTAATCTACTTGATGAGGATCTAACCTTCCTGCCAAAATCAACTTTACCTTTGCTCTCTTTGCAATTTCTATTGCGTTCTCAATCCCCTTGTATTTGTCCACTCTAGCACACCACAAAAAATAATCTTTTGGCCTAGGGTTGAACTTGAATTCCTCAATCCTAATTCCGTTATAAATTACTTTAACAAAGTTTAGTTTAACAGCAGACAATCTCTTTTGTGCCTTTGAAATGGCAACAAAGTTTTGATTTCTAAAATGCTTCAAAAGTTGCAATCTGATATCTTTCTTGAGGTCTTTTGTAGTATAAAGAGGATTGTGAATGGTATGGAGAGAAATTGTTTTTGTTAGGGGTGCAAAATAAAGCTCCCACAAATCGATATGAGTATGGATGATGTCAAACTCCTTTGCCCTTTTGTAAGCTTCTGCCAAGTTCAATAAATTATATCTTGGATCTTCCCAAGAAATTCCAGATTCAATTAGAGAGCGAGGAACGGTAGCTATCAATTTACAAGGGACCTTTGAATCACCCGAAGCAAACAGAGTTACTTTATGTCCAAGTTTTGTCAACCCTTCACAAAGATTGTAAACTACCCATTCAATCCCTCCGTATTTTTTTGGCGGAATTGAAAACCAAAGAGGAGCAACTTGAGCGATTTTAAGCTTTCTCATAAAATTTGATAGTAAATTTTTTCATAATTTTCGACCATTTTTTCAATTGTAAAATTTTCTTTCACCCAAATTCTACAATCTTCTCTTTTTATTTTATCCACCATTTTTATTGCCTCAACCGCTTCTTTAATATTTTTGATAATAAAACCAGTTTCCCCATTTTTGACAATTTCAGGAATCGATCCTTTTGGGAAAGCAATCACTGGAGTTCCGCAGGCCATTGCTTCTATTAGACAAAGCCCAAAAGGTTCTTCCCATTGGAGGGGAAAGATGAAACCTTTTGCATTTCGATAATAATGAACCAGTTTTTCCTGGGCTATCTCTCCAATGTATTTAATTTTTTCATTCAAATGTGGCTTAATTTTTTTCTTGAAATAATCTTCGTACATTGGCTGCAGCTGCCCAATTAAAATTAATTTTACTTTTGCTTTTTTTGCAATCAAAACTGCCTCTTCTGTTCCCTTTGCTGGAGAGATTCTCCCAACCCAAATAAAATAATCCTTTGGCTTTTTATTAAATTTGAAAAGAGAAATATCGATGCCATTGTAGACAACGTATTCTTTCTTAAACCTTACTGGAGAATTTTCCCTCTCTTTTTTTGAAACAAAGACGACGTTTGAATCTTTGAAATACTTTAAAACTTCCCAGCGGTGATCGTTTTTTGGCGGGATGTTATGGAAAGTATGTAAAACTGGCGTTTTAACAAAATTTTGAAAAAACATTCCAAGCGGTGTCCAGTGAGAATGGATAATGTCAAAATTTTTTGCTTTTTTAAAAGCTAAAGAATAATTCAAATTGTTCCACCACCAATCTTGCCAAGGGATGCCTCGAGATATTAATCCTCTTTTTGTTACCCAAAACAACTTCGCTCTAGTTTTTGAATCTCCCGAGGCAAAGAGGGCAACTTTGTGGCCTCTTTCGATTAATCCTTCCGTTAAATGATAAATGATTCTTTCCGTCCCTCCGTATTTTTTTGGAGGGATTGAAAACCAAAGGGGAGCAATTTGTGCGATTTTAAGCCTTCTCATTTTTCTTTATTATTTTTTTGTAAAGTTTTTCATAGCGATTGACCATTCTTCTTAAACTAAAATTTTCTTTTACCCAGTTCCTGCAATTTTCCCTTTTTATTTTTTCAATTTTTTTCAAAGCAGAAACCGCTTCTTCAATCGAATTTACCAAAAATCCTGTTTCCCCATCCTTTATCAACTCTGTCATCGAACCTTGTTTGAAAGCAATCACCGGAGTTCCGCAGGCCATTGCTTCAATGACTACTAAACCGAATGGCTCCGGCCTTTTAACGGGAAACAAAAATGCCTTTGCTCCTTGTAAAAGTTGAATTTTCTTTTTGAAATCCGCAGCACCGACAAACTGAATTTTTTTCCCATCTATCAAAGGTTTTATTCTAAACTCAAAATAATCTGCATACTCTCTCAAAATCGGACCAGAAATTATCAACTTTTCTCCAGCAAGCTTTGCAATATCGATTGCCTCTGCAATCCCCTTATCAGGACCAATCCTCGATAACCAGAGCAAATAATCTTTTGGCTTTTCTGAAAAGGGATACTTTTCTAAAGGGAGACCATGGTAGATTGTTTTCACAACATTTATTCCAGCAGCCCTTTTCATTTGATCTTTAGAAATTGCAACAAAATTTATGTTTGGAAATTTTTTGTAAAGGGTGATTACCTCCTCGGTTAAAGGGTGATGCAAGGTTGTAACAATCGGAGGTTTTAAAAATTTTGAATAAGGGCAAGTGTACCATTCGCAATGGTCGTGGATGATATCAAAGTTTTCTTGCAATTCGATCAATTTTTGATAGAGCAAAGAAAAAACAGCATGGGGGGTTCTTAAGTTTGAACTCCAAAGAGAAGAAGGCCAAACAGGAATCAATTTCGCCTTAGTTTTTGAATCTCCGGTAGCAAACAGCCAAACATCGTGCCCTCTTCTCACTAATTCATCACAAAGCCAAGAGATTACCAATTCAGTTCCCCCATAGGTTTTTGGAGGAACAGAAATCCAAGGTGGAGCAACTTGAGCTATTCTCATAATTGAAAAAACTTTAAGTTTATTATAACATAAATTGATGGAAAGATCTCCGATTGATGAAATAAAATCTCGATTAGACATTGTCGAGGTAATTTCCTCTTACATTCCTTTAAAAAAATGCGGGGCAAATTATAGAGCCCTTTGTCCTTTCCATTCAGAGAAAAATCCTTCTTTCTTTGTTTCTCCAGCAAGACAAATTTGGCATTGTTTTGGGTGCTTCTTGCCGGAGACTCCAATTAAAACTAATTTGGGCTATCACAAAATCGAGGATCTAAAAGTTGGAGATTTAGTTCAAACTCATACTGGAAGGTTTATGCCAGTTTTAAGATCTTTATGGAGGCCTTATAAAGGAGAAATTTTAGAAATTAAAGTTAGGAAATCAAATGAAGTAATTTCTTTAACAGCAGACCATGAAGTTTTCGTGATAAAAACTAAACATTGTCCCCATAAATCTCGCCAAACAAGAATTTGTCAGTGGAACTGTAAAAAGAAGTATTGTCCAAGATTTTATTTGAATTACAAAATTGAAAAATTGCAGGCAAAAGAACTTTCGAAAGATGATTTTTTGCTTTATCCAGTAAATGAAACTGTTAAAGATTTAGAGTACATCGACCTGGAAAAATATTATACAAGAAAAGAAAGCAATTTTGGACCAGAGATTAAAGAAATTCCAACAAGAATAAAAGTTGATGAAAAATTTCTCAGGTTAATTGGTTACTATATAGCAGAAGGGAGTAATCACCGAGCTTATATTCGCTTTAGCCTAGGAGAAAAAGAATTAGAATTTGCAAAAGAAATAAAAAAATTAATAGAAGAAATTTTTGAAATAAAAGCGAGCATTCACAAAAGAAAGGGAAGCAAAAAAACAGGTTTGGAAGTTTCTGCTTGCAACTCAAAATTATCGAATATTTTTGAAAATCTTTGCGGAAAAGGATCGGATAAAAAATACATTCCTTTTGAGTTTCAATTTTTGCCTCCAGAAAAACAACGGATAATTTTAGAAGCTATTTGGAGGGGTGATGGGACTCGTGGAAAGGTAAATAAATGCAAAACAAAAAGATATTATCGAGCAATCACTACAACCTCTCTTTTATTAGCTGAGCAGTTAAGAGATATTTTATTGCGACTAGGTAAGGAGCCAATATTTTTTATTCGAAAAGAAAAAATTGATAAAAAAGGAGTTCATCATAAAACATCTTATACAATAAGCTGGCAAGAAAATTATAAACTTCATTTTTCTTACTTTTGGAGAGATCCAAAGACCAAAGTTTTATATTGGCTTTTGCCAATTAAAGAAATCAAAAAGAAATATTATGAAGGCGATACTTTCGATTTGACGGTCGCACTTGATCATTCTTACGTAGCGGGCCCTTTTGCAGTCTCAAATTGCGGAAAAGGAGGCGATATTTTCAAATTCATAATGGAAATTGAAGGAGTAGAATTTGGGGATGCATTAAGAATTTTGGCAAAAAAGGCAGGAGTAGAATTGAAACCAATTTCTCCAGAGTATCAGAAATTGAAAACTGAAAGGCAAAGATTGTACGAAATTTGTGAACTAGCTTGTAAATTTTTTGAAAAACAACTGGAAGGGAAAACAGGAAAGGAAGTGATTAAATATTTAACGGGAAGGGGGATAAGCGAAGAATCGATTAAAAAATGGAGGATTGGCTGGGCTCCGGAAACAAAAAGGGCATTAATTGACTTTTTGGTTAAAAAAGGATATAAAAAAGAGGAAGTTGAAAAAGCAGGACTGGCAATTAAAACAGAATCTCATGAATATTTTGACAGATTTAGAGGAAGAATAATTTTTCCAATTTTTGACATAAATTCGCAGGTCATTGGTTTTGGTGGAAGGGTTTTTAAAAAAGAGCAGGGAGCAAAATACATAAACACTCCGAATACTTTGATTTATGATAAATCGAGAATTCTTTATGGTTTAGACAGGGCAAAAGTAGATATCAGAAAGAAAAACTTTTGCATTCTAGTCGAAGGTTACACTGACACAATTTTGGCTCATCAAGCAGGCTTTGAAAACACAGCTTCAGTTTCTGGTACTGCTTTGACTCAATACCAATTGGCAACTTTAAAAAGATACTCTGATAACTTGTATTTGGCATTTGACATGGACATTGCAGGAGATTTTGCGACAAAGAGGGGAATAGATTTGGCCCAAGAGTCGGGATTCAACATTAAGGTTTTGATTTTGCCAAAAGAAAAAGATCCTGCTGATATTATTTCTCAAGACCCAAAGGAATTTGAAAAAATAGTACTCAATGCGATTTCAATTTTAGATTTTTATTTTCAAAGTGCCTTTTCAAATTTCGATAAAAATACTTTAGAGGGAAGAAAAGAGATTCTCAAAATTCTTTTACCAGTTATAAAGAGAATTGAAAACAAAGTTGAACAATCTTTTTGGGTTTCAAAATTGGCAAAAGAATTGGATACAAGAGAAGAAAACGTTTGGGAAGAGCTTGAAAAACTGAAATTGGAAGAAAGGGGAATTGGAATTGAAAAAGAGGAGGAGAGAATTTTGCAAAGGCCAAGGGAAGAAGTTTTAGAAGAGAGGCTTTTAACTTTGTTATTAAAATTTCCAGAAAATATAAATTTGATCGATGAAAATTTTCAAACTTTCTTGAGTCAAAAAGGAAAAGAAATTTTAGAAAATCTCAAAACCCAAAACAAAATTTTCTCATCAGAGACAAAAGAATATTTTGATATTCTCTCTTTAAGAGCGGAGGTTGAGGAAATTGAAAAAGAAAAGGTTGTTCCTGAAATAAAATTTTGCTTAAGAGAAATCAAATTGATTAAACTAAAAAAGGAACTTGAGGAGGCATCGAAAGAATTGAAAAAGGCAGAGGAGGAAAAAGATGAGAAAAAGGTTAGGGCATTAATAGAAAAAATTAGCCAAATTTCAAAAAATTTGAGCAAAATATGAAGAAAAAGAAAATAAAAAAGAAAAAGGGAAGAAGGAAGGAGGAAGAAGGAAGAAAAAAAAGGGGAAGAAGGAAGAAGGAAGTAGGAAGAAGGAGAAAAAAGGAGGTTTTTGTTGAGGATAAACTCTCTCAATTGATTCAAAAAGGGAAAGAGAGGGGTTTTGTTACTTTTTCAGAAATTTTGTATTTCTTTCCAGAAGTTGAGGAAGACATTGAAGGTTTAGAAAAACTCTATGAAACTTTGGAAAAAGAGGGAATTGAAGTTAGAGAGCATAGGGAATTTTTAGTGCCGGAAGAAGAGGAAGAATTGATTCCTGAGGCAAAAATTGACCCCGTTCAAATGTATTTAAAAGAAATTGGAGAAACTCCAACATTGACAGCAGAAGAAGAGAAAGAGTTAGCAAAGAGGATTGAAAAAGGAGACCAGGCTGCAAAGGAAAAATTGATAAAGGCAAATTTGAGGCTTGTAGTATCCATTGCAAAAAAATATGTTGGAAAATCTCCCCATATGACCCTTTTGGATTTGATTCAAGAAGGAAACATTGGGCTCTTTAGGGCAGTTGAAAAATTCGATTGGAGAAAAGGATACAAATTTTCAACTTATGCAACTTGGTGGATAAGGCAGGCAATAACTAGGGCTTTGGCAGATCAGGCAAGGACAATCAGAATTCCAGTCCATATGGTTGAATTACTAACAAAATTCAATCAAGTAAAGAGAAGGTTATTGCAGGATTTGGGAAGGGAACCATTGCCAGAGGAAATTGCTGCAGAAATGGGAATTGAAGTTGACAAGGTCCATCATTTAATAAAAATTTCACAGGGGACGGTTTCTTTGGAAACTCCAGTCGGGGAGGATGAAG
>Ga0080004_1069902_pt1 | contig 49886 bp, 44 predicted proteins | sample WasSprMetagenome_FD_69207 | JGI IMG/M metagenome (GOLD analysis project Ga0080004, IMG submission 69207) | Sulfidic aquatic microbial communities from Washburn Spring, Yellowstone National Park, USA - WS (SPADES assembly) (version 2) | ecosystem: Environmental > Aquatic > Thermal springs > Hot...
GGGGGTCGGCGCAGAGAGGAATGGCTATAATCTGAACCTCATTTCTCAAGCCTTGGGGGAAAAGAGGGCGAATGGGACGGTCCATCATCCGAGCATAGGTTATCGCCCGCTCGGATGGTCTCCCCTCTCGCTTGAAAAATCCACCGGGAATCTTTCCCACCGCATATAGACGCTCCTCAAACTCGCAGGTGAGTGGAAGGAAATCTATGTCCTCCCTCGTCTCGGGTGAGGAACAAACCGTGACTAAAACAACGCTATCCCCTTCCTTAACAACAACAGAGGCATTTGCCTGCCTAGCCAATAAGCCCGTTTCAATTATGAGTGGTCTCCCACCTATTTCTCTCTCTACTACGGTTGGTTCCATTTTATCCTCTCAATCTGAGCTTTCTTATTATTTCTCTATATTTCTCCGGATTATGCTCTGCCAGATAATTGAGCAGGCGTCTTCTCCTTCCTACCATCATCAGGAGTCCGCGGCGGGAATGGAAATCCTTGTGATGCTCACGCAGGTGCTGAGATAACTTGTTTATCCTTCTTGTAAGAAGAGCGATTTGCACCTCTACCGAGCCGGTATCCTTCTCGTGGCGCGCGAACTCGGATATAATCTTCTGTTTTTCCTCCTTTAGAAGTGGCATCTTAAAAACTTTCACCTCCATTAAATTTCTTTAATAAAGATTAACAAAAAGAAGGGCAATTGTCAAATCATTGGATAATCTCATAACATTTGAGAATCATTCTAATTCCTCACCCTTGCATTGTAACTTTAGGAGCGAAACGACACCACATTCTTTTCATTACAAGCGATGGGAAGCAATCTCTTTTGAGATTGCCACGCCTCCCTTACGGGAGGTTCGCAATGACAGAGGGGTTGTCATTGCGAGGAGCGAAGCGACGAAGCAATCTCGTATTTACTTACAGAGACGGAACGAGATTGCCACGGCTTCTCTGCGGGAAGCCTCGCAATGACAGACTTTTTTCCCAAAATAGAAATTACCACGCCTTCTGCGGTGCGGAAGGCTCGCATCTATGGGTATAGGTTTTGCTATGAGATTTGTCTCATCCACTTATATGAATCCATTCTCCTAACTCTAACTTAAAAATTCGTTCTAATTAATTTGTTTGATATTTTTGGTATACACGATGCTTCTTTTTCTTCCCATCCATTAGAAAAGGATTAAGTTTTATACATAAAATCGCTATCTCTACTCTTTATCCCCCTCCGTTTCCAAAACCTATACCCATGCCAGCAATGACAAAACCCCTCTCAATCGATTCCATCACATTAAACTTCCCTAACCACCTCTAAGCGATTCCAATCTCCGCAAAATTGAAAGTAGATGTGCGGTGAGCTTTTCCTTTTCCGCTATCTTCATCGCTGATTTCGCATCACGCTTGAATTGCTGGAGGGAATAGGAGATGAAGGAGCTTCGCTTGAGGAAATCCTCAACGGATAAGGGGGAGAAGAAGCGAGCAGTCCTTCCCGTTGGCAGGGTATGACTCGGACCAGCGATGTAATCTCCTATAGCAGTGGGCGAGAAATCCCCCAAGAAAATCGCGCCCGCATTCTCTATAAATGGAACTATTTCTTCTCCCTCTTCCATCATTATCTCCAGATGCTCGGGAGCGAAATCGTTTACAAATTCAATCGCCATTTCCAGAGAATTTGCGATTATTATGTATCCTCTATTCCCCAAGCTCTCCTCAATTATCTCCCTCCTCTCCATTCCCCGGATGAGAGCTTCTATCTCCCTCAAAACTCGCTCGGCGAGCTCTTGAGAGGTTGTAACCAACACGGACCAAGCAAGTGGGTCGTGTTCAGCTTGGGCAAGGAGGTCCAAGGCGATGAAATGGGGATTCGCTTTCTCATCAGCGAGGATGAGGACTTCGCTCGGTCCCGCTATGCTCTCTATTCCCACATAACCAAACACCTCCTTCTTCGCTCCCGCAACGATTGCCCCACCAGGACCAACGATTTTATCAACTTTGGGGATGCTCTCCGTTCCGAAAGCCATAGCGGAAATGGCGTGGGCGCCTCCCGCCCTTATAACTTTCTCTATCCCCAGCTCCTTCGCCGTCGCGAGGATGAGGGGATGGATTTCCCCATCTTTCTGTGGTGGCGAGCATACGATTATCTCCTTAACCCCCGCCACCTGAGCGGGAATGGCTGTCATAAGAAGGGTAGAGGGATAGGGAGCCCTTCCTCCCGGGATGTAAATTCCCACCCTCTCTATTGGACGGATGAAGCTTGCTAATTTGGTCCCATTGGGAAGATGCAAAATCGTTTCCCTCAAATTCTTCAAAATAGCCTTGTGATATCTTTCAATATTTCTTCTCGCTCGCCTTATCGCTGATAGAAAGCTCTTGCTCGCTTTCTTGTGAGCTTCCTCCAAGTCCTCTGGTGAGACGAGCAGGCTCTTCACATTTGGCGAATCAAATTCCCGAACGAATCGAAGGAGAACGGAATCTCCGCCCTCCTTCACTTTTTGAATTATCTCTTTGGCAAGGTCGAGAGCCAACTCCTCAAAAGGAGGGCGATTTAAGAGCTTTCCAATCTCCTCCTTATCTCTATCTATTCTAAGAACTCGCACCGCAGACCAGCTCTAAATTCGTGAATTCGGGGAAGGGTCCTATGCGAAAACCGCCGTCCTCTCTCTTCAATTGTATTTCCTCTTTTCTATTCCCTTGATTATCAAGGATGAATACACGAGTTGTCTTAAGGTCCCAACTGCTGTTCAATTCCTTCGGCTTTATCAGGACCTCCTTCCCCGCTCCGATGTGAAGCACTGCCCTCCTCGCTCCCTTGGAGACCATTTCCACCTCCACTCCCTCCTCATCGCTGAAAATATATCCGGGCGCCTTTATGCTCGTTATCGTTTTCCCATCCTTCAAAACCATAAACTGCTCAATCTTTGGACCCTTAACATAGAAGCCATTCTGGGGAAGGAGATAGCTCTTGCCATTTCTCTCCAATCTGTAGGGCTTCTCCCCGAAGTTGACTATGACCTCCGTCCCATCGCTGAAGACGGTTCTTTGCACATCGTGGTCGGGAGTGACGAATTCATGTTTTATCATCTCCTTATCGGCGATAACCTCGTGCAATTTGCAGGTCACACGATAGCTTCGGAGGAACAAATCCCTATTGCTGTTCCAAGTTCTGCTCCAGAACATAGGAATCGTTCCATAGAGGATATTGAAGGCATTCTTCTTGGGGGTTATCTCGGGTGCTGCTTCAAGGAGGAAATCGGTTGAATCTCCCCAATACCAAGTGGGGACTATGCAGTCATGGAAGACAAGTTCCCATAGAGGAGCTCTCCACTTATGCCCGATTCCCCATTTCTCATATGCCTCCCAGCTCGGGAGTTTGTGTCCCCAGGGGTCAGTGAACTCCTCCTGTTTGGATTTAGGTCTTATGAGATGACCGGCTGGCCAGGAGAAGAAGGGATTACAGCTCATCATACCCTCAATGTAATCAAGGACGGGGACAGCCCACCATATCCCATGTTCTCCTCCCACGACCAACTTCAGGGAACGAACATAGGAGAGGAGTTCAACCCCACATTGCCTCTTGCCCGCTCTTGTCAGGGGATGATTTGGGTCGTAACATTCGTATAATCCTTCGGCGGTTGTGACATCTATGAAGCGTCCGATGAATGGATATTGTTGGAGGACTTTGGGGATTACCTCTTGCGCTGCTGAGCGCCAGAGGGCGGGACAGCGTTTCATAAATTGCGTCTTCTTATCCCAAGTTAGCCAAGCTGTCATCCTCTGCCCATCAGCCCTCAAAACGACATCATCGGGGATTCTCCCGTGGTGAGAATCCACTCCCTTTCCTTCCTCAATGGGCAGGATATCGGTGTAATTATCGTATTCGCTCGTGATATAGCCGAGGGAATTGACCTTCAAAAGATTCTCAGGCGAGCTCCTTCCGTGGAGGAGCATCTTCTCTATTCCATAGGTCTTCGCCTCTAAAGCGAAGGATAGATAATCCCCTCTATTCCCCTCAAACCAAACATCGGGAGCGCCGAAGAGGCGGCGGATATTGGGATTCTTCTTCACTTTCTCGCTGAATGGGACTATTAGCCCCTTGCTCTTCGCATACTCCCTATATGCCTTTGCTAAAGCCACATAGCTTCCATCGCTCGTGAAATGGAGGATAAGCTCTCTTGGATAGGAGAATTTCCCCTTGCTTGGTTCCCAATATATGCGTGGGGCGGGGAGCTCTTTCCCCTTGAATCTGAATTTGGGGAAAAATACCGTCGCATCATCGGGAGTATCAAGGATAATCAGATAGCCTGCTTCGCTGTCCAAATCGCAAACTCCTACGAAATTTATATCAAGACGACCACCTTCCAATGCACCTCGGGGATATTCCACAAGGGGATAAAGATGCCCATCGCAGTAGTCGGTTACGGCGATGACGCCTCTCTTGAAGTCGGTGAGGAAAGGTTCAAGGGAGAAGAATCCCCAAAATGGTTCATCCTTATCTTCCTTATTGACCTTTATCTGAATTTGGGGAAGTTGGGGGTTGAGAGTTATCTCATACTGAGCCTCTATCAATTTCCCGCTATGGTCGGGAAGGGATGTCTTGAAGCTAATCCCATTGGCAATCTTCTTAACCTCTCGGAAGGCTCTCTCGGGGGCAATCTCCCTTTCCGGTTGTTCCCAAACCGTTCCTTTCTTTAAATCCTTAACGCTCATCGTCCCTTTACTTGCGTCAATTGTGAGACGCAATAGACCGTTATTTAAAATCCAGATATCGCCTTTGCTTTCTATGTTCGTCTTCGCCATAGCGAAAAGTGACACCTCCAAAATTAGGATTAGAAATATAATAAATCTTTTCTCCATTTAAATCACCTCACTATTTCAAATATCAAAGGAGTCCAAGGGGAAAGGGTTGCTTTTATTTTATTGGTGGTGCCGAAATCCTTCCCGCTCAAAATCTCCTTGATTTTAGCCTTGCGAGGGAAAACAATTTCCAACTCTTCCTCCTTCTCAATAGCATCGTTTCCCGGATAGCCGATTTGCCTCAATTCCTCCACCCCGAACTCGGGATTGCGAATCAAAGCGATGTATTCGCCCTTCTCTCCCTTGTATCTCCACACTTCAAGGCAATCAGCCAATTCCCCATCCGCTTTCTTAACTTTAATCGGTGCCTCCAATCCATTTTCCCTCAACAAATCGGCGAACAATTTCCTGAAAGCATACCCTTGAGGAGGTGAGAGACGAAGTTTTGGATAAACCCTCACATCCAAATTGAGATAAATCACCTTCCCCTTCCCAACTTTCCTCTCAATTACCGCTGGAGCCTTAGCGGAAAACCGGGCTTTGCCCGTTGTCGTCTCAATATCGGCTTCAAATACGGGAAGAGGAGCATATCGCTCATCAATCCTTATCTCGCCCCCTTCCGCATCGGGATGCCATCCCACGGATTTTCTCTTTATCCCAAACAAATCATCAAGCTGTCCCTTCGGCAACCTCTTACAATGCTCATCCATAGTGGCTATCATATTGTCCGCTATGAGGATTCCTCCCGTGCGCACGAACCTCTCTATCTCCTGGCATTCTTTTTTGGACATAGCGACGGATTGAGGAAGGATTAGGACCCTATAACCCTTCTTCATTAGTTCCCCATTTTCTATTTGTTCTGATGAGATGAAGTTGTATTGAAGACCTATATCTTCAACGAGGCGAACGAATCCGTCCCTCGCCTTGGCGAAGCGGGAATGCACTCTCTCATAGGAGGAGAACCTGCGCGGCCAGGTATTTCCGTCCTCGCGGGAATCAAACATCCAATGGGCGCGGATGCTCGCTTGGGAATAATGGATGGCAATGGGGTCCACTATCGGCTGAAGCTGGAAGAAAAGCGGCGCCGTCGCCTTTATCTCCCCGATTATCTTCGCTAATTCCCTTCCCCTTTCCGTTATGGGCATATCCTCCTTTTCCTTCTCAATGCATCTTGAATTCTCGTCATCCCAGACAAGGCAGCCCTTGTCCCCGTGGAGGAGAAGCCACCATAATTTTCTCCTGATGCGATTGTAATCGGTGCCGAAGACAGTGCTTATTATCGGTGCATTTTGGGGGAAGAAGGAACGAAATATCTCCCTGCTGTTGCAGATATCGTAGGGCTCAACCCAATCCAAGGCTTGAGATAAGAGGTAGAGATTGTAGCCACCCCAAGCGCTGGGCATCTGTGCTCCCTCAATTCCCACGGGCGTCTCGGGGTCAAGTTGATGGATTATCTGGCGCATTCTATCAAGTGTTTGGGCGAAGGTCCAATCCATAAAAGCCCTGTGGTCCGCCCAGGGAGAATAATTCTCCAATCTACCGCTCTCCAAATCCCTCTTCTCCCTTTCCTTTATCTCATAAGTGGTCATCGGCTCAACTTCATCCCAGCGGGAGAAATTCGTCCCCCATTCCTCGTTCAGAGCCTCAAGAGAGCCGTATTCCCTCTTCAACCATTCCCGAAAGGCTTGGAGGGTATAAGGGGAGAAGCAGTAGTCCATTGGATTGGCGAAGAAGCCAATTGAAGGCTCATCTCGGAGGTCATAGAGTAGGGGCTTATGAGGGGAATAGAGGGAGACGAAATCCTTCAATTCCTTTTCCGCTTTCTCCCAGAAGGAAGGGTCGTGGAAGCAGGGCTTTCGGATGAGGAATTCCTTGCTGTGAGTAGAAGTATAGGATTTGAAGTCGTTATCGTAAAGGGGCTGTCGGCTGTGAAGGAAGCAGAGTTCAAAGACGAGGTTTTCCGCATAGAAGCCGAAGTTCTGTTGGACGAAGGGCTTGGGGTCTCTTCCTCGGAAGCATTCCTCGGCTGTGAAGCCTAATTCCTTCAACCTCTGCACCCAGAGGGGGAAGTTCTTAACATCTCCCGTGCTCCACATAATCACCTGATACTTATCCCATCCTCGCCAGAACTTCTGGGCGGGGAAAGAAGGGAGAGCTTGAGATAATACAAGTAAAAAGAAAGCCTGGCTTAAATAGTTCCATCCCTTCATAGCGATTGAATTTTACATCATTTCAAAAGGGGAGACAAGTCCCCGCCTTAATGATTTGTTTCCAAGAGCCTTGCCAGCTCCTCCCCAGAACCTCCCCTGAACCTCGCAAAAACCTCCTTTAAATATCCCGTTCCTTTCCTCTCACTAATATCCAAGATATATCCCCAAATATAGAGGAATCCACTTTTCCCTTTATCCCTTAAAAGCTCTTGAGAATCCCTGAACTGCCGATAAAAACGCAAAACCTCCTCGTTTCTCTCTTTTAAAAAGGCATCCAGTTTCCCTTTTAAAAAGGAAAGCGAAGAGGGAAGATTATCAAGGAAAAGCTTTAAAAGCAATCTTTCACCTATGCATCCATTTGCCCACTCCTCGGGCTCCTCATAGGGACCTATGGGAGGGATAATATGATGTCCCCACTCGTGAGCCACCTCCCTAATCAATTCCACCTCCTCCCTTCCCTTCTCAATCTGATAAATATAGATATTCCTTCCCACCTGCTCCCCTCCCGCCTCTCCACCCTCGCACAACCATATATCCACAATCCCGTCCTTGCTCCATTGCGATGTCTTCCCCAGATACTTGCTTCCCAGAATGTAAAAATATAAGGAATAGGCGAGAATCTTTTTAGCCAAAGTTAGATAATCGTTGCCCCAAGAGGAAAGAAAGCGAGAGGGAAAATAGAGGCGGAAAACCATTTTGTATTTATCGTTTCCCTCAACATAGCCGTAAAGAACGCGATTGAATCTCGCTTTGTGGATTGGGTCAATTTGGATTGTGTTGGGAGGGAAAAAGGGCTTTGAGGTCAATAAAGCCTTCATATTCGCGATTTCAATCCTTTCAAATGGCAAGTCAGGAGGGAATTGGAAGGGAAATTCTCGGGGAAATTGCTCAGCGATGAGGGGAAGAGAGAACAAAAGGAGAAAAAAGAATCTTTTCATCTCTTTTTCTTAAGCAACTCATTAATTATCTCAACGGGATGAAGGACTTTTATCCTTTTGGGAAGGACGCTCTTCAATTGCATTATGCAGGAAGGGCAACCAGTGGCAACCGCCTCCGCTTTCGCTTCCAAAACCCTCTCCTTTTTCCTCTCTCCCACCGCACGGGAGGTCTCGTAATAAAACAAATTGAAGCTTCCCGCCCCACCACAACATCTATCCGCGTCCCTCATCTCCACGAAGTTCTCTCCTGCTATATCTTGAAGAATCTTCCTCGGCTCCAACCAAATCTTCTGCCCCCTCCTCAAATGGCAGGGGTCGTGATATGTTAATTTTTGGGAAAATTCAGGAAGCCCCTCGGGCAATCCCAGCTCCAATAAAAGCTCGCTTACATCCCTTACCTTTGAGGAATCCCACTCCAATCCCAAAATCCTATTCCATTCCTTCTTCAGGGATAAGCCGCAGGAAGCACAAGCCGATACAATGTAATCAACATCAAGGGAAGAGAAGATATCTATGTTCTTCTGGGCAAGATATCTTGCTCCCTCTATTATATCCCCGCTTATATATAGAGGAGTTCCACAGCACATCTGCCCCTTGGGAATCACCACTTCCACGCCGAGTTTGGTGAGAACCTCAACAAGGGAAGTTCCGATATTGGGATATATATAATTCGTGGCGCAGCCGACGAAGAAGGCGACGCGCATCTTCTTTTCTCCCTGGGCGGGAACGACCTCGGGATAGCGAGAAAGGAAGGGTTTAAGTGTGAATAGGGGGATGGGTCTTCCCATTGGCATACCGAGGAGGGGGAAGAAAAGCCTTGCCGGGCTGAATCGCCAGAAAAGGAGGGTGATTCGTTGAAGGATTCCGAGAATTATAACCGAGAAAGGGAACATCCTCCTCGCTCGCATAAAATAACGAAAAACAACCCTTTTCCCAAGAGAGAGGGATTTATCTTTAACTTCTTCCGCCCTTGCGGAGATGAAAACGCGGTCCAACTCCACTCCACTCGGGCATTCCTCTACGCAGGCTTTACAGATGAGGCAGCGAAAGATTGGATTATGCCATTTGGGAGTGAAATGAACAGCTCCTTTTAATAGGTTCTTGACGAGCTGCAGCCTTCCCCGCGGCGAATAGGGCTCCGTCTTGAGCTCGCTGAAGATTGGGCAGACAGCTCTGCAAAAACCGCATTTCATACATTTAACGATTTCCTCGCTGAGCATATAAGAATATTATGGCAAATGAAAGGGCGAAAATAAAGCGAATGTATAATTCCATAACATTTGAGACTCCTTCTAATTCTCTATCCTCTTCATTGTAATTACGAGGAGCGAAGCCGACGAAGCAATCTCTTTTTTTCTGCATTTGAGATTGCCACGGGCTCCCGTAGGGAGCCCTAGCAATGACAAAACTCCCTTCCTTTTTTAGCGAGTCCAATATCTCTCTAAGATTATTAAGCGAAAAGACCACCCTCTCACTGATTGGATAACAACCCTCCGTAGTAATGCGCCCAAAAAGAAACGATGTAATACCCCAACATAAGCGCTACGAGAAGGTAGAAACCAATTGAGGCGCCGATTATCCAGCGATGGCTTGAAACCACCGCTTCTCCCTCAAGCCTTTGCGCCACGAGCTCAAGAGCCTCGGGCAACCTTCCACCTTCCTCACCCGCCCTGAGCATATTTATCGCCGAGGGAGGAAGTATCCTTGCCCTATCCAAAATGTTTGATAACCTCTCCCCCGCTGATACCCTCTGCACTATCTCTTCTGTCTTTCTCTTTATCTCCGGACTACCCGAGCTCTCTCCCGCCAATCTCAAAGCCTCGGAGGGCGATACCCCAGCGGAGTAAAGATGGGAAAGGGCGATTAGGAAACGAGCAAGGGCGTATTTCTTCGCCATTGAGGAAATGCCGGGGAGGCTTGACTTCAATATATCAACGATTTTAGTGTAGACCCTTGGGGGGATTATCAGCTTCACAACAACAAAATAAAGGGCAATTAGAAGAGCGCCCTCCATTGTATATCTTAACCCTACATTAAGAGCGAGCTTGTCCCCCAGCAAAACACCCCTCAGCAATAAGGGTAAGATAAATATGGCGAAAATAGCCACAACTATGAGGAATTTGGGATAAAGAGTCCAAATACTCAACTTCCTTCTCATTTCTATATCTCTTTCAATGATCCCAGCGATGTTCCCGCAGGCATCGGCGAGCTTTCCACTTTCCTCGCCTGCCCGAATGATGCTGACGGCAAGGGGAGAAAATACATCGGGAAATTTCGCCATCGCCTGGGAGAGGGGCTTTCCCTGGCTCGCCTCCTCCCTCAACTTCCTTATCGTTATCCGCAAAAGGGGAAATGATTGGGCTTCAATAGCCCCTAAAGCTTGAACGATTCCCACGCCCGCGCTCAATTGATATTGCAATTCACGGAAGAAATGCGCCAAATCAGCCAGTCTTAACATCGCTCTCGCCTCCTTTCCATAGAGGAATACTTACAAGCCTCTTTGACCAGCTAATATAATCCGAAAGGCGCCAAGCGCCTCCCTCTGCCAGCTCCTCAATCCCGCAGATAGGATTCTCACAAAGCAGACAAGCGCCATCGCAATTCAAGGGCTCAAATTTATCCCCATTCCTCACATAAATAGGCACATCTATCCCCTCACAGTTCCTTGAGGAAGCGAAATACTTGTTCAACCCCTCAACTATCGGCTTTCCCTCATATTCCTTTCCTGTCAAGGCAAACTCCATACAAAGGGCAAATGTCAATCCCTCCTCATCGCAGATTCTCCTGAGAATTGAGAAAACCTTTTTCCTGTAATCAATCTTTGCGTGAAGCGAATAGCCTATCTTTTCCTGAAATAGCTCCCTATAAGCGGGAATTAGCTTTTTATCAAGGCGGGCGAGAAGGGAGAAAACCTCCCTCCTGGTCTTAACGGGAATATCAACTATGCTCCCCACGATGTGTTTAGCTCCCGCTTCTTTAACAATTTTCACCAACCGTCTCAAATCCGCGGGATTATCCGTGATATAAGGGAAGATAGGGTCTATGCGAGCTACAGCGTATATTCCTGCCTCCTTTGCTCTCCTCAAATTGTCCAAAAGCGTTTCCGTATTTGCCCCTCTCGGCACGAGCAATCTCCTCAAATTCTCATCCCAAGTGAGGATTGATACCTGAACGAAGGAATGCTTCTGCCTTTTCAAAAGCTCTATAACACTTTGGGGAATTCTCCCCTTTGTAATTACTTCTATAGGGAGATTTCTTTCCACGAACACCTTCACCAATTGCTCCGAGAGATGGAATTGTTGCTCAAGGGGTTGGAAAGGGTCAGTCACGGGGCTGAGGTAGCCGCAGGCGGCGATTTTCAATTTATCAAGTTGCCTCGCCACGGATTGAGGGAAGTTTTCAAAGACATAGATATTGCCCTTTTCCCTCCATTCCTCAAAGTAGCCGGGGAAGGTGCGGGCATAGCAGAAGGGACAGGAATGTTGGCAACCGATATAGGGATTAAGCAGGAGACGCTCGGAGGTGCATTCCCTTCTTCCGTAAGGCTTAAGGGGATGCCACCAGCCGTGAATCTCCTTAGCCGAGTTAACAATGATAACATTCTCTTTCAAGGCAATCAAGATAAATTTAACCAATTTCAAAAGATTTTGCAAATTTAGAGGATAGCATAGATATTTGGGCTATAGAGAGCAATTCCTTTGGGATATATTAGACGATAAAAGGTTGCTCAATTCTCGCAATGGGGCAATAATATTAAATTTAGTATGAGAGGGCTTGGATTCCTTAAAAGAATATTGTTAATCATATTTATCTGCACTCCTGTTTTCTCTAATAACAAAATGATAAACCTCAAGGAGGTCTCCGCTCCTCCTGTATTGGACGCCCTCTTCAACGATGAATGTTGGAAGGAGGTTGAGTGGATTGACGACTTCGTCCAATCCGAACCGATAAGAAAAGCTCCTCCCTCGGAGAAGACGGAGTTCAAGGTAGTCCTCTATAAAACTGACCTATATTTCGCCGTTAAATGCTACGATAAACATCCCGAGCAAATAATGGCTTTCCAAAGGAGAAGGGATGGAGAAATGCGCTCCGATGATGCTTTTGAGATTAGAATTGATACCTATCTTGATAGGATGAATTACTACTCCTTCCGCTTCAATCCAATAGGAACGAAGCAGGATAAGAAATGGGGGAATTGGGACTGGGATGGCGATTGGGATGTCGTGGCGAAGATAACGAAAGAGGGATGGGTAGCGGAGGTGAGGATATCTCTCGTTCCCTTGGCTTTCCCTCGCAGAGGAAAGGGGTATTTTGGAATAAATTTCCGCAGAAATATAAGGAGATTGAGAGAGGAAGATTTGTGGTCATTCACCAAAGATTTGCCCGAAAGGGTGGATGATTTCGGTTTGATAGGTCCGATTGATTTCTCTTCCATCCCTTTCAACTCTCGCCTTGAGCTCCTTCCCTACTGGGTGGGAGGATTTGGACCTGATACGAGCTGGCATATGGGCTTGGACGCAAACAAATTCATCACTCCCGACTTCAAATATGCTTTAACCCTCTATCCCGATTACAGCGATATAGAGGCGGTTTATGAAAGCATAGATATTTCCTATACGGAAAGGTTTCTTCCTGATAAGCGTCCCTTCTTCACCGAGGGAAGCGAGTATTTCGGAGCTTTCTATTCACGCAGGATAGATAAATTTGATTTGGGCTTCAAAGCCTTCGGCAAGGAGAAGAATAATCAGATAGGCGTTCTCAACTGCGCTCGCTTTTCCCCATTCAGAAACGATACTGTTTTGAACTTCTCCCATAACCCCACCTATCAATCCTTCATCGGAACGACGATTCAAAATAGATATGAGGAAAACCATAAGAATTTGCTGATAGGTGCGGGAGGTGGATTCGGCACTGAGGATTACAATTTTAATTTCAATTATGCTTCCAGTTTTAATGAGCCCGGCTCAAGGGGTTCATATTACGAGGGAAGATGCTGGTTTAGGTTAGGAGAGAAAGGAGGACTTTTTGGAGGTTTCTCCGGGATAAGCCCAGACTTCCGGGCCGACCTCCAATTGGTTGGAGAGACCGGCATCAAGGCGACGAGATTCGGTCTATTCTATTTTGGTGCATCGCCGAGAGGAAAGAAATGGTGGGAATATTATAGGGCGAGGGTTTTTTACAATCGTTCACATTATTGGACGGGTGGATTGAAATCTGAATCCAAGAGCTTTGGCTTTTCCTTGGGGCTAAGGGGAGACATCAGCTTGGATTTGGGACGAGACATAACATTCTATGACCCTTTTAGAGATAACTTCACGAATTTCTCCCTTGGAATCGGCTCTCCCGAGAGAAGATATAATATAGGCTTCAGCTATGGCGAGGGAATAAGGACGAATCGCCCCTACAGATTCGCCTCAGGAGGAATCGGACGCCAAATGATGGATAATAGATTGAATATAGGTTTAAATTTTGAGAAGAGATGGGTTGGTTCAGGAAGCAGTGGCTGGAGCTCTGCCCAGCAATTATGGGGCTCAATTTCCTATGATATAGGGAGGGATTTCTATCTCGTTCTGCGGATTTACGGCTTTCGGGACACGGAAAGCCACAGAAATATAAGCGCTGTTATTAGAAGGAGCGGAGAAAGTAAAAGGGACTTCTATTTGGTCCTCGGCGACCCTCTTGGGATTGACACAAAGGCAAGAGTGGCAATCAAATACATCAGCCCTTGGTGAAACAAATGACCCTTATTTTAATTTCCAATTTTTTGAGTCGCTCTTGTCAAACCATCCTATTTCAAGGATACATTCCTCGTGCCTGCCGAAATAGATTCCCGCTCCATCGGGTGAGTTTCTATATATCTCGTAATCGGTATGAGATAAGGTGGGGAAATCGCCGTTAATTCCCAGATAGGTAACGCCGGAATAAACCAGAACGAACTTCTCTTTATTGAAGGGATTTGGAAAAGCCATAGCGATTCCCGTTCTCTCCCCAGTGTGGGGTAATTTGCCAACAATGAACCTCCCCTGAAACCTTATCGGGAGATTTTCCTTCATCGCACTTAGTATGGCATTCCCCTTAATCGTTCCGAAGATGACCAAGTTCTTATTCTTCAGCTCGTAATTGCCCACATCTCTATCCGCTTTAACATCCACTTTCGCGCCCCAGGGAGTAGTGATGAATTTATCTCTCCATTTCAAGGCTTGTTCCTTCACATATTCGTTTTCCTCTTTATCCCCCTGCGTGCCATAGATAATCAGGGCATCTTGGGGGAAGGGAGGTATGATATTGTAGGTCACTCGGCGGAGGGCACCCTTGTAGAGGCGTTTGGGATTCCAATCCCATCTAACCTTATCCAAGGGAATCGCGCCGGGATAAAGGCTCCATTTTTCTCCCTCTTTATTGAATATCCCCGCTTCCTCAACTAAAGCTGATGTCTGTTCGCTTTTTAAACTGAATATAAAGTAATCAATGGGAAAGCCAAAATAAGCTTCAACATCGTCTAAATGATTCAGGGCTAACCTATTGGTAGCTCCAAATACCGCAAGATATTTTGAGGGATTTAAAGGATTTGGGCAGATGAAAGCAACGCCGACATTTCCCCGATAAGTTCTTTTCCCGCAGGCGATTGCGTCATCCTCAATCTTGATGGGAAGGGAATCCCTCAACTTATTTATAAGAGAGCTATGGCGGAAGATTGTGATTAAGACGATGTTGAAATTCCTGATATCCTCGGAGCCAATCCCTGCTTCTTCCTTTAGAGCGGAGGGTGATGGAGAGGCGTTATTTTTCAACGCTTCCGCGAACTCCCGAATCGCCTTGGCGTCTTCTGCATCCCCTGAAGGAGAGCTATATACGATGATATAGGGGCTTCCAACAACATCATCTAAAGGTCCTTTAAGTTTACTCTGGCAGAAGGCAAAGGGAAGGCAAATCAAAAAGAGGATGGATATCTTTGAAAATCCTTTCATTTTTCCTCCTTTCATTCCTTGCAGAGGGCAAGCCAATCTAAAACCTGCTTCGCTTCCTCGCTATTTGGATAACGCTCTCCCAATTCCTTGAAGACTTGATAAGCTTTCTCCTTCTGTCCCAATTTATATAAACATTGCCCCTTGAAAAGCGTAGCCATAGGACATCTACTGCTTTGAGGGTGTTTGTCCAAAATCTCTTGGAAAGCCTCTATCGCCTTCTCATATTGCCCCAAAGATATATAACACTTCCCCATCCATAGGAGAGGCTCGTCAGCGTATTCGGGAAATTCATCGGCTGATTTCCTATACCATTCAATAGCGCCCGCTAAATCTCCCTCATCAAAACATAGGCTGCCGAAAAACGAGATTGTGGCGGAGACGATATAGGGGTAAGAAGCCTTATACTTGCTCACGAGTTCCTCCATTCCCTTCTTCACTTCCTCTTCTCTACCCTCTATATGGTTATGCGCGATTATCTCGGATAAAGCGAGGGCTGCCGGACCTGTATCTGGATATTTACCGATTATTCTCTGATAAAGCGCGCTTAACTTATCCCAAGAAGTGCCGAGCGTCTTATAGCATTGAGATTTTTCCCACTCCAATTCTGCCGCTCTTCCATCACTTAGGTCAGGATAATCTCTGAGAATCTTATCGAAAGCCTCAATCGCCGATTTATACTGCCGAGACTTAAATAGGCACCGTGCAAGGGCAATGTTAGCGGACAAACTCTGCGCACCATTCGCTTCCGCCGCTTTCCGATAAATTGAAATGGCTTTATCGTAATTCTCCTCTATTTCCTCATAATACCCCAAGGCATAAAGCCCCTGTTCGGAGTTGGGGAAGCGACTTGCCAATTCTTGAAGGATTTGCTTCGCCTTTTCCTTGTTACCCAAATCTTCATAATAGTTGGCAAGCGATATCATAACAGAGGGAGCATTGGGGTCATCTGGATAGAGAGTGACAAATTTATTATATGCCTCAATTTTCTCCTCATCCTTTTTCAAATAGCCCAACATATCCCCCATACGAAGCAGCGCTTCCCTTGCATAGCTTGAGCTCGGACACTCCTCAACGACTTTCTTGAAATACTCCATAGCCTTCTCGTAATCACCCTCCCTTGCATATTCCCAAGCTATATTCATATAGGCGCCTCCATTGAACTCCTCATCCCTTGAGTATTCAATTGCCTTCTTCTCATATTCTATTGCCTTTTCCCCCTCACCATTGTCAAAGCAAAGCTTCGCTAATTGATGGTATAAATCTCTCACTTCATCTGAACTGCTTGCGGATCGTATTCTCGCGAGGTAATCGTTTTCGCTCTTTAGAAAATCTTCGTAAAGGGATTGAGTGGCGTAAAGCTGGAGCTTGGCTCTATAATTGAGCTCCTCATCGCTCTCGCTTCTTAAAATAGCTTGCTGAAAATCCTCAATCGCCTTCCTCAACCATCCCTTCTTCCGATACGCTATCGCTCGGTCGTAATAAGCATAGGCGAGGATTTTATCCGGTGCCTTCTCATTTATTAAGGATGATAGCAATTTTATCGCCGTATCAAATTTCTCCCTGTTGATATAGACAAGAGCTATCCCTATTTCAGCCTGCTGGGAAATCTCCCCTCTCCACCCAATTGCTTTATCAAAGTAGCGGTAAGCATCCTCATAATTTCCCTTCGCGAGATAGCATTGCCCTAAGCGAAGGGAGGCTTTGGCGGTTAACTCATCCCATTTCTCTCTATCGGCGATGTCCTTGAAGATAGCCATCGCCTTTTCGTAGCTTTTCGTCTGAAAATAAGCCTCTCCCTCCTTCAGCTTATCCTCTATTGGTGAGGCAAGGAGAAGGAAAGAGCAAATGAGGGGAATGAGAATAAGGTTGAGCGAAGATTTGGTTATCATTTGTTTAATCATTGGGAAAACCTCCTCAATAAAAATTTTAGCGATGAAAAAAAGTCAAGTAAATTTTTAAATTTAAAAGTTTTCCTTTCTTAGTCCATAAACAATATGAGAGCCTTCACCACTCCCCAAATAAAGGATAAATTCCGCTGACGGGTTTTATCGCTATGACTTGCTCGCCGAACCAGCTCACTTGATAGGGTTTATGATAAACGAATTCAAAAGCATCGTATCTCTGAAGAGCAAAGGTTACTACGAACTCATCGTTGATTGATTTGTTGGGCAATAGAAGATATTCGCCCATCTTAATTCCCTTTATCTCCTTCCCATTGACCTCCGCCCGCAAAGAGCCTGGCTCTATTCTCTTTGGTATGCGAACAAGGATGTTCAGGGGTTTCTTAGGATGGATAACTATCCTTCCCTCTTTGGGCAGGAAGCTCTCCACTTTCCCCAGTTCGTTCTCCCAGCTGAAAAGGAGATTTATCTGTATCCCGAGCTCCGTTTCCGTTATTATATGCTTTGTGAACTCACAGATGGCCTGCACCGCCCCCTGAGTTATATCTATCGTGTTGATGGGAGAATGAGGTGTCTGGAGATGGGCGTTTGGCGTGGGGAAGCCAAAGCCACCGATTATCCGCTCCTTCATATTCCTCTCAAAATCCCCCTTTGGATTGGCATTCTCCTCTATGAAATCGTTTTCCAAGACTTGGCTTGGAAGAAGGGCGGAACGCATAAATATCTCCGCCTGAGCATAATACTTCGGGTTCTTGAATTTCCCTAATAGGAGCTGAATCTGAATGAGGTCGCGATTTGATTTACCTCCCCTTGGTCAGATTCAATCCAGGCAATCTCCTTACACCATCCATAACTGCTATAAAATTCCCTTAGCCCAACCTCATACACCTTCCTAACCCTTTCAATTAGCTCTTCATCATTAATGGCTATGGCGTATTCCAAGATGCCGCTCAGAGAAGAGGTTATTGAATGGATGTGATTTCCCGCCAGGTCGGTGAGGAGTCCTTCTTTAGTGAAGGAGCGTTCCATAACGCTCCTCGCATACTTATCCGCCAACTCCAAAGCCAATGGGTCGCCAGTTATCTTATAATAGCGGAAAAGAGGACCAACAAGCCGCCCTGCGGTTGTCGTTTGCACATCCCCTATCCCCTGAAACACCCCTTCCCTACCGATTTTGCGAACCAGCTCCAGTGATAGCATCCCCCTCTCATCCGTTATGCTCGCTAATGTGCGGAGCATTTTATGGGCTACCTCTCTCGCTTTCTCGCTGTTTCTTCTTTTAATCAGCCAGGTCAAGCCCTCCAACCCCTCCCTCATATTATGAAACTCCACTCCTCTCTTCTTCGTTTCCGGGTGATAAAACGAGGGAAGGGAATCCTCATTGTCAAAGCATTGAAAGAGATAGCGAGTGTATACCTCTTCCGCCTTCTTCGGGACAGGTTTCCCGAGCACCTCCTCCGTGAAGAAAAGGGCATCTAACGCCCTTCCCGTTATATGGGGAATACCTATTTCAACCGCGTGACCGGCGAAGGCTGTCCCATCGTCCCTTCTAACAATGAAGAAATAGGGCTCATCATCCTTATCCGCATCAAGCATTCCGCAGAGATAACGAGTGGCTAATTCCAACCTTTGACGAAGGTCGGCGGAATACCATAGGATTCTCTCCATATCTTTCGCCTCCTCTTCCTCTGCCATTGAGAAGGAGATGCAAATAAAAATAAGCAAAACGAAAAGCAAATAATTTTGCCTTCTCATTTAATTCGCAATTTCAAAGCGAATATCGTTTCCTTCGGCTTCTTCAACTTAATCCTCAACCCTTCCTTTTCTCTTCTCCACTCCAATTTCTCATCATCGGGAAGCGATTTCACTTCCCTGACCTCCTCTGACCCGTTTTCCCCCAGAGATTTTATGAACAGCTCTTCCTCGGAGCTATTCAAGAAAATAGCGTAGAGGAAATCTCCTTTTTGGGTAAAGCGAATATCTTGGGGAGTAAATTCTATCCTCTGGCCGTCCTTAAAGGAACCCTCCACAAAGGATGTTGGTCCCTCCTGCGCTATTCGCCAGGGACGAGTTCCATAGATTGCCTCTCCATATTTAGAGAGCCAATCGCCTATTTTTAAGAGAATGCTTTCCTGTTCCTCGGGAATTGTTCCATCGGCTCGCGGAGCGACATTCAAAAGCAGACAGCCATTTTTGCTCACGATATCAACGAGCTGACGAATTATTTCCTCAGCGGATCTGTAATCGTGGTCCTTGATGTAACCCCAAGATTTCCTGCAAATAGATGTATCTGTCTGCCAAAAGAGGGGGCGAATCTGCCCCAATTGACCTCTTTCTATGTCCAAAACCGCTGCCTTCTCCGGAAAAGCCTGGTTCTTATAGTTTATTACAACGCCTTCTCCCCACTTGTGAGCCTTATTGTAGTAATAGGCAGCGAAGAATTTGAGATAAGGAGCAAAGGCAGGCTGTTCAATCCACCAGTCAAACCAGAAAAGAAACGGCTCATATTTATCCACAAGATGGAGCATTCTCCTCAGCCAATCATCAAGGAAATCCTTATTCGGCTGGGTATTCTCTGGCTGAGCCGGACCATAAAAATCCTCATACTCGGGGTTATTCACATCTGAATCGAACAGCTTCCCGGGATGAAAAAACCACCAATGCTCCGCTCTATGATAGGAAACGCCAAAATAGAGACCATTCTCCCTGGTAGCCTTCGCTAACTCACCCACTATATCCCTTCTCGGTCCCCTTTGGAAGGCGCTCCAGGAAGTAAATGGGTACTCATACATAGCGAAGCCATCGTGATGCTCCGCTACCGGCACTATGTATCTCGCTCCTGCCCTTTTAAAAAGCTCAACCCAGTGATATGGGTCCCATTTCTCGGCTTTGAACAAAGGAATGAAATCCTTATAACCAAACTTTGAATGTGGACCGAAATTCTGAAGATGATAATTGTAGGCGGGACTATCTTTGATATACATATTCCTCGGATACCATTCGTTCTCAAAGGCGGGAACACAATATGGACCCCAGTGAATGAAGATTCCGAACTTCGCGTCAAGATACCATTTGGGAACCTCATACTTCTCAAGAGACTCCCAGCTTGGCTCAAATGGTCCTGCAGGAAGGATGAATTCTTCCATCATTGAACCTCCTTTATATCCAAATCCAAAATCAGTTTTGCCCTCCAATAATCGTTGTAAATAATGATGTAAGATTCCTTCCCTTTTTCATAGGAAATATTTATCCTGCCGTTGTTCTTAAGATAATGGATTTCGGCGGAGAATTTCTCTCCCTTCTTGAATTTCTCGTAATTCTCCTTATCGCAGAGGAACATAATTGCCTCCCCTCCCTCAGACCTCTGGGCGAATAATGGACGCACTTCCGCCCTCCTGAAATCCCACAAGATATTCTCGCCATAGATGATATTTTCAATTCTGAAGGAGATGGAAAGCTCAGAGGACTTCCTCTTTTGCCCCAGAGGAGATACGAATTCCTTTAACGACCCCTTCTCTATTGGCAGAACGAAAGTTCGTTCGTAAATCCTTCCCTCCTCTCCCTTCTCTACGCTGAACCCCTCGCTCTTCCCTCCCTCCGCTTCGGCTACTATCAGATAATCTCTGTTCTGCCCCAAGGTTAAGCGACACTCCCCCTTTATATCGGTATATGAAAATGTAGCGAGGGCATTGCATTCTCCCGCTGTATTGGGATAGAAGGGAGTGAAGACGCTGATTTGAGCATCATCCACCGGTCTTCCCTTCCTATCCATCACCCTCAGCCTCACCTCAATCGTCTTGGAATGACCGGCGATCCTCTCAATTATATAGCCATCCCCTCTGACCAAGGAGACGCTTGAGAGTTCCTTTGATGCGCCATAATCCTTATCGTAGGATATGCCCGATGGCAGGTCTATCTCAAGGGAGGCACCGCCCATATCGGTTTGAATGGGATGCCAACTATCCAATATGAAGAACTCCACCCACTCGTGGTCCTCGGAGAAGTTCCTCGCATAGGCGCTTGGTATGAGTGCGGAACGAAGGGCAGCCGCTAAAACCGCCTGGTTCTCCGTGCAGGAACCCCTATGCCCATCCAAAACCTCAATCGGCTGAAGGGGCCTACTTCTGGATGGCACTCCATTCGGCAACTGTTTCATCACCCACAAACCTATCCTTGAGAGAGCATATCTGAGGATTTCCTCGTTGTTCTCCAGCTGATTTCTTGGGATTCCCAATTGCTTTTTATCCCAGAGGAACTTCACTCCCTTCAGCAAATCCCTCAGCCTCGGATAACCCTCCTCCGCTTTATTGAGGAAGTATTCCCTCCAGAAAGAACCATTAATCCTTCTCGGTATCTCTAAAAAGAACTGAGGATGGACGACGAACCAATAATAGTAATCCCGAGGAAGCTCATACTCAATCGGTTTGCCATCAATTTTCAGCTTATACTTGGCTGTCGTGTATCCCTCTTTCTCAACGAGCTCCATATAATCAAGGATTTTATCCGCTTCATAAATCTCCCTAACATTCTCAACTATAAGCGAGGGGTCAAAGGAGGGATTTCTTAAAACCTCGCTTGAGATGTGAGCTACAGAGAAGGCAATTTCGTCCAGATATCTCCTCTCGGGACAATTCAAAATCAGCCCCGCATATCTATCCTGAAGAGACGGCTCAAGCCTGCTCAAATTGTCAGCTAAATCCTTTTTAAGCCAGTTAGGAACAATACCTATAGCCCTTTCGCTTTTCTTTGTTAATTTTATTGGATTCTCCATTAGGGAAATCTTCCCTTTAGCCAAGCGGAAAACTGCCGTTTTGCCCGCTGGTATTTGGATATTTTCCATCCGAAATACCCCTCTCCCCTCCTCGCCGTAGGAGATAAAGGTCAATAAGCCAAGCATCAAGAGGAGCAGAGCAAGAAAGCCTGTCTTATCGCATAGATTATTGATACACATTTAGAGAAGTTTAACTACCATATCAATAATCGGTCAATCAACTTCTTCTTATAAAGCCAACTATTACGAGAAAGCAAAACAGGAGCGCAACAATCATTCCGCTCGGCGGGAAATCCCAAATGTAGGATAGGTAGAGCCCTATTATGACAGAGGGGATAACAACTGCGACTGAGAGGAAGAAAGCCATCCTAAGCCCACGGGAGGCTAAAAGGGCGATGAAGGGTGGGATGACCAGCATTGAGAAGGAGAAGAAAACACCGGAAAGCCTCGTCGCATAGGCAATGACAATCCCAACGGTGAGGTAGAAGACGAAGTTCCAAAGCTGGGTATTCAATCCCATCGCCCTCGCCGATTCGGGGTCGAAAGAAGTTGCTGTGATTTCCTTGTTGAAAAGAAGATATACTAAGGCAACGGGGATGAAAGCTATGAGGATGTTCCTTATGTCCGCACCGCGAATGGCAAGGAGGTTTCCGAAGAGGCTCTCCAGAACTCCCGCCTCTCCCTTAGCGCTTTTCGCAAGAAAAAGGAGGGAAAGGGCGAGGGAAAAGGAATAAATTACTCCTATCGTCGCCTCCCTCGGCACCTTCTCCTTTCCACGCGTTGCTAAAACGAGAAGTAAAAGACAGAGGAGAACGAGGACTAAGGCGAGGAAATCCTTATTTATTCCGAAGAATGTGGCTATCGCCACTCCGAGGGAGGAAACCTGAGCTAATCCAATCCCCAGAAAAGCTATTCTCCGCAAAACAACATATACACCAATAATTGAACCCATTAATCCGATTAATAAAGAGCCCCAGAGGGCATTTCTCAGAAAGGGAAAAGAGAAAGCCTCCGCAAGCGAATGCCACATATCAAACACCTCCTATGGGAAGTCCGAAGAATTCCTTCAGCCTTTCGGGAGATAGCATCTCCTCTTTCGTTCCACTGACTACCCTTCCATCGCCAAGCATCACAATCTTGTTGGCTCTTTCAGCGACGACATCCAACAAATGGCTCACGAGGAGAATCGTTATCCCTTTTTCGTTGTTTAGATTTGAGAGGAAATCCATCATCGCCTTTTGAGAGGCGACATCAAGGTCTGTAATTGGCTCATCCAGAAGAAGAACCTCTGGCTCGCTCACGAGCGCCCTCGCCAAAAGAACCTTCTGCTTCTGCCCTCCAGATAACTCCCTATAAAGCTTATTCTCCATCCCCTCCAATCCCACAATCCTCAAGGCTTCCCTCGCCTTCTCTTCATACTTCCTCACACTACGCAACACACCCACCTTCCTATACAGCCCCATCAACGCGATTTCCAAAGCGGTTAAAGGATATACCTCGTCCAAAAGGGAGCGCTGCGGGACATAGCCGATGGAGAGGTTCGGTTTATAGAGAATCACCTGCCCTCTCATAGGCTTTAAGACCCCTGCTATCGCCCTTAAAAGCGTCGTTTTTCCCGCTCCATTCGGGCCGACAACCCCCAAGAAATCCCCTTCCTCAATGAGGAGGTTAACCGAGGGGAGGATAACCTCCCCTCGGTATCCCAAATAAACATCCTTGAATTCCAATAACGGCTTTCCCATCTCCCTCACCCCTTTAAAACCCCTTTTATCCTATCTATAATCACATCAAAGAGAGAGAAATAATCTTTGGCTTCCTTCATCGCTCCCACAGCAGCGGGGACAACCACAACCTTTGCCCCTGTCTCCTTAGCTATCATATCCGCGAACTTGCGTGGGTAATATGTTTCCAAAAGTATCAACTTCACGCCTTCCCTCTTCATATCGTTTATCAGATTAGCTATATGGGCTGTGGAGGGAGGAATTCCCGGCTTGGGCTCAAGGGTGCCGAAGTAATCAAGCTCAAAATACTTGGCGAAATAGGAGAAGCTTCTATGATAGGAAACGAACTTCGTCCCCTTATAAGGCTTTAGCTCCTCTTTCCATTCTTTCGCCCTCTCCCTCAAACGAGATATGAAGTTATCCGCCCTCTTCTTGAAGTACTCCTTGTCTCCTGCGGGAGCGACCCTCAGCAATCCTTCCAATATGTTCTTGGCGATTATCTCGCCGTTATCAGGGCTGAGCCAATAGTGGGGATTGCCGTAAATATGTATCTCCCCTTCCTTCATACTAACCCTTCCCTTTGGGACCTCCAGCTTCTTTATCCCAACGGAACAGTCCACATAGCCAGGTGAGCCCCACATTATCTTCGTATTGCGGGAGGCGTCAACGAGGGAATCAACCCACATATCCAAATCCATCCCGACCTTAACCAGTAAATCGGCATCCCGTAAATTAACAACCATACTGGGACGAGGCTCGACATAATGGGGGTCCCTATCGCCGGGAGCGAGGGTGATCACTTCCACCTTCTCTCCCCCGATTTCCTTTGTGATTGATGAAAGGGTTGGCAATGTGCAGACGACCTTGATCTTAGCAAAGGCAGGAGAGAGAAGAAGCAAGAAAACGAAGACCTTCCAGATATTCCTCATTATTATCACCTCCTATTCCAAAGGATGGGCGTGAGGACCCATACCGAATATCACCTGAACCCAGAAGCGGTTATCCGCTCCATTTGGGTTGTCGGCGTATTGATATTGAAAGCGAAGGATGCTCGTCTCCGTCATATAATTGCTAGCAACGAGGGATACAGCCTTTTCCCTTCCTCCGCCTACGAGCTCCGAGTTATCAAGCCTCAGCGCTCCCTCCCAATACTTGGTGAACTTATGGGCGCCCAAGAGATACCATCCGCTGACTTTGTCCGTTGAATGTTCAGCCTTGAAAAATTCCGCTCGGAGCATATCCCTTCCGAAAGAGCCAGGCCATCTCTTGAAGGTCATATCCAAACCATATATCTTAACGGGCTCATCGCCCGCTCCTCTGCCCAAGCTGAAACCGCTTTCCAATTCTCCGTCTTTATAGGGGGTAGATATCCATAATCTTGCTGTGTGAAGGGTCTTCTTCAACCCGGGCATCCCCTCTCCTTCTTCGGGGAAGACAACTTGCCAAGTGGAAAGGTCAAGATGGGTGAATGTTTTTGTGGGGAATAGATAGCTCAAAGTAGCTCCATCGCAGATTAGTCCATGCTCACTGAATAGAGTGGTGAGGATGCTGGGATTATCCACATAGAGGCGATGATGGGGATGGATGGGGTTTTCCTTCCCCAAACCCACCCTCATCCTTCCCGCCTTCAGCGTGAAGCCCTTCCCTAAATTGAGGAAGCTCACATATCCTTCCTCAATATGGGCATGGGAGTGTCTCTCTCCTGTAGTAGGCTCTATGTGCTCGTGGATGGACATTATCACATCCCCTCTTATAGTGGGGTAAATCCAGCTCTGCAACGCTAACTCCACTTCCTCCAGCTTTACCTTGTTTCTATCCTCATCATCTTTATTTGAGGAGAAGAGGGTATGGAGGTTGCCGACGATACTTATCTCAGGCAGCTGAAGAGCCTTCATTATGCTTCCTCGTGGTGGCGGAGGAGTTTCCTCCTCGCTGGTTGTGGTCTCATCCTGAGCGAAGGCAAAGGGAAGCAAAGCCAAAACCAACACGGATAATAGAGCAATATAACGCATATTAAACACCTCCTTTTGGGATTTTTGGGAAATTTAATGGTTTGAGTGATTATGGGTTAAAGGGGGTTAAAAGGGTGGAGCTCGTATTGAATAATTCCGCTTTGATTCTCGCTCGTGAAAGAGAGGGGTTAAAATAACATAAGAGAAGCTGGAAAGCGAAAGGCAAAGAATAAACGAGACGAGGAAGCAGAGGGTAAGAAGGGCAGTCTCAAGCTCACAAATGGGACATTGGAAATCGTTAGAGAAGCCATCGCTTTCCTCTTGAGATGAAAGAAATTTGAAATGCTGAGGGATAGGGTGATAATGAGCAAAGATGAGAGGAATGAACGAAAACAACAAAATTAGGAACCATGTTAGGAACTGCTTTCCTCTCATCTTCATATATATAATTTTAACCGCTTTCTCTAAACTTGCAAAATAAAAAATTAGATGCAATTGATATTTCAATTCACCACTTAACCCTTTTCCTTTCCTTTATCACCTTCTTATAGAGAGCTATAGTTTTATCCGCGTTTTTCTCCCATCTGAATTCTCGCGTAGCCAAACGCTTCGCCCTTTCCCCCAGCATCTTCTTTAGCTCGGGATTCTCTAAGAGCAACAAAATCCCCTGGGCGAGGGAAAGAGGGTCTCCCACTTGGGTGATTATCCCATTCTCTCCATTCCTCACAGTCTCTCTAAATCCCTGCGCATTTGAGGTCACAGGCGGTATACCTACCGCCATAGCCTCCAATGCGACGATTCCGAATGGCTCATATCTGCTGGGATAAACGCATACATCCGCACACTTATAAAGCTTCGCTACCGTCTCATCGTCCAAGAAGCCAGTGAAGAAGAACTTGGATTCCACACCAAGATTCCTTGCCCTCTCCCTATGCCCCTCTATATCCCCCTTACCCACGACTATAAACTTCGCCTTTGGGAAACGGGAAAGAACATAGGGAGCTGAGTCAATCAAAACATCAACCCCCTTCTCCCAAACCAATCTCCCAACGAAGAGAATCATCTTCTCATCGGGAGCGAGAAATCTTTCCCGAAAGCCCTCCTCAACCTCCACATTGAATCTTTCCAAATCTACCCCATTAGGTATAACCTCTATTTTGTCGGGCGGAACGGAGAGAACATTCATAACCTCCTCCCTCATACCTTCACTGCAAACTATGACCCTCCAAGCCTCGTAACCAAGAAGCCACTCCTGAGAGTGAATATAGCGAGAAAGCGGCTCTGTTAATCCTCCCCTCCTGCCAAATTCCGTTGCGTGAATAGTCGCAACGAGAGGGATTTTATATGCGTGCTTCAAAACCTTACCCGACATACAATTAAGCCAATCGTGGGCGTGTATTATCTGGAATTTGTTTTTGTTCAAAAGGGGGATAGCGGCTTGAATTACAGCGAAGTTAAGCTGATGGATTTTATGGGCGAAGTCAAGGGGAAAAATGAAATTCTCATCAACCCTATGAATATGAACTCCGTCCTTCTCTTCATAGGATGGAAGGTCGGGAGCGGACGATGTGATTACATGGACCTCTACACCTTTTTTCGCCAGAGCAGGGCACAATCCTCCCATATGCCTCCCCAATCCACCGACAATATTTGGAGGATACTCCCAAGCCAACATCAGAACTCTCATAGCTCTCTACCTCCTTTAAAATAATCGCTCATCCTTATATACCATCCTTTCCCTTACGAAAAAGAAAAGTTTTCAAAGTCTGTTCAGCTACTCGGTGAGCCAGAAAGCAAGCGACATTGTAGCGTTCGCCAGCGAGGTTGAAGCGTGCATCTTCCAAATCATGTATTGCCTGAGCGAACCACCTCTCGCTTCTACTCCTCATATAACACCTTGCCTTCCCTCAAAGCAGTGCTAACAAATCCTCCCTCCCTCGCCATCCTCTCAAACTCTTCTGGCGTGTAAACGAATATATCCATCGCTACTTTGGGAGATATCAAAGAGTATACTTCCTCCAACCTATCCATAAATCTCTTGTTCGTCTCCTTCACTATAATCAAATCTATATCGCTACCTTTATGGATATTGCCCTTTGCAAGGGAACCGAAAAGGATTATTTTCTTAACGCCGTTTTGGATTAGAACGGGAATTATCCTCTCCAATTCCTTCTCCAACTTTTTCAGTCTCTCTTCCTTTAACCCTATTTTGAAGGGCATCTCTTTTTACTCTTTGTGCTCACCCCTTGCCCTCTGCAATTTCTCTCTATAGAGCTCTTCAACCCTCTTATTATGTTCAGGTCCTCCATCTATATTGGCGCTGAGATAAAGGGGAGGCTCTATACCCATCTGCCCGAGACGGTCTGCCGCCTCAACAACCATCGCTTGCACAATCGCTGCGCCGATGACCCCGGAGGTCGCTCCCGCGGGAACATCCGTCCCCTCTACCTTCATTATAGCATCTCCGAGCTCTCCGCAGTTATCTATCACTATATCGGCAACTTCAAAAAGGCGCTTCCCACTTGAATGGCGCGATGTCACCGAGCGCGAATGATTCAGGTTCGTTATCGCTATCACCTTTAAGCCCATTTCCTTAGCTTGAAGAGCGACATCGATGGTGAAGGGATTCCTTCCGGAATTGGATATAATGACTATAACCGAATGGGGCGGGAAGTTGAATTTCTTCATTATCTCCCTCCCCACCCCTTCCTCCTGTTCCGGTCCCTCGGGAATCGCATCAGCGGGGATTAATCCACCCGCCCTCCCCACTCCCTCAAGCGCTATCATCCTCGCATGTCCCGAGCCACAGAAATAAATTATCCCTCCCTTTGCTATCGCCTCAGCCATTACTCGCCCAGCTTCCTCAATTTTTTCTCCCTGCGTCGTCTTAACCTTTTCTATCAGCTCCTTCACTTTCTCAAGATACTCTAAACCTTTAGACATCACTGAACGACCTCCTTTTCATAAGTATAGTTTATTTACCTCTTTCAGCTTTTCTCTAATTTGGGGTGAAACATCTCCTCCCCTTGCTATGATGAAGGCACCAGCCAATGCTTCAAGGGGAGAATGATCAACAGGAGCATTGGGATAAGCTCTCCTTACCGCTCTTTTGAAAGAAAGGAACACATCCCTCGCCTTGAAGACGCTTCCCCCAACGAAGAAGGAGGGATTTCCCAATTTCAGATACTCAGCAGCCTTGAGAGCGGAGTGGCCGAGACGCTTCCCTGCCTCCCAAAGTATTTCCCTACATACCTTTTCCTCCCTACACTCCCAAACCAGCTTCGCCAAAGATGATATCTGATGCCTTTTGACATCTTCGGCGTGGAGGCGATGGATAAGCTCACCAAGCGACTTAGCTGAGAAACTGCTAAGAACCTTCTCAGCAAGCAAAGGGCAATGGACCTTCCCCATAAAATGCCTTCCTACCGCCCTCAAAGCCATCAACCCTATATCCGTTGCGGAACCCTCATCTCCCAAAAGGGGACCCAGTCCATCTATTATCTTCTTATTGCCCTTGGAATCCTGTCCAACCGCAAAGCTTCCTGTTCCAGCCCTTGCGACGACCCCCTCTTTGCCCATCGGTAGAGCTGCTCGGAGCGCCGTTTCCACATCGCCCGTTTCCAAAATCCTCCAATTTGGGAAGAGGTTGGAAAGCTCCTCCCTCGTGCTGGGCGTTCCTCCACCCCCAGTTATTATCGTTCCAAGGGAATTTGGAGGAAGCGAGCTCGCAACCTTCTTAACCGCCTCAACAATCGCCCTCTTGGCTTCATCCCAACCTATGAATAAGGGATTTGATGGTCCTTCTTTTGACCAATTTAAAAGATTCCCTTCCTCATCCCAAAGAGCACAAAGAGTTTTCGTTCCTCCGCCATCCACGCCGATTATGAACTCCATAAGCCTCACTTTACAACGAATTCTCCCAGAGGATAGATAGGAATCATATTTTCCTCCACCCACTTCAAGGCGTCAATCGGCTTGAGCCCAAGGATGGAAGGGCAGGCTGAAAGCATCTCCACGAGGGAGAAACCCTTTCCCTCTAATTGGGTTTGGAAGGCTTTGAGAACCGCTTTTTTAGCCTGAAGCACATAGCGAGGATTCGTGAGAGCTACGCGTGTTATATAGGCGGGACCTTCCAGAGTTGAGAGGAGTTCGCATACCCTTATGGGATAACCTTCCCTTTCGGGTTGCCTGCCATAGGGCGAGGTGGTCGTTTTCTGACCGAGAATGGTGGTGGGAGCCATCTGCCCACCCGTCATTCCGTAGACAGCGTTGTTGATGAAGAAGACGCTGATGTTCTCTCCTCTTGCGGCGGCGTGAACTATTTCCGCCATCCCTATTGATGCAAGGTCTCCATCGCCTTGATAAGTGAAGACGATTCTATCGGGAAGAGCCCTCTTGACGCCAGTCGCAACCGCGGGCGCCCTTCCGTGAGCAGCTTCAATCATATCGCATTCAAAGAACTCGTAGGCGAAAACGGCACATCCCACGGGGCAAATCCCTATCGTTTTCTCCGAGATGCCTAGCTCCTCAATCGCTTCCGCTATCAAGCGATGGGCAATTCCATGAGTGCAACCAGGACAATAAGTGAAATCAACATCAGAGAGAACCGTTGAGCGAGCGAAAACCTTCTTCATAATTGACCTCCTTAGTTTAAATAATTATAACACAACAACAGAAGATATTAAAGTTTATGTGAAATTCTCCCATCTTATGCCGCTTTACCCAAACCAAAAGAAAGGATTATTTTCTTTTTTGTCATTGCAGGTATGGGTAAAGGTTTTGGAAACGGAGAAGGGATGAAGAGTAGAAAATAGCTATTGTGAGGAAAATTGAAGTCTTTTCTAATTGAGGGAGAGAAAAAGGAGATATAGTATATGTCAAAAATGAATTTTATAATTTGAAGCTATGAGGATGGTCCGATAAGATTGGAGAAGACCAAACACCTTATTAAAAACCTATACCCATAGATGCGAGCCCGCCGAAGGGAGGGCATGGCAATCTCGTTTATATGAATCCCCTGACTGTCATTGCGAGGCTTCTGCTGAGCAGAAGCCGTGGCAATCTCAAAACGAAATTTGTCCGTTGCTTCGCTCTCGCAGTGTCAATGCAGATGATAAATTATACATTCCCTTGACCTTTCCCCTTATTTTTGGGTATTATTTATTTCGTTATGATAGAGAGATATACCCTCCCCCCAATGGATAAAATCTGGAGCGAAGAATACAAGATTTCCAAGTGGCTCCAGGTTGAGACCGCGATTTTGAAAGCTTGGGCTAAACAGGGAAAAGTCCCAAGCTCTGTAGTTGAAGAAGTAGAGAAGGCAAGGGTCGATTTGAATCGGATGAAGGAAATTGAAGAGGAAGTTGGGCACGATGTTATCGCATTCGTTAAGGCAGCCACGGAAAACCTCTCAAAGGATGCGAAACGCTTCTTCCATTATGGGGCAACCTCCTACGATATAGTTGATACCGCCCTATCCCTTCTGCTCAGGGAATCCGCAGATGTGATAATTGAAGAAATTCGTTCGGTCATCGAACTTTTAAAGCAGAAAGCCTCGGAATACAAATTCACACCTATGATGGGCAGAACGCACGGTATGTTCGCCGAGCCAATAACTCTCGGATTCAAATTCGCCCTTTGGTTCTGTGAGATGGGGAGAAATCTGAGGAGAATGGAGGAGGCAAAAGAGGTCATCTCTTATGGAAAGATCTCCGGAGCGGTCGGTATATTCGGCAATTCATCTCCTGAAATTGAGGAAATTGCCTTGAGTGAATTAGGTCTTAAACCCGCCCCCGTTTCCACCCAGATACTCCAAAGGGATAGGCACGCTCAATACTTATCCGCCCTCGCCTTCATTGCTTCCTCCCTTGAGAAGTTCGCCACAGAGATAAGAAATCTCCAAAGAAGCAATATTGAGGAATTGCAGGAACCATTTGGAAGAGGGCAGAGGGGTTCCTCGGCTATGCCCCACAAGAGAAACCCCATAATATGCGAGAGGATTTGCAGTCTTGCCAGGGTGATACGAGCCTACCTCATCACCGGTTTTGAAAATATCCCCCTTTGGGGGGAGAGGGATTTGACCAACTCCGCCGCAGAGAGGATAATTTTCCCCCAAGCTACAACCCTCACCCACTACATCCTCGCGAAATTCAGGGGAGTTCTAAAGGGGCTCGTGGTGAACGAAAGGAAGATGAAAGAGAATATAGAGAAAACTCTCGGCACTTGGGGGTCGGAGAGCCTTATGTTGAGGCTCATTGATAAAGGGCTTACGAGGGACGAAGCCTACGAGCTCGTTCAAAAGCTCTCTTTTAAAGCTATGGAGGAAGGGAAAGAGCTTCGTGAGGTCTCTTTGAGCGATGAGAGGATTAGAAATCTCCTCACTCCCGAGGAGATAGAAAGGTGTTTTGACCTTAAGGAGCATTTGAGATGGATAGATTATATATTTAGGAGGGCAGGAATAGATGAAAGCTAAAGTTTACATACGCTTGAAAGAAGGAGTTTTAGATGTGCAAGGGCAGGTCGTCCTGCGGGCGCTACGCAATCTCGGCTTTGAGGAAGTTGAGAATGTGAGGATTGGTAAGCTGATTGAAATGGAAATCAAGAATCCATCAAAGGAAAGGATAAAGGAGATGTGCGAGCGAATGCTCGCAAATCCCGTTGTGGAGGATTACGAAATAGTTATTGAGGATAAATGATGAGCGGCGCTGAATTGGTTTCTTTAGCTTTAGCGGTTTTGGGCATAATCCTTGCCCTTTTGAATTTCTATTGGGGAAAGCTATTGACCCGCGAGACAAACGAAATCATCGAGCGGGAGGATAGAAGAGCGAAAGAACTTCTCAGCAAAATTGACGAATCAACAAAAGCTATACTGGAAAGAATGGAGCGTTCCAGTAAGGAGTTCGCGGAGAGGGCGGAGGAGAACCGCAGAAGAATGGAGGAATCCACAAAAGCTATACTGGAAAGAATGGAGCGTTCCAGCAAGGAATTCGCGGAGAGGGCAGAGGAAAACCACAGGAGAATGGAGGAATCCACAAGAGCTCTTTTAGAGAAGATGGAGCAGAATAGAAAGGAGGAGGCTGAAAGAGCGGAAGCTTTTTTCAAGGAAATGGAAAGGACGAGGAAGGAAGAAGCGGAAAGATTAGAAAATCTCATTATGGAGATAAGAGATAGCACGAAGGCTATGCTGGAGAGGATGGAAAGGGAAGCGCGAGAAACGAACAGGTTTATAGCAAGTCTCATTAAAGGAGAAGCGGAAGATGTTAAATCTTTGATTAAAGACTTGATAAAGGAGAAAGAGGAAAAGGATTATGGCTAAAATAAAGTTCGCAACTGTTGTTTTCCCCGGCACCAACTGTGATATGGATTGCTATTATGTGGTTAAAGAGGTCCTCAAAGAGGATGTCGATTATGTTTGGCATACCCAAAGCGACCTCTCGGACTATCATTGCATAATCCTTCCCGGCGGTTTCTCCTATGGAGACTATCTTCGCACTGGCGCCATCGCGAAGCTATCACCTATTATGGAAGCGGTTAGAAAGGAAGCGGAGAAGGGAAAGCTGGTTATAGGAATATGCAATGGTTTTCAAATCCTCGTTGAGGCAGGGCTTCTCCCCGGCGCTCTTCTCAAAAACACCAATCTACGCTTCCTTTGCAAGTTCGTCCACCTTCGCATTGAAAATAACAAAACTCCCTTCACCCACCTCTATCGGGAAGGAGAAGTTCTCCGTATGCCGATAGCCCATTTTGAGGGAAGATTCTTCGCTCCATCAGATGTTCTAAATTCCATTGAGGATAAGAAGCAAGTCGTCCTCCGCTATTGCGACCCCAAGGGAAATCTAACCGAGGAGGCAAACCCGAATGGCTCTATGAACTTCATAGCGGGAATCGTAAACGAGAAGGGAAATGTCTTCGGGCTAATGCCCCATCCCGAGAGGTGCTCAGAGAAAATTCTCTCCTCTGAGGACGGATTTCGCATATTCAAATCTATGGCTGAATGGGCTAAAACAAATCTTTGAAAGATTAATGAGGAGGTCAAAAGGATTCTATGAAAAGAAAACCTATCTATAAAGAGCTCGGACTCACAAGATACGAATACGAGAGAATCAAAAGGGCGCTTGGACGAGAACCCAACATAGTGGAATTGGGTATGTTCTCCGTGCTTTGGTCCGAGCACTGCGGATATAAACACTCAAAAAGATTTTTAAAAATGTTTCCCACATCCGCTCCCTGGGTGATTCAGGGACCAGGAGAGAACGCAGGTGTAGTGGATATAGGCGATGGCTTGTGCGTGTCTATGAAGATGGAATCACATAATCACCCTTCAGCGGTAGAGCCATTCCAGGGCGCAGCCACTGGCATAGGCGGAATAGTGAGGGATATTTTAGCAATGGGCACTCGCCCAATAGCCCTCCTTGATTCCCTCCGCTTCGGCTCCCTTACATCCCCAAGGGTTAAATATCTATTTCAAGGAGTAGTATCCGGCATCTCCTTCTATGGGAATTGCCTTCCCGCAGAGGAGAAAGTCGTATTGAAACTAAAGGGCAATATGGAATGCATATCCTTGGAGGAATTAGCGGACAGGTTCATCCCCGAGAAGGAGGATTTCCCCCAAGCAGCGGAGATAGAAGATGTGCAAATCCTCTCCTATGACCCCAAGAGCCTTTCCGTATGTTGGAAGAAAGCGCTTAAAGTCTTCCGAAGGAAAACTTCATCTTTCCTGGAAATCATCACCGCCTCCGGTAGAAAGCTCCTTGCCACCCACGACCATCCCCTCCTCACTTTCAAGGGAGGAGTTAGGTTTGTCAATGCTGGTGAACTGGAAAAAGGAGATACCCTCCTTCTCTTCCAAGACCTCTCCTATCCACGACCAACGAGGGTCGTAGGAGTTAGAGATGTGAAGGAGGAGAGATGGGTTTTTGATGTTGAGGTAGAGGATACTCATATCTTTATAACTCAGGGAGGGTTCGCCGTTCATAACTGCATCGGTGTCCCCACGGTTGCGGGAGAGATTTATTTTGAGGATTCCTATGAGGACAACCCCCTCGTCAATGTTATGTGCGTTGGCTTGGGAAGGATTGAGGAGCTTCAGAAGGGAAGGGCGGAGGGAGTGGGAAACATAGCTGTCTTGGTGGGCTCAAGCACGGGACGGGATGGAATCGCTGGGGCGGCTTTCGCCTCCGTTGAGCTCGGACCGGAATCGGAAAGCAAAAGACCACAGGTTCAGATTGGCGACCCCTTTAGTGAAAAATTGCTCATAGAGGCAGTTTTAGAGGCGATAAAGACCGGCGCCGTAGTAGGGGTTCAGGATATGGGAGCGGCGGGGATTACCTCCTCAACGAGCGAGACAGCAGCGAGGGCGGGAACGGGGATGGAATTGGATCTGGATAAAGTTCCCCTTCGGGAAATCGGTATGACCCCCTTTGAGATAATGCTCTCCGAATCCCAGGAGAGAATGCTTCTAATCGTTAAAAAGGACGAAGAGGAGAAAGTCAGGAAAGTTGTAGAGAAATGGGGATTGAATTACGCTCCCATAGGGGTTATAACGGATGATGGTATCCTCAGGGTTAAACACAAAGGCGAGGTCGTGGCGGAAGTGCCGGCGAAGCTTTTGGCTGAAGCGCCCCGCTATCGCCCAGAGCCAGTTAAACCCTCCTATATAGATGAACTCGCCTCCTTCAATCCCCTTGATTTACCAGAACCCGATGACTACAATCAGGTTCTCCTTCGCCTCCTTTCATCTCCCAATATAGCAAGCAAGGAATGGGTATATGAGCAATATGACCATATGGTTCTTATAAACACGGTAATTTACCCGGGAGGGGATGCCGCCCTCTTAAGAGTGAAGGGAACGAACAAGGGAATAGCCGTAAAGACCGATGGAAATGGCAGGTATGTTTACCTGAATCCCTACAAAGGAGGAATGATAGCGGTAGCGGAAGCAGCTCGCAATATCTCCGCAACTGGCGCTCAACCTCTCGCCATAACCGATTGTCTCAATTTCGGCTCGCCGGAGAAGGGAGAGGTTATTTGGCAGTTCAGTGAGGCGATAAAGGGGATGGCTAAAGCAGCCTCCTATTTGAATATACCCATCATCTCGGGAAATGTTTCCTTCTATAATGAAAGCCCGAATAGAAGGGTCTTCCCCACTCCCGTTGTGGGAATGCTGGGCTTGATTGAAGATATAGAAAAGAGAGTTCAAGCGGGTTTTCGCAACGAGGGAGATTTTATCGTTATCGTTGGTGAAACTTTCCCCGAGTTGGGTGGCTCGGAATATCTAAAGGAGATTTTCGGCAAGATAGCGGGAGAACCCCCAACGGTTGATTTGGAGAGGGAATGGAGAGCAAACAAGCTCTGCCAAGAGGCAGCGAAACTGGGATTCCTTTCCTCCGCCCACGATGTTGCGGAGGGAGGATTGGCTGTTGCCCTCGCGGAAGCCTGCATTTTAGGGGGAATCGGCGCTGCAGTTGAAATACCCTCTTTCTCTTTGCCTCCCTCTCATTTCCTTTTCAGCGAAAGCCAAGCTCGCTTTGTCCTCTCCATACCACCTGAGAAGCTCCTCCTTTTTGAGGGCTTGGCGGATGAGCTCGGGGTTCCGATAACCATCATCGGAAAAGTGGGTGGGACCAGGCTTCATATTGAAACGGTGGAAGGAGAAGAGTTAATAAGTCTTTCCCTTAGAGATATAGAGGGCATTTGGCGAGGTTCTATTAAGCGGATAATAGAGAGTTGACATCCCTATTTTGTTTTACTTTTCCATGCTAAACTATTAATATTTAAATTGGCGATGAAAGAAAGCTGCGGAGTTTTCGGGATATATGCTCCAGGTGAGGATGTAGCACGCCTCACCTATTTCGGTCTCTTCGCTCTCCAGCATAGAGGACAGGAAGCAGGAGGAATAGCGGTAGCAAATGGCGAGAGAATCTTCCTCCATAAGGGCTTGGGGCTCCTCAATAATATCTTCACGGAGGAGATGCTCCAGTCCCTGGAGGGGCAATGCGCCATCGGTCATACCCGCTATTCCACTACCGGCTCCAACATCATCCTCAACGCCCAACCTATCTTTATCTCTCATAAAGGGGTTAAATTAGCCCTTGCCCACAACGGCAATATCACTAACTCCCTCTTACTTTCCGCCCAACTAACAGACCTCGGCTTGACCATCAACTCCACCTCCGATAGCGAGCTTATCGGTCTCCTCATAGCAATTCAAGATGGGGAAGATATCGTTGAGAAGATAGCAAAGGCTATGAAATCCCTCAAGGGAGCCTACTCCCTTACAATACTCACCCCGAATAAAGTAATAGCTGTGCGCGACCCCTACGGAATAAGACCGCTTTGTATCGGCAAACTCAACGGTGATAAGTGGGTTTTCGCCTCGGAAAGCTGCGCTCTTTCCTTGGTTGAGGCGAGCTTCGTTAGAGAAGTCGAGCCCGGAGAGATAGTCGTCGCAGGTGAGGAAGGGCTTAAGAGCTATATAGCAATCCCTTCTCCTCGCAAGGCTTTCTGCATCTTTGAGTTCATCTACTTCGCCCGCCCCGATTCATACATAGAGGGAGTAAATATCCATTATGCGAGACGGAGAATGGGAAGGATTCTCTTCGAGGAAGGCGCTGTTGAAGCTGATGTAGTCATAGGCGTTCCCGATACGGGCACCGCCGCCGCTATTGGCTTCAGCGAAGCATCGGGCATTCCCTATGGGGAGGGGCTTCTGAAAAATAAGTACATCGGGAGAACCTTCATCCTCCCCGACCAGAGGATAAGGGATGTGGGGATAAAGTTGAAGCTCACTCCTATCATTGAAACGATTAAAAATAAAAGGGTGGTTCTCGTTGATGATTCAATCGTGAGAGGAACCACGACGGGAAAGATAATAAGAATGTTGTTTGAGGCGGGAGCTAAAGAGGTCCATGTGCGCATCTCCTCTCCTCCCATTGCCTACCCTTGCTTCTTCGGCATAGATACAGCAGTTCGTTCCGAGCTCATCGCCTCCCGTCTATCAATTGAAGAAATAAGGGATTACATAGGCGCTACCTCCCTCAAATATCTCTCCCTTGAAGGCTTGATTCGCGCCATCGGACTCCCTAAGGAAAATTTCTGCACAGCCTGCCTAACCGGAGAGTATCCCGAGGAAATCCCCGCCCATTTCCATAAACTCCTTTTGGAGCAAAGATAAAGGGGGGAAATCTTTATGACTAAACAAGAATGGCCTCTCTTCAAGGGCAACCTCTTGAGGCAGAGCAGGTATGAAGGGCATTGTTTTCTCCCTCTCACCCCGCTCTGGCGCTTCAATGGAGGTTATCGCATTCGCTCCTCCCCTGTTGTTGCGGGAGGGAAGGTCTTCACGGCTATGTGGAATGGGGAAGTAATCGCTTTGGATATCAAGACGGGCTCACCTCTCTGGCGCGTGGATTTTCATGGTCCCATCTTCTCCACTCCCTGCGTTGGAGGTGGGAAGGTCTTCATTGGCACTTCCCTGCGCTCTTTTCACGCCATTGATGAGCTGAGCGGAAAGGTCCTTTGGAGCCTAAGCGTAGGCGGTGCGGTTGATTCTTCCCCATTGTATATGAGGGGGAGGGTCTATTTCGGTAGCGATGACAAGTATCTATATTGCGTCTCCGCGCAAAAGGGAGAGGTTCTTTGGCGTTTTTCCGCCGGGATGTGGGTATTTTCATCCCCAGCGGCAGCTGAAGGGAAAATCTTTTTCGGAGCACAAAACGGCATCTTTTACGCGCTGAGAGAGGATGGTAAGCTCGCCTGGCAGACGAGAATAGGTGGATTGATAAGGTCTACTCCCGCAATAGATAAGGGAAGGGTCTTTGTCGGCTCGGGGAACGGGCGTCTCTTCTGCCTTGATGCCGAGACGGGGGAGATTATCTGGACCGCTCGCGCATATGACGCAATAGAAAGTTCCCCCGCAGTTTTGGACGATAGAGTATTTGTCGGCTCGGATGATGGCTACTTCTACTCTTTTGATGCTCAATCAGGACGCACCCTCTTCAGATTAAAGCTTGGCAGCCCTATAAGGTCCACTCCCCTCTGCTTCAATAATGCCGTTCTTTTCGCCACACTCAACGGAATCTTCTATGGAATAGATACTCAAACCGGCGAGATAAAATGGGAAATGAAAACGGGAAGCGAAGTTCACTCCTCCTTCGCCGCTTCTCAAGAGGGTGTCTTCATCGGCGCGGACAATGGTATCCTCTATGCGTTCAGCCATTCCTGATCAAAAATCAAACCGAAAGGGGATGCGCGCTATATGGAACGAACAAATATAAGAATCGGCGTTCTCGCCTCGGGTAGAGGCTCCAACCTTCAAGCGATAATAGATGCCTGTAAAAGAGGCTACATTCCCGGAGAGGTGGTCTGCGTCATCTCCGATAAAAAGGACGCTTTCGCTCTGGAAAGAGCAAGGAGGGAGGGAATCCCCGCCATCTTTCTTGACCCTTCCAATTATCCCAGCAGGGAGGATTATGATAAGGCGCTTGCCCAAACCCTCAAAGAGCACAATGTAGACCTTGTCTGCCTTGCGGGTTTTATGAGAATCCTTACCCCTCCCTTCATTGAGCAATTCCGCAACAGGATAATGAACATCCACCCCGCCTTGATTCCCTCTTTTTGTGGAAAGGGAATGTATGGACTGAAGGTTCATCAAGCTGTTTTGGATTTCGGAGTAAAGGTCACGGGATGCACCGTCCATTTCGTCACAGAAGAGGTTGATTTGGGACCGATAATAGTGCAGATACCGGTTATGGTTCGGGAAGACGATACGCCGGAAACCCTCTCCGAGAGGGTCTTGAAAAGAGAACATAGAGCTTATCCCCTGGCGATTAAGCTTTTCGCCGAAGGGCGTTTGAAAATTGAAGGACGAAGGGTTCGCATCCTCAAGAATTCCTGACAGAATAAAAATTACAATCTCCTCTCAATTTAAAAAATATATTGCTTCGCTATCGCTCTCAATCACAGACCGATTGCCATTGCCACGGCTTCTTTTTGGTAAGCCGTCGCATTCTCTACCCCTCTGTCATTGCTGGCATGGGTATAGGTTTTGGAAAGGAAGAAGAGGAGGTATCGTGTATACCCAAAATAAAAAACCAAAATAATTGGAACGAATTTTATAAGTAAGCGTTAGGGGAATGGAATTTATATAAGTGGGTGAGACAAATATCATATCAAAAACATATACCCATAGTTGCGAGCCCGCCGAAGGCGTGTGGCAATCTCACCCTTTCTATCATTGCGAGCCTTCTGCTCCCAAGGGAGCCTGTGGCAATCTCGTCTTTTAGAAAGACACAAAAATATAGATTGCTTCGTCGCTTCGCTCCTCGCAATGACAGCGGAAGAATTGTCATTGCGAAGGCTCTCCGTAGGAGAGCCTGTGGCAATCTCGTCTTTTAGAAAGACACAAAAATATAGATTGCTTCGTCGCTTCGCTCCTCGCAATGACAACGAGAGGAACTATCATTGCACGCCCGCCAAAGGCGAGAGTGGCAATCTCATATTTTTTTCCTCCCTTCTGTCATTGCGAGGGCTCCCAAGGGAGCCCGTGGCAATCTCGTCTTTTAAAAAAACACAAAAATATAGATTGCTTCGTCGCTTCGCTCCTCGCAATGACAGCGTTGTGAGATTGGCTTCGCCAACGCAGTTCACAAACCTTTAGGTTTGTGAACCGAGATTGCCACGCCTGAACGCTTTAGCGTTCAGGCTCGCAATGACAAAAAGTCGCTTCGCTCTTCACAATGACAACGAGCGGAACTGTCATTGTGAGCCCGCCTTTGGCGGGCGTGCCAAATCTTGTTTTAAAAAGCATCAAAACCCCCTAAAATAGAGCGTCCACTATGCTATGGAGTCATTTAACCTATTGTTTGATTCTCCATTTATCCCTATAATTTGAAAGCAAAAACGGAAAGGAGCGCTATGATGAACATAAAAATTTTTTTATTAGTTCTCCTTTTCCTTCATCTCTTCGCCCTGAACAGGGCTTTCTCGGAGGGGGAGATTTTTATTGAAAGCGTCCCTTACGCAACCGAGGAGGAGCTCCGTTCAGTATGGATTCCCCAAGGAGATAGTCGTCCAGCCTCATTAGCGACTGAAAATGAAAGAAAAATTATCAAGTTTGAACTGAATTTCCCCGAGGTTAAAGATAGATGCTACTGGGATAGAAGCCTCCATCTCGATTTGAGCGATTGCGAGAAAATAATATTGGGGATAAAAGCGGATGACCCTTCAGAGCTCGGCGGATGCACCCTCTACCTACAAAGCAGGGGTGGTTGGTATGCCTGCGGGTTTGGGATTGAAAGGAAAGGATGGCAAGAAATCGTCCTTCGCAAATCTCGATTCTCATCGGAGGACAATCCGGAGGGATGGAATAACATCACGGGAATCAGAATTTCCTTCTGGAAACCCGCTAAGCTCGAGCCGAAGAGAACCACTGTCTACCTCGCAAGCATAAGGGCTTTGTCCTCAACCTCGGGGATATCAATAGTTCTTGGTGACGCGACGATTAAGAGTGGAAGTGGAGAAGCGAGAACCGTTAGGGAATGTTTTGAGGGGATGACCGCAATTTTTGATGGTCTCGGCTTGGATTATTCCACCACAAGCGATAGCGAAATAGAAAAGGGAATGGATTTGAAGAAATTCAAAATCCTCATCTTCCCTTATAATCCCAACATAATGGATAAGGAAGCGGAGGAGATAGTAAAATTCATTAATTCTGGTGGAAAAGTTCTCATATTTTACTCCCTGCCCTCCAATATAGCAAAGGCAATAGGAATAGAGGAATATGTTTATCGTCCCGTAAGTTCCGCTGGCGAATTCTCCTCCGTGAGGTTCTCAAGAGAAGCGGTTGACGGTCTCCCAGAGGAAATGAGACAGGGTTCCTGGAACGCGAATATTCCCACAAATATAAGTGAGGATGCCAAGATAATCGGGGAATGGATTGACGCAAAAGGCAATCCCACAGGGCTTCCCGCAGCAATCATCTCCCCAAGGGGCTTTTATTTCGGGCATATACTTTTGAATAAAGAAGAGGGAAGGCAGATGATTTTAGCTATTTTGGCGAACTTATCGCCTGACCTTATCCCTATCATAAGAAAGACGATAATCGCAAATGCGGGAAGAATCTATGGCTTTGAGAATTTTGCTGAGGCGAACGAATATATAGAGAAGAAGGCAAAGGGATTAAGGAAAGAGAAGGCGGACATTGTTTTGAGTTTCCTTAGCCGAGCGAAGGAAGATTTCGGTAAGCTTCAAAAGGCAACTAATTTAAGTGAAGTTTTCAAATTATGGAAGGCGGTGACGACCAATATGAAGGAAGCATACGCTCGTTGTTTTGAGAGCAGGAAAGGAGAATTCAGGGCGGTCTGGTGCCATTCCGCTTTCGGAGTGGAGGGCTGGAGCTGGGATGAAGCAATCAGATTCCTCAAGGAGAACATTTTCAAGGCAATTTTCCCCAATATGCTTTGGGGTGGGCTTGCCTATTATCCCAGCGAGGTTCTCCCCGTTGCTGATGCGGTTAAGGAAAGAGGAGACCAAATAGCAGAATGTCTCTCCGCCTGCAGAAAATACGGCGTTGAATGCCACATCTGGAAGGTGAACTTCAATCTCGCAAATGCCCCAAAGGAATTCGTGGATAAGCTGAGACAGGAAGGAAGGCTACAAGTTGATAAAGGGGGAAAGGAGGTTTTGTGGCTCTGCCCTTCCAATCCTGACAACTTCAAGTTGGAGGTAGACTCAATGCTTGAAGTCGTCAGAAAATACGATGTTGATGGAATCCACTTTGATTACATCCGCTATCCCGATGCCAACTCCTGCTATTGCGATGGATGTAGGAAAAGATTTGAGGAAGAGAAAGGAGTTAAAGTTGAGAATTGGCCTCAGGATGTCATATCCGGTCACTTGAAAGACCTTTATGCCGATTGGAGAAGGGAACAAATAACGAAGCTCGTGAAAACAGTCAGCGAAGAAGCAAGGAAGATCAAGCCCTCCATTAAGATATCGGCTGCTGTCTTTCAGGATTATCCCAACTGCAGGGAATATGTGGGACAGGATTGGAAGCTTTGGGTTGAAAATGGCTATCTTGATTTCGTCTGCCCAATGGATTACACGGATTCCAATGCTAAATTTGAGAGCCTCGTTAAGAATCAAAAGGAAATAATCAAAGGCAAGATTCCCCTCTATCCCGGTATCGGCGCCTTCATCATCCCGGTTGAGCAGGTCCTACAGCAAATTGAAATCGCGAGGGAATTGGGCGCCGACGGATTCATCATCTTCAATTACGATACGAGACTGGTAGAATATCTCCCTTACCTAAGCAAGGGAGCAACGGAAACGCCTTAAAATTCACAATTGAAAGGAGGATAAATTATGCCGGAGAGAAAAGCGAGAATTGCTTTCATCGGTTGCGGAGGGCACGCAACAAATTCCCTCTACCCAACAATCCACACCATCCCCGTTATAGACCTTGTGGCGGTCTGCGATTTGAAGGAAGAGCTGGCGAGACGAAACGCTCGCTATTTCGGTGCCCTTCGCTGGTATACTGATGTTGATGAGATGCTCTCAAAAGAGGAACTCGATGGCGCAATAATCGTCGGCACACCCCAGATGCATTGCGAGGTAGGCAAAAAGTGTCTTGATGCGGGACTGCCAATCTTCGTTGAGAAACCGTCAGCCGTCTCCTATGAGGAGGCAGTTGATTTAGCCAAGTATGCTGATGAGAAAGGGTTATGGGGTGCGGTCGCTTATATGAAACGCTATGCGGTCTGCTATCAAATGGCGAAGGCTATAGCGGAGAGCGAGGAATTCGGCGGTATACATTTCCTTGAGGCGAGATTCTCCAATGGTCCCTACCCCGCTATTTGGGGAATAGAGGACCCCGCTAAAGCATTTTTAATAGGGCAAGTAGTTCACATTTTCAACCTTGCTCGCTTCTTCTGCGGCGAGATGCGAGAGCTTTATGCCAAGCTTTATGTCCTAACGCCGAATATGTTCGCTTATGCTATATCTGGAGAATTTGAGAGCGGAGTTCCCTTCGTTATGAATTTGAACGCCTTGGAGGCAAGCGATTGGAAGATAAGTGAAAGGCTTGCACTCTCGGGCAACGGCTGTTGGCTTGAAGTAACGGATATGCTTCATCTTCGCTATCATCCGAAAAATCTTCCCTTTAAAGAATTTACTGTTGGTGGAAGAACCCAGACGATTGAATGGAATCCCGAGTGGACGGAACTATTGGCTACAAAGGCGGAGGGAGCTTTTGGATATAGGGGTGAGATAGAGGCATTCGCCCTTGCCTGCTTGGGAGAGGGGAAGCCGAAGAGCACCCTTTGGGATGGCGCCAAGGACCTCAGAATCTCCGAAGCAGTTTGGGAAAGCGCCAATTTAAATAAACCTGTGAGGTTAAATCTGAAATAGGAGGTTGAATGAAATGCTGAAAATCGGAATGGTTGGAGGAGCAAAGGCTTGGCATGCGAGAAGCTTCTCCGAGATGCTAAATGGCTATGATGAGGATTTGGCTCGCCAGCATAAGTTTCCTCTTTATAAGACGAAATTAGAGGGAGCGAGGGTTACTCACATCTGGGACCCGGATAGGGAGGCAGCTGAACTCATAGCGAAAATCTGCGGAATAGATAAAGTCGTGGACGAGATGGAGGATATGATTGGGGAAATAGACGGCGTCATAATCGCTGATGACAAAACTATGCAGCATCAGAAAAGGGCGATTCCCTTTCTAAAAGCTGGCTTGCCGACATTTGTGGACAAGCCCCTTTCGCCTTCAATTGAGGAGGCGGAGGAGGTTATCAATCTGGCAAGAGAATATAAGGCTCCCTTTATGTCCTGCTCCGCTTTGAGATACGCCAAGGAAGTGGAGGAATTCCTCGCTAAAAAAGAGGAGATAGGGGATATTTTAACGGGAAATAGCATCTGCAGTGGCGATTTAATCTTCTACGGAATCCACGCTATGGAGCAGTTGTATGTCTGCATAGGACCGGGAATAAGGAGCGTCCAGAATGTTGGTGATGAAGGGAGAGATATAGTGATAATAACGAAGGAAGATGGCAGGAAATTTATCTTAACGGTTTACAAGGAGATATTTTACCTTTTCCAGATGAACCTATATGGGACGAAGGGTTGGCGGGAGATAAGGGTTGAGGATAGCGATTATTTCTATTCAAATATGCTGAAAGCATTTCTCAGAATGGTGGAGACGAAAGAGCCACCCTTCCCCGCGGAGGAGACGCTGGAGATAATAAAGACGCTCGTCCTCGCCCGCCAATCCGCCCAGAAGAAGGGGGAAACAATTTATATTCCATAAATATAACAAGCAAGTTCATTTTTTAGAGAGAGGCGAGATTTTATGGTTAAGGAAACGATAATCTCTTTATACACGGGTTTAATTGCTTTAGAGTGGGTTATTTGGGGATTTATAATCCCCCTATTTACTGGTGTAGCAAGGGATGCCCTAATGGAACTACTAAGGACAAAAGGGACCTGCTTTCAAAACAATCTCTCGGATGGACCCCTTCGGAAATTTGAAAACAATATTATTCATTATTTCCAAATGTGCGATTGTATAACCTATAACGCTTTTGTGTTTGTAGCATTCACAACTATCTATATGGTTCTAGAAATGATTTATGTGATACCAAAAGGACAAGTTCAAAATTTGAAGGATAGCTGGTTTCTCATTGTCCTAATTGTCTTGCATTGTGGAATAAATATTTATGTCTCCTATATTTTCTATCCGACTCGCGGGAATAACAAGGGCTTAAAATATTATTTCACGTACCACTCTTGTGCTGTAGTTTTATTTACGATTCTCAATATCTTTTCATTAATCCAAAATAAAAAATACGCGTTCGCCATTTCCTCGTTTATAATGGTTTTGGGATATTTAGGTACCATTTTATTTGCTGGCGAGAAATATAAACCCACCTACTCATTAGCCAGATTGAAAGGAAAACAAATTTCTAAATAATGCTTATTAAGCGATACTTGGTTAACCATATTCATTTTAAGACCCTTGGCTTAACCAAATTTTCTTAAGAAATATGCAAACGACTTGTTATTCTTCTTCGCAGTTTCAATGGAAAAACTTTCAAGAAGCTTCTGTTTAAAAGCCCTCCCTTTGTAGTTTGAGGGCTTGATCTTTTTGAAATCTTCCTTAGTGAAATTATCGGTATTTGTCGGAGCAACCTTGATGCCAAGCTTTCTTCTTCTATTCTCATCAACGCCAGCAAGATACCAACTTTCAATTTCCATTATAACAATAAGTATCTTATCAGGATCTAAACAGTCCCAAATATCAATTAATTGCTTTTTCTTAGCCGTTACACAAGGGGATTGATCTATATCTGCTACAAAAATATAATCAGCTCCTAATACCTTTATACTCTTAATAAACTAACAAATATGTGAACGTATTTTCCCATTTTGAGGGGGTTCATATTGTATGATATTAATTGCAAGGTCTTGCCACTTCGGAATAAGCCATTTGATATAATTAAAGAAATCCTCATCGTCCACACCTTCAACAAATATATATAATTTTTTCTCCATCTTTAACCACCAAGCAAATTCTGAACATATAATTCCTCAATACCTATTTCTTGTTCCAAGAATGTTTTTACCTCTATCTTATCAGCTGGGCGAGAGATATGGGAAAAGCCCTCCTTATCTCTATAAATTAATAAGAGATTTTCAAGCCCAGCATATCGCACAACCTCCGGATTATGGGTTGTCACGATAATTTGCTTATTTTCTGATGCCTCTTTCATCATCTCAACAACTTTGGAAATGAGATGGGGATGAATATTCCTTTCCGGCTCTTCTATTATGATTAAGGGTTTTTCCTCAAAGTAGAGAGCAAGAATTAAAGCTGTTAGATTTATCGTTCCATCTGAGATTAGAGTAGCTGGGAGATATTCTTTATAATATGCCTCCTGCAACTTAACCAGAAGCGATTTGTCAGCGAATTTCTCCACATCCAATTTGTTTATAAATGGAAGGAGATTCCTCATAAGATAGAGGAATTGCTCTCTATTCTTCTTATCTGCGAGTATTTTCTTCAAAACGAGAGCAAGATTGCTTCCATCCTCTTCCAATTCCGATTTCCCAGCAATAGGAATTGCTCTTTTAGGCAATTTGGGGTCGAAGTCATAAATTGAAATATCATCTAAACCCCATGCGAAAACACGTTCTAACCCCGTAGGATAGACAAAGACCCTCCTCCCTACGGGTAGAATTTCATTTATTTCTAGGGGGAAGCTAAATGGGTGTTCTATTATAAGATGCTCTTGAGGAATCCTGTCCACGGAAAGCGGGTTAAGCAAAGAGGGAAGATGAAGAATTTCACCATTTATCTGGAGCTCCCTTGGTTCAATTCCTGAAGTGATTTTCCCAGCGGCGTCCCTAGTTAGCTGAATTATCCCCGCCCCAATCGCTTGCTTCTCAACCAATGTTTTCCTCTTTTTCCCGTCCTTTTTCCTTTCCTCTTCGTGAAGTACAACAAAAAGACACTTAGAAGAAATTATTTCCCCAGATATTAAGTATCTTTTCCCTTTGGAATTTATATTACATGAGTAAGTAGTTTCCGCAGGTTTTACCCCAATTATCCTCTCGCCCGGGAGCTCAATAGCTCTTTTCCATTTGACAGGAAACACAAACTCAATATGTATATTCTCCTTATCACCTAAGGAAATATTGCGAAGATATTCAATCCCACCTTGATAGGAAATAGCGTTTTCAAGACCTTCCTTGACTATATCCCTCAAGAACTTGAAAATCTGAACGAAATTTGATTTCCCCGAAGCATTTGCCCCTATAACAACATTGAAATTCCCCAGCTCGACTTCCACATCCTTAAAGCTCTTGAAATTCTTCACTCTCAGCTTCTTTATCAATCTAATATCCTGTTTTTCTTTCGCTTCCATTAAACATCACCGCTAATGATTATATTTTCTCTAAAAAGAATGTCAAATTTCTTTCACCTCGCCTTCTCTATCAAAAGAGCCCAGTCGCCTTCACTGGGGGAAGTGAAATAGTGGGCTCTATCCCCATTGAACATCCCTTCACCTATAAACATTCCCTCCCTTGGGTCAAACCAGCGATAACGGAAAAGACCAGGAATATTTAACCTCAATTGAATCCTTCCTCCGTAGGGCAGATAAACGACATAGCTTTTGCCTGCCTCACCCAAAGCGAAAGCCGTTCCCTTCACTACCACCTCATCCATAGGCTTCATCTTCCAAAACTCCACTTCCCTCCCTACCTGAGCTATATATCCCATCTGCTTATAAACCCTATCCCTGAGAGGATTCAACGCCCCTCCACCAGTTTGTGGCGATAAGGCGCTATCCAGGAAGTCAAAATGCCCTCCGCTAACGAAAGCAGTCCAAAAAGCCCTCCTTATCACATCCTCCTCCGGTTCTCCTATCCCATCCGTGTCCATAATAAGAGGCTGATTGAACCTCTCATAAGCCTTCTTAAATCCCTCCTTCAAAGCCTCTAAATTCCAAACCTTTATCCCCGCTCCATCGTGATTTGGCATATCCAATGGCATAACCAAATGCTTTATCCTCTGCCCTTTCTCCTTCTCCTTGATATATTTCCCCATTTCCTCCTCCCATTCTCTATCGTAATAATTCTCATTCGCTACCTCAAAGAAGATGTTCTCGTAGGGAGCGCAAACTTCCAAAAGCTTATCAATGAACCTCTTCTGATAAGCGACTATTTTCTCGTCTTTCAAGCTGCAGAATTCCAACCCCTTCCCATCGCCGTTCTTATCCGCATTCACTCCATTCACATTGTTCGCCCCATTGAAGCAGTGCCTATCCCAGTGCCCCTTGGAGTTCTTCAAACACCAAGCATCAAATATAACCAACTGGAGATAAATCCCCTCCCTCCTCGCCGATTCCAAAACCTCCTTTAGATGTTTGAAGAAAAATGGATTGAATTTGTCAAGGTTGAACTTCGGTTTTCCATCCTTAGCCAAGCCCGGGCCAGTTCGTTCATAGGGGCAGAGCCAATTCTCCTCTTCCCATCCCCACATAACCCAAACCCTGGCGAAATTGAGGGAATTATCTTTTAGCCGGCGGAAGAAGGATTTATAATCAAATGTGGGGTCGGAGAAGATATCCCAGACATAAAGACCGGTCAGGAGAAGGGGCTTTCCCTTTGGGTCAGCGAAATAATGGGGATTTTGGGGAAGAATGGACAAAACGCCCATTAAAAACGGAATCGCCATAGCTTTCACCCGCCTTTGGATAAGTTTAAAGCCCATAATCATCCCAAAATGTTAATTCCTCTTTCCTCAACAGCTTAGCCGCCACTATTCCTGCCGCACCAGCTGCGAGGAAGAACTCCCTATCCTCCTCTATTCCCCTGCCCATCGTCTTGACGCTTATCTCGTGCTCCCTTAAAAGGGTAAGTGCTGGCTCACCATCCTCAACAACCACCCTATGTCTACCTATTATATCTGAACCAGTGAGGTAATCTTTCAAGAGAAGCATCTTATCCTTGGGCAAGATGGGAAGAGGAACGATTGCGGAAACCAAAGACAGCTCGCCTAGGATGGTGCGTGAATGATGGGAGAGACCGAAATGTCTCAATCTCTCCTCGGCAAAACTTATCCTCAAACAAGCAATGGGCATCCCACCCAAGGTATAAGCTGCGTTCAGGGCTATGACTTGGTCTATCCCCGAGAAGCCAAGCCTCGTCCGCGTTCCCACATTGCCCGGTCCCTGGGAAACAATCACGATGTTGGCTCCCGCAACTTTATGGGCAATCGCCAAAGCGGAATATATATTGACAGCCTCGTAATCACCGCCGAAGGCTTGCCCACAGGTTATAGTTGCATCTATGAATCCTTCCTTCTTCAAAGCATAAACGAGGTCGCTCAAGGGAAGTGGGAGGCAGGCGGAATCGGTCATTATGTAGGCGATTTTAGCCTCTGGATGTTTATATCTCGCTCCCGCCGCAACTCCCGCTATCTGGCTATGGAGGATGCAACAGACGACGGGAATGTGGCGGAGGCTCTTGAAGGAGTCAAACGCCTCCCTCATCGGATTCCCCTCTTCCTCGGTTGAGAAAACAGCGAACTGAAGAGGCGTATAGCGAAGCTTCATTATATGTCCTTTATCCTGATGGGAAAAAGAGGGGTTGCTCAGATTTGCGACAACGAAGTGATAGCCACCCGTGCCAAGGGCAAGTTCCACCGCTGTCGTGTTCAAAAGGACCCTATCCCCCACTTTCACAATTCCCGTCAATTGGGGGAAATTATATGCTTTCTCCTTTCTTTTCCCTATCTCAACCTCTAGCTCTTGGAGGTTCTCCCTCTCTTTTATAATTGAGAGAACCTTCCCTCTTTGAAGGAATATCGTCGGCAAAGAGGTCTTATTCCTCCTCGGACCTCAAAGTGTTTCCTTAAACCATTCAAGGGTGAGGTTTATGACCTCGTCCTCCCATTCGGGCGAGGAAAAGGTATGGTCGGCTCCCTTGACGATATGAATCTTCGCCTTTCCTTCCTTTCGCTCCTTCAATCTCTCATAGCATTCCTCCGCTTGGGAGTAGGGAATGAAATCAGCCTCTCCGTGGACGAGGAGAACAGCGCCAGGGAATTGGACGATTTCCTCTATTGGGTCTATTTGGG
>Ga0080004_1124256_pt1 | contig 49834 bp, 49 predicted proteins | sample WasSprMetagenome_FD_69207 | JGI IMG/M metagenome (GOLD analysis project Ga0080004, IMG submission 69207) | Sulfidic aquatic microbial communities from Washburn Spring, Yellowstone National Park, USA - WS (SPADES assembly) (version 2) | ecosystem: Environmental > Aquatic > Thermal springs > Hot...
GGGATGGCTGAGCAGGCAGTAAAGAACATGCTTTATGCTCTAAGGGGAACTGTAAACGAAGAATGCTTGGTAAACAAGGAAGTTAAGAAGGTTAGGACACTTAGTAAAATGATATAGAACTGAAAAAGTTTAAATACTTGCGTAATGCCCTCTAATGAGATATAAAATGAGCGAAAAGAAAGGTGTTATCAACATAGTTCCAGAACCAAAGAAACTTGAGTTTTCTGGAAATTGGTTCAGGTTCGATGGGTTTCAGAACTTCAATGAATTCCTGAGCAATGAATTTAACGTACCAAAGGGTAGCTGGAAAATAAGTAAGGTTAGCAAAGCTGGGACTGGTCTAGAAGTTCTTAACGGTGAGATAAAGATTTGGGGAGATGAAAACATTTGTAATGCTACAATAATTCAATTGCTTAAGCAAAATCCAAGTTATATTCCTGAAGTAAAAGTAGAAGAAGAATTTAAGTTTTCCTTTAGAGGATATCACTTAGATATTGCACGTGGTGGAGTACCAAAGGTTGAAACTTTCAAGAAACTTCTAAGGTGGCTTTTCTTACTAAAGTACAATTATTTTGCAATATACTTTGAGGACCTGTTTCCTTGGAAGAAATATCCCCAAATTGGTGTGCACAGAGGTAGACTTTCTGAGGAAGAACTAAACGAAATTGTAAATTATGGAAGAAAACTTGGAATAGACGTCTTTCCTTCGCTTGAGCTCGCTGGTCATATGGAGCACATACTTTCTTTACCAGAGTTTCGGGAGTATAGCGAATGGCACAACCCTGGGGAAGGCTGTCTTGATGTAAGTAATGAGAAAGCTAGAGAGTTTGCCTATGATTTGCTTAAAGAAGTTGTAGAGCGTTCACCTTCAAAGTATATTCATGTTGGAGGAGACGAAACTTGGGCTATGGGAAGAGGAAGAAGTCTAAATAAAACTTGGCAGTTTGAAGGACCAAAGCTTTACGAGCTCCATCATAGAAACATGGTTGGTATCGTAAAAGAAAAAGGAAAGGTTCCATTGCTTTGGGGAGACATGCTTACTGGAATGTACTTAAGAGAGGAAAAGGAAAAGTCAAAGTGGTCTGAAATAGTTGAAAGTCCCATATGGGAAGGGGTAATAATCGCTAACTGGGATTATAGTCCAAGCGACGAAGAGTACTTTAGGAACAAGATAAATCTCTTTGGAAAAAGAAAGTCACAACAAATAGCATGCCCTGGCTTGGCGAACTGGAACAGGTACTATCCTAACTTCAATGTTGCACTAGAAAACGTAAAGAACTTCATAACTGCCGCAAGAAAAGAAAACTTACCTGGTTTCCTATTAACTGCGTGGGGTGATGACGGAGAAGAGTGCTTGTTTTCATTTCTCGATCCACTACTTCTAGCTACCATGGAAATCGCTGAAGGCAATGGAGCGTGGGAGGAAAAATGGCTTACGTTAACACAAGAGAGCAAAGAAGTGCTTGAAGTCAGAAAACTCTTTGGACACCCTGAAGTCTCAGAGCAATTAAAGCACGTTCTATTTGCAAACTTTTGGTACTATAGGATGAGCAAAAGCGACATTGAAGCTCTCAAGTCTTCATGGAACGAAGTTCTTTCTAAGGCTTGCCAAGTGAACTTACCAGAAGATTTGGAGTTCATAAGAAATTGTATTGAGGTTGGGTTAAAGAGATTGAACAACTGCGCAACACCCTCAGACTTCATTGCATTAGCCAACAAATATTCTAAGCTTTGGCTCTCTGAAAGAAAGCCTCATGGACTCGAAAGGATCTTAGAAAGATTCTGGGGCGCCGCAGGAAGAATAGATGCTAAAGTAAGGTAATCTTTTTTCTTATTTCGTACTTTTTTCTAAGTATTTTAAGAATGCAGTAACTAAAACTCCCTTGGAAACGTTTATTGCTTCCTGTGGGTGCTGTCCTTCTTCTGGTTTTACTTCAAAGGATAAAGCCCCTCTGTAGTTTATCTTGTTCAGTACTTCAAGCAGCTCTACTACGTTGTCTACGTCGTTTATTGCGCCTTCTCTATAAAAGCTTGGGTGCCAGTCCTTCATAGTTTCATTTACTTTCTTAGTGCATCCTACATGAACATGAGAAACTACTTCCTTGTAATTGAGAAGTACTGAAGGGCTTTCGTTAAGCATTGGAGCATGGCTTAGGTCCCAAAGTAGTCCTATATTCTTATGCCTTTTCCTTACCTCTTCTACTACTTCTTTACCTTCCTCAATTGGTCCAATTAGAAGTTTTTTGTCGTAGCTTCTATCAAAGGCTTCAAGTAAAACAAAAGTATTATATTTTTCTGCATACTCGCATATTTCATTTAAGCTTTTTAAAAGCTGTGCAGTGGCTTCTCTTCTCTTTCCTTCTCCTGGATCTTGCCCAGAAGTTAGTCCAACAGTTCTTATACCTCTTTCAGCTGAAATTCTTATCCTCCTCTTTATCTCTTCAACAGCTTTAGCTCTTACTTCTTCTTTCAAAGAACTAATATCTCCTTCCTTAGAGAGTGTAAAAGGTTGAAGGGCAAGTGAAACTTCCTTATTACTTTTCTTTACAACTTCTTTTACCTTTGCCCATTCTTCTTCCTCAAGGAAGCTGTATTCTACAAGTTCAAAGAATGGATCATCGAAGAGTTCTTTGAATGCTTCTGTAATACTGTAGTTCTTTAAAGTACTTGGATAAGCCATGAACCCAACTATTCCTACCTTGTAAGGAAATTCAAAGCATCCTACGTTTCCTCTTACGTTTACTTTTACACAGAACATAATAGTATTTTATCTTAAAGCTTATTTAAATGTTTATAACGATAATATAGCTTTTAGAATTCAATGAGTGCTAGGTTTAATTTATAAAGATTTAAAGAATCAAAATGATGAAAAATCCTTAAATATTAGTTCATTTTTGAGTCTCGTCAATGTTTAAACCTGCTAAAATGAAAAAAGTAAAGTTACAGTTACCTCTTGAGCAAGAAGACCAATTTTTAGATAGCATAAGTAAGCTTGGAATTTTACAGGTAAAAAATGTAGAAGAACAGGTTCCCGACCTTAGTATAGTAGATGCCAACGTAGCAGAAGAAAAGAATAATTTAGAAAATCTCATTAGGAGGTGCGACGCGATACTTAACAAACTTCCAAAAGAAGGTATATTCGCTCAGCTTGTTCGAAAAAGTAACGAAGTCTTTACTCCTTCAAAGGAACAGGAATATGAGCTTTACGCAAACGCTCAAAAAATTTTAAGTGAAGCTGAAGATAAACTGAGCACTTGGGAAAAGTTAAAGAAATCTAGGTTTGCAACTAGAGAACAAGTCTCTTCAAAGATTTTTTCTTTACTAAGAGATAATCTTATCGTCATACGGAAGATAAAGGAAACAAATCACATAATTATCTTAGAAGGTTGGATAAGAAGAAAGAACATAGCTAAGCTAAAAGAAGTAGTGACAAGAACAACAGAAGGAAAGTGCATACTTTCGTTGGAAGAGTCAAAAGTCTTAGGAAAAGATATCCTAAGGATAAGGCTTGCTACCCTTACTTCTAACTATGTTGCATTAGAAGGTGCTTTGAGTAGTTATGGCCTCGCTAAACTCACAGTAGAAGCAGAAGAGGAAAAAGGGGCTGAATTTGAAAGTGTAGAGGAGGCAATCGATATTAGCTCAATAAAGCAAAAAGTAAGCTTACTTAAAAAAGTCTTGTTAAATAGGCTTGAGATAATAAAAGCTAAGGAAAAACTTGCTAGGTCTAAGTTCTTCGTTTACTTAGAAGGATGGATAAAGGAAAAGGATATTAGTAAGTTAACTTCGTTGCTTAAAGATGGACACTACGACTATCGACTATCTTTGGAAGACCCTAAGGAAGGTGAAGAAGATCGCGTCCCAGTGGCACTAGAAAATCCTCCTTTAATAAGGAGCTTTGAGGTTGTAACAACAATGTTTGGCTATCCTAAGTACAATCAAATAGATCCAACTCCATTTTTAGCTATAACCTTTGCGCTCTTCTTTGGTTTAATGTTTGCTGATGTATTTGATGGATTGTTACTTTTAGCTTTTTCTTTGTTGCTGTATCATGGTCTTGGAAGTAGAAGTCAAGGTGGAAGAAAGTTAAGCGAAATTCTTATAGCGATAAGCTTTTCTTCAATTTTGTTTGGATTCCTTTTTGGTGAGTTCATGGGGGGCATAGTGAACTTGCCTGTTGTATGGTTTAGTGGTTTTGAAAATCCAATGTATTTCCTTGAGGTAGCAATAGTTATTGGTATTACTCAGCTTACAATAGGGTTCATAATAGGGTTCATAAATGAGCTACTTAGGCATAGAATAAAAAATGCGATTGGAGAAAAACTCTCTTGGCTTTTGCTACTCTATGGCATCATCGTAATCTTATTACACTTTTATTACTTACAAAATGACCTTTACCTTTACTTTGGTTCTATGCTTACCATTTCTGGGATTTTCCTTATCCTTATTACGAAACCAATGGACCTAATAGAAATAACTAGAATGATAAGTAATGTTGTTTCTTATGCCAGGATCGTTGCAATAAACATGTCGCATATAGGAATTTCTCGAGCTTTTGCCTTACTTGCTGCTCCTCTACTGTCTCCTGAAAGTGGCATTATAGGATTTCTCTTAGGAGGCGCACTACTCCTAATAGCGCATGTATTTATTGTGTTCATAGAAAGCTTTGTTGCATTTGCCCACTCTTTAAGGCTTCACTTCGTAGAGTTCTTTAGTAAGTTCTTTGAACCAGCAGGGAATGTTTTTATGCCTTTGTCGGTAGTTAAAAAATGAAGAGGTGACTAAAAGTGGATATCCTTTCTTTGTTCTCTATACTTTCTGCAATCGGGCTTTCTGGAGTTGGGTCTATACTGGGTATTGCGATGACAGCTTCAGTTAGTACAAGGTTGATAGCTGAAAAGCCAGAGAGGTTTGGAATGGCGCTAGTTTTTACGGTGCTTGCTGAAACACCAGTCATCTACGGTTTGCTCATTTCGTTGTTTATCATAATGAGTGGAAGCAGTATAGATAATTTTTATTCTTCACTTTCTTTGTTAGGCTCCGGAATTTCTGTTGGTGTAACTGGGCTCTTTTCTGGCCTAGGGATAGGAATAGCAGGTTCAGCTGCAATTGGTGCTATAAGTGAGCGAGATGATTTATTTGGAAAAGCGTTAGTATTTGCAGTTTTGCCTGAAAGCATTGTCATCTATGGCTTACTAGTTTCTATTATAATCATGCGTGGTATTGGTCTTCTCGGTGTTAATACTTTGTATCAAGCAAACAGTTCAACTGCTTATGCTTCCTTAATATCTTCTGCTGTTGTTTGCATAACTGGAGGCTCTGGTTATTACTTAGGAAAAACTGGCGCTAAGGCTATTTCTTCGCTTCTAAAAGATGAGGACTCTTTCGGAAAAAGTATAGTTTTCGTTGTCTTAATCGAAGGTATTGCTATCTACGGTTTGTTAGTTGCAATTCTGCTACTAAAGGGGGTGAATATGCTTTAATTTGTCCTCATTAGTTTTTCTTTCAAAAGATAAGTTTGATGAAGAACTAAGTTATCTGCTCGAGGTTGAAAAACAAGCCCAAAGCATTATAGAAGATGCTAATAAGGAAGCCGAAAAAATAATGTTTGAAGCTGAGGAAAAAGCTAGTCAAGAGGAAATAAGGGCAGACCAAGAAGCAGACGAAGAAATAAAGAATTATGAAAAGGAGATCGAAAACGAGATAAGTAACTATAGAAAAATGAACGAAGAAAAGTTTCGAGAAATATCAAAAACGCTTGAAAAGATCCTAAGCGAAAAGCAAGAAGCTGCAATAAACCTAGTTATAAAAGAGGTGTTGGGGTTATGAATAATTCAAAGGCCATAAGCATTTCAGAAGCAACTAAAAGCATGGCTGAGCTAGTTTTAAATCGTGCAAAAGAACAAAGAGAAGCAATAATTCAAGAAGCAAAAAAGAAAGCAAAAGAGATAATGGATGAAGCTAGAAAAGAAGCTGAAGAAAGAAAAGCAAAACTTATTGAACAAGGGAAAAGGGAACTAGACAAACTTAAGGAACAAGAAATTGTAAAAATAAAGATGGAATTCAAAAAAAGGCTATATTCATACGAATGGAGTCTAATTAGCTCCTTAATTTCAAGGTCTGTTTCTACCATTGAAAGAATAAGGGATCAAAAAGAGGACTACAGGAGGTATCTCCTAACTTCTTTAACGAGTGCACTTAATTTAATCAGCGATGAAGAAGTTGTTGTTCACGTTGACGAAAGGGATTTGAACATAATTGAAGACCTTATTAGAACTATGCAGACCTCAAAGAAAATAAAAATAGTACCAGACATAACAACAGCCGGAGGCCTAGTTGTAACGTCCAAAGATGGGCTCAAAGAAATCAATGAAACGGTTGAAGCTAGACTAAAGCTAAAGAATCAAGTCATAAGGGAAAAGTTGTATAACTTTCTTTTTGGTGATTTAAATGTTGGAAGTTGGTGACTACGCTTACATCAACGCAAGATTAACTGCCTTAGAAGTAGAGCTTTACTCTGCTAGAACTAGAAGAGATGCATACTCTATTTTTTATTCAAGGTTGTCTAACTTAATCAGCTTCTTTCCCGATAAAATAAGGCCTTTTGTAGAATGGTGGATTATGAAAGTTGATTTTGAGAACATAAAAGATGTTGCAGCGCAAATATTTGGTGACATACGCTACGACATTTCAAGGCCATTCATAAAGCTAAGAAAAGAAACCTTACTTAATGTTGCAAGGAGCAAAGATTTTTCTAGCTTTCTTGATATTCTGTCTAATAACCTTGAAAACTTCAAGAAAAGTAGCTTCGAAAGCTTAAGAAATTATAGTGATTTTGCCCTTAGTTTAGATAAGTATTACTTTGAAAGCTTCAACGGCCGTTTGCCTAATGAGCCTGATGTTGAACTCGCTAAAAAGCTCGTAGCCATAAAGGTGGACTTGTTAAACTTAAATTTAATAGACCGTATTAAGGATCCTAAAAAGTTCTTTTTACCTTATGGGCTTTTGTCGGTTGAAGATATAAAAGACAAGAAAAGGCTATCTGAAAGCCTTTTTGAACTCTACAAAGTAAGCAGTAAAGAAGAACTTAAATCTTATCTCTATAGTCTGTGCAAGAGCTACGATTCAAGCTTCGCAAGTGTAATGGATTTCATAGTATCGCATGAGTACTTAATAGAAAAGGGGGTAAAAAGGTAGAAGATGAAAGTAGAAGTTTTGGGAGACGAGAAAACGGTTGTGGCTTTCGCCTTGGCAGGCATTGGAGGAAAAATTGTTAATAGCAAAGAAGAAGTCCTAAAAGTAGTTAAAGACAGTAAAGATGTTGGTGTCTTCTTAGTAGTAGATAAATACTTTCCCCCCAACTATGAGGAAGACTTTCCAATTTTGGTTAGAATTCCTGGGAGGGAGCAATGAAAATGATGAGAGAAGGAAAAATAGTCAGAGTCTCAGGGTTTGTAGTTGTTGCAGAAGGAATACCCCTTCCCATGATGAATGAAGTTGTCTTAGTAGGCGAGGCTGGCCTGATTGGAGAAATAAATAAAATAAGCGGAAACAAAGTTTCTATTCAGGTTTACGAGGAAACAACTGGATTAAAGTGTGGAGATAAAGTTATAGCTTTAGGTCGTCTCTTGTCTGCAGAACTTGGACCAGGAATATTAAGCCAAGTTTACGATGGGCTACAAAGACCTCTTAAGGAGATTGCAGAGTATGCTGGATCATTTGTAAGAGCTGGAATTAGAGCAAGAAGACTAGATCACGAAAAGAAGTGGCATTTTGTTCCAGTTAAAGAGCCGCCAAGCAAAGTTTACGGAGGAGAAATAATTGGTAAAGTGATGGAAAATGAACTAATTGAACATAGAATACTTATACCTCCAAACATTAGAGGAAGTTTAATTTCTTTAGTCGGAGAAGGAGATTACACCGTTGTTGATACAGTTGCAAAAGTTAAGGCTACTGCTGGAGAAATAATAGAGGTTAAGATGGCGCATGAATGGCCTGTTAAGGTTCCTCGACCCTTTGCGGAGAAATTAAACCCTGATGAGCCCCTAGTAACTGGAATAAGAGTCATCGACTTTATGTTTCCCATTGTCAAGGGAGGAACTGCAGCAATACCTGGACCTTTTGGTTCCGGAAAAACAGTTACCTTACAACAAATTTCGAAGCAGACTGATGCAGATGTAGTAATTTACGTTGGCTGTGGAGAGAGAGGAAACGAAATGGCAGACTTGCTTGAAAAGTATAAAACGTTAATTGATTTAAGAAGTGGAAGACCATTAGTAGAGAGGTCGGTAATAATAGCAAATACCAGCAATATGCCAGTAGCAGCAAGAGAATCAAGCATATTCCTAGGAGTAACGATCGCTGAATACTTTAGAGACATGGGATACCATGTTGCATTGATTGCGGACTCAACGTCAAGATGGGCTGAGGCTCTCAGAGAACTTAGCTCTAGGATGGAGGAACTTCCTGGGGAAGAGGGCTTTCCTGCTTACCTTGCTTCAAGACTTCAAGGCTTTTATAGCAGAGCTGGAAAAGTTAGAACTTTAAGCGGAAAGATTGGCTCACTAGCTATAATGGGTGCAGTTTCACCCCCTGGAGGAGACTTCAGTGAACCTGTTACTCAAAAGACTCTTCAAACAGTAAAGGTATTCTGGGGCCTAGACTCAGACCTAGCATACAAGCGTCACTTCCCTGCAATAAACTGGTTGCAGAGCTACTCTCTTTATGTTGAAAACGTTTCAGTTTGGTGGGAGCTAAACATAAGCGAGAGATGGCGCATCTTAAGAGAAAGTATGCTAAGCGTGCTAAAAGAAGAAGATGAACTAATGCAGATAGTTAGACTTATCGGAAGTGGTGCACTAAGCGAAAGAGAAAGAGCAATTCTTGAAATTGCAAGAGTCATTAGAGAAGCTTTACTAAAACAAAATGCACTAGACGTTAACGAAGCTTATTCTGATCCTAAAAAAACATTAGCAATTGCTGAAGTCATCGACTATTATAGAGAACAGTTATTAGAAGCAATTTCAAACAATGTTCCGCTTGAAAAAGTGCTAAATCTTAACATTGGTAAAGAAATAGAAAAATTAAAGACCCTTCCTCTAGATAAGTGCCTAGAAGAATCATTTAAACTAAAAGAAAAGATTGTTGTTGAAATCTCAAGGTTACCGAGTCTGGTGAGAGCCTAGATGACTCAATCTTTAAGGTACAAGAGTATAACGTCTATTAATGGACCTTTAGTAGTTGTTAACAATGTTCAAGGAGTTAAGCTAAACGAGTTGGTGGAAATTGAAGTTGGTGATGAAATAAGAGTTGGTCAGGTAGTAGAGCTTCAAGGAAATATTGCGATTATTCAAGTTCTTCAGGGAACAGCAGGAATTTCTGTTGGTCAATCCTATGTTAGGTTCACAGGTGATACGCTAAAGATTCCTGTAAGCGAAGAAGTCATCGGAAGAACTTTAAACGGCTTAGGAAGAGCAATCGACGGAGGACCAGAAGTTGTTGGAGAAAAGTTTGACGTTAATGGTGCCCCAATAAATCCTGTGATGCGTTTGCCACCAAAGGACTTCATTCAAACTGGAATTTCAGTTATAGATGGGTTAATGTCAATAATTAGGGGCCAAAAGTTGCCGATCTTTAGTGGTTACGGCTTACCTCATAACTTAATAGTTTCTCAAATTGTTAGGCAAGCAAAACTATTAAAAAAACAGGAATCCTTTGCCGTCGTTTTCTCTGCTCTTGGAATTTCAAATGAAGAAGCAGACTTCTTTAGAGTTGAGCTAGAAAGAGCAAACATACTAGATAGAACTGTGTTCATACTTAACCTTCAAAGCGATTCAACTATAGAAAGAATAGTGGCGCCAAGAGTTGCTTTAACTGTAGCTGAATACTTAGCTTTTGAGAAAGACTATCATGTTCTCGTTGTAATGAGCGATATGAGCAATTACTGTGAAGCACTAAGGGAAGTAAGCTTAGCAAGAAATGAAATACCTGGAAGAAGAGGGTACCCCGGCTACATGTATAGCGACTTGGCAACAATTTATGAACGAGCTGGAATTATTTCTGGGAAGAAAGGCTCTATTACACAAATGCCTGTTCTAAGTATGCCTGATGACGACATTACTCATCCAATTCCAGACCTAACTGGTTATATTACGGAAGGACAAATAGTGTTGAGTAGAAGTTTGCATCTTTCTGGTATTTATCCACCGGTAAATGTTTTAGCTTCTTTATCAAGACTCATGAAAGATGGCATCGGCAAAGGATACACTAGAGAAGATCATTTTGAAATCTATATGCATCTCTTTTCGGCTTATGCTGAAGGCTTAAGAAATAAGGAGCTATCATCAATACTTGGTGAAGAAACTTTAACTTCAGAAGAAAGACAGTACGTAAAGTTCGCAGAAGCATTTGAAAAAAGGTTTATCAACCAAGGAGTAGACGAAGAAAGAAGCATAGATGAAACTTTAGATTTGGGTTTAGAAGTTCTCTCCATACTAAAATGAGCCTAAGGTTTAAACCAACAAGGTACGAGCTACTTAAGCTAAACAAGTTACTTAACATAGCTGTTAGAAGTTCAAAAATATTACAGCAAAGGTACCAAATGTTAAGTCAAGAGCTTTTTAAAACTAGAGATGAGCTTAAGAAACTTGGGTTAGATGCTAACAAAGAACTCTTAAAAATTTATAGGTTGTTCGACGAGGCTGAAGAAGAACTAGGAGAAGACAAAATTAAAAGAGCTGCAGCAACAACGATAAGACTAAATGAAGTAAGCGTCGCGTGGGAAAACGTTAAAGGCATTCTAATTCCTAAGTTATCTTACCCTGAGTACTTTCCAAACGTGGAAGATAGAGGCTACTACGTATTAGAAACTGACGAAAAACTCGATAGAGCATCAGAAGAGATGCATAAGTTTCTTTCAACCTTAGTAAAATATGTCAATTTGTTAAATCGTCAAAAAATTTTATCAAAAGAATTAAGAAAGATTGAACGAAGATACAAAGCATTAGAGTATGTTTTAATTCCAAACCTTGTTAGCCAGAAGAAAAAAATTCTATCAAAGTTGGAGGAAATGGAAAGAGAAGAAATAGCAAGGAAAAAGAAGGTAAAAGAGTTTCTTGAATCTAGAAGCTAGGAATAAAGTTCGAACCAATAAAAAATAAAATCAGCGTTAAAACTAGTACAGCATAAGCCCATTTGTTCCACCTAAGTATCTTGCTTCCTGAACTATTCCAAAAGGGAATTAAGGTAAATATTGCTAAGTAAAGTGAAATTATGCTTAAGTATTCTGCAACTACACTAATCTTTCCGAGGTAGGCAAGTACTAAGTATAGCACTTCAAGAGAAAATACCTGTACAAAATATATACTTCCTGTTATGCTTAAGAACAATGTTGAGCCTTCAATAAAATCCCCAAAGTAAATGATTTTTATTGGTAAAATAGATGTCAAAATCGAAAAAACAAGCCCTAAAGCGCTCACTTCAAAGTGGAGCTCTGCGTTAATCTTTCTTGAAAAATATTCTGGAATGAAGATATAAACTAAAATGATTAAAATTGGTAGAAAAATAGCAAAAATCATTTCGTTCGCCATACTAGTTTTTAGGTTTACAAATTCTATCAGAATTAACGTTAGTAAGACTAGTAGTGAATGGGAGAAATTGTATCCTCTAAATGAAGAATACAATGAACTTATTGGCTTCAGAAAGAGACTGAAACCTGTTTTTGGCTTTGATTCTACTTTCAATAGTTCGCGTTTTCCTGGAGGAGGTTTCGCTTTTTTTAAGCCTGGACAGTTATGACTTTCAGGTAACCTGTGCTCGGCGCAAAACTTTCCGCCACAGTACTTACATACGAAAGGTAAATAGACTTCTTTTCCACAATAATCACACTTTGTTGTCATTACTTACCTCTCCTAAATTTTGCAACTCTGTTTGCAATTAAAGCTGCTATTGCACCTGCTGCAACACCTGCATCAATGTTCACAGTTGCAATTCCCAAAGAGCAACTTTGAAGCATTGTTAGCAATGCGCTTTTTCCCTTTCCTCCATATCCGTAGCCAATTGATGTTGGAACTGCTATTATCGGTACATCAATTAAACTTGCTACGATAGTTGGCAGGGTTCCTTCCCTTCCAGCAACTACAACTAATACATCAACATCTTTTTCTATCATGTACTTTACTGCATCAAAAACTCTTTGAATTCCAGCGACTCCAACATCGAACATATGGTAAGTTTCACAACCCATTTCTTCTGAAATAGCAATAACTTCTTCTGCAACAGGTATGTCTGAAGTCCCACCTGTTAATACTCCAATTCTACCTCCGCTTTTTTCTACTTCAAACCTCCTAACACTTAAGGTAGCGATCTTGGCTCTCTCGTAAACCTTTATCTTTAATCCTTCCTTTTTTGCTAATTTTTCAAGCTTCTTTATCTGCTCTTCATTCATCCTACTTACAATTGCTCTACCAGTAGAATATGCTGTTGACTTTGCTATTTCCAAAATTTCTTTATCGTCTTTTCCTTCTGCTAATATAATTTCAGGTATGCCTTTTCTTATTTCTCTACCTATGTCTATTTTTGCGATATCTCTAACCTGCTCTATTGCTAATAACTTAATTTTTCTTTCAGCTTCTTGAGCTGAGATCTTTCCATCCTTTAGTTGCTTAAGTATTTCGTGTACGTCCATCGGCACTCATTCATTCCTTGAGACGTTTAAAAGATTTTTGGATATTTTAATCCAAACCAACATGTTACTTTTTCCACGGTTAGCCCAAGCGTAGTATGGTATTGCCGTAAATTTAACCTCCTTTAAGCTCTTAGTTAGGTCAGAATTACTTACGTAAAGTTTTTCTCCCAGAGTGTTGAAGTCATAGTATACTGCTTCTCCTTCTATCACATTAACTCCATTTAACAAATTTGATACCCATCTTGCTTTCAGTTCTGAGTCTAATGGTAAGCTTAGATTAAATATATCTAGGTTAGGATTGTCGATACTTTCAATGCAATAAACAATTGGCCCTCTTTTTATTGCAACTTTACATAAGTTGTTTATCACATTTTTATTCGAGAAAACTCTGTCGATATCCATATGTAAATTTATTATTATTTCATCATTTCTTTTCCATTTCCTTCTTATTTCTACATACTTCCCAGTTTCGTACACTTGTTTTTCTTCATTGTTTACTTTTATAGTGGCAAATTTACTCCAGCTTGGAATTCTTAGGAATATGCTAAAAGTACTCTCTTCTTCTGGCTCAACTTTTAGTAAAACCTCTTCCTCCCAAGGATAATTTGTTTCTTGAATTATATTTACTGTTAAGCTTTCTAATTCTATTTTGGCTTCGCTTTTTGCGTAAAGGTGAACCCAGATTCCTTCTTCTGAAGTACTATAAAAATAGCCTGGAAGTGAGGCTAATAATCTTGCTATGTTTGGCGGACAACAAGCGCAACTATACCACTTCTTTCTTTCGTGATTTCCGTGACTTTCAAGAGGGTTTACGTAAAAGTAATGTTCTCCGTCTAAAGAAATCCCTGGCAAAGCTGCATTGTAAAGCGTAAGTTCAATTAAGTCTGAAAACTTTGCATCACCAGTTATAAGGAGCATTCTCCAATTCCACATTATACTAGCTACAGAAGCGCACGTTTCACAGTAAGCTTCTTCATTAGGAAGTTCGTAGTTTTCTCCAAAGCTTTCCCCTTCATATCTTGAGCCTATTCCTCCCGTAATGTACATTTTCTTTTCTGTCATATTTTTCCAAAGTTTCATAAGCGTCTTAAGTATATTCTCTTCTCCTGTTTCCATATAAATGTCCGCAGCTCCACAGTTTAAGTAAACAGACCTTACAGCATGTCCAACAATCTCGTCTAATTCTCTAAATGGCTTATGGTCTATTAGGTTCTCACTCCCCCCAATTAATCCATGACCCCTTTGATCGATAAAAAATTTTGACAGCTTCAAATATTTCTCATTTCTCGTAAGTCTATAAAGTTCAACAAGTGCCATTTCCACTTCAGGATGCCCCGGAGTTCCATACTTCTTATTTGGTCCAAAAACACTACTTATGTGATCTGCAAGTTTTAACGCGATTTCAAATAATTTATTGCTTTTCGTGGCACGAACATGTGCAATTGCAGCTTGAATCAAGTGGCCTGCACAATAAAGTTCGTGCATATCTCTAAGGTTTGTCCATCTTTGGTTTTTTCTTTCAAAAACAAAATAAGTATTTAGGTATCCATCTTCATCTTGTGCTAATTCTATTTCTTCAATCACCTTGTCAAGTAAGCTCTTTAATCTTTCATCTTCTTCCTGCGCCAAGTAATAGCTTACTGCCTCAATCCACTTGTATACATCGGAGTCATTGAAGAAAAATCCTTGAAATTCCCCCTTTACTTTTCCAGAAGCTCTCTGAAAGTTAAAAATATGTCCAGCCTCTTCTAATTGCTTGTACTGGGTTGGCAAGGTAACTTCCTTTAGGGTTTTTAACCTAGGTTTCCAAAAGTTGTCCTGTAGCTTAACTGAACTTATTGGAATGGGTTTAAGCTTTGCATATGGACTTAAAGAAGTATCTACAGTCACAGGTTTTAATCTATCTCTTTTCATTCCTACTTTTCCTCATTCTCTAATTTAAAAAACTTTGCCCTTTGGTTCTAAGTCTACTCTTTCATCGGCAAGTACTTCTCTATCATTTTCTCATCTCTTTCTTCGCTATTTGTTTCAGTAATTTTGAGTAGTTCACATAGTTTAAAGTAAGTGCTTCTTAACCCTACTAATCTTAGCACTAGTCTCTTATTTTCATTGTAAATTTCAGTATAATTGAATCTTAATGAAGCATTCCTGCTTGATTGCCATAGGTGTTCGCTAAAAGTTTCATAAAGCTTATCATCTAGTTCCTTTAGTTTTTTCTCGTAAACGCTTATTTCTTTAATTAGATCGTCTTCGTTCTCCTCTGTGTTTAACCCAGCTTTAATGATTTCTGCAATAAATCTCTTTATATTTTCCTTTGTTAAGTGTACATCGTTCAGTTCACTTTCAAAAAATTTTTTAATTATCTTAAACTCTGATTGGTTCATAGTTCATACACCTCTTAATTTAAGCTTCTTCACTAGTACTTCGTTAATCCTTTCCAGTTCTTCGGTTCTATTGATTAACCAAGTGTTATCCTCTTCAACTTCTCTTATCTTATTTAAAAGCATATCGTTTTCAGATTTTAATGATTTAATCTGTTTTTCAAACTCGGCTATCTTCTCAGAAATTAGTTCATTTTTTTCTTTTAAGGTCTCTCTTTTCTTAACAAGCATTCCCTTGGTTAAAGCTTGTTTACAGTATTCTAATACTTCTGTTCGTTTCTTTTTTGAGACTTCTTCTATTTCTTGTTTTAGCTCGTTTGGCATGAGAACAAAAATTTTCTTTATAGTCTCGTAATCTGAGCGTTCATTCATTATCCAAAGTTCCCAAAGCATTGTGCGAGTTATTTAAGCGTTTCTTTTTAGTTATAAACTTAAATATTCCTCCCTTCTTTTCTTTGCCCTAAAATGTCCAACAAAAATCCTCTCTATTTAATTAAGCAACTAAACGAGAACACAGAAGTTTGGTGGGATTCCTCTCCACTAATATATGACTCTTGGGTTAATGAATTCATAGATAGGTTAAATCCGAACGAAAGAGGCAAATTCAGAGGGTGGTTGAAGGAACTAATTAGCAAAGACGACCCAAAAAATTCTTTTTTTGACGGATGTACAACAAATCCTCCGCTTACGAAACAAGTTCTTGATCTCAACAGGCAATATTGGACCAACTGGATAGAAGAAAAAAAATTAAATTGTAAATGCTTAACTTATAAAGACCTCTCATGGGATCTTTACAGCGAGATTGTTAAGAGAGGCGCAGAGGTTTTTACTCCAAAGTTTATTTCATCAAAGTTTAAGCTAGGTTACATAAGCGGACAAGTTGATCCTCGGCAACTAACAAACACAAGAGAGATGGTTAGAGAAGCAATAGAGCTAAACTACCTAAGTCAAAATGTTATGATTAAAATGCCTGGTACAAAAGAAGGTATATTCGGAATTCAGATTTTAACTTCTTTAGGAATTCCAACGAATGCTACTCTTGTTTTCTCAGTTCCACAAATTTTAGCTGTCGCTGAAGCGGTCAAAAATGGACTTGAGGTTGCAAGAAAAAACAATGTTGACCTTAGCAAGTGGCGTTCTGTAATTACAATGATGCTTGGAAGGTTCGAAGACTCAAAGGCGTTTGAAGAGAGTGCAAGGAAAGTAGGTGTAACTTTAAACGAGGAGCTAAAAAGATGGGCCGGTATAGCTATATTTAAGAAAGCGTACAATCTACTGAAGAAAGGGAATTACGAGAGTAAACTCCTGGCCGCTTCAATGAGAGTTGGTCCAAAAGAAGATGGAAAAACTAGAATTTGGCACATAGAAAAATTAGTTGGAGGCGACGTTGTTTTAACAATATTTCCTAACGTTATAGAGGCTTTTATGGTAAGCTATCAGAATGAAAGAATAAATTCTAGCATAGACGAAGAAGTTCCTTTAGAAGCGATGAAAAAACTTGAAAAAATTCCATACTTTATGCAAGCTTATGAAGAAGAAGGAATTAGATGCGAGGATTTCATAAGCTATCCTCCAACTATAGAAACTGCAAGTAGCTTCTCTTCTGCTATGGATGATATAGAAAATTTAGTAAAAACTACGATAAGAACAAACAATCAATAATTCTTCTTGATACTATAGTTTGACTAAATTTTAGACTTAACAGAATTTATTTTTGAGTTATTTGTTTAGAGGCTCAATCGATGAACAATATCGCTAAGTAACTTAGCGAAGAAGCCAAAACAAAATTTATATGTGCCTTCCACTTGTTAGCTTTATGCGCATGACTTATGTTTATGCAATCCTTATACTCTTTGTAGCAATCTTTTTATTTGGATTTTTACTATACTATGTACAAACTATGTCTAACAAACTAAGCAAAACTGAAGACGAATTAATTGAACTTAGAAAAAGCTTTGAAACAATGCGAAACTATGTACTAAACTTAAGTTACGATGAGTACGGAGGTTTCAAATTAATAAAAGGAAACAAAACTGGTTTTTTCCATATAGAAAAGATAAATGGGAAGTTCTGGTTTATTGATCCTGATGGCTATGTATTTTTATCAAAAGGAGTAAATCATGTAGACTACTACGGTGACTATTCTCCAACGCTTGGTTATAGCCCATACAACAAAGTAGTTTCAGCAAAGTATGAATCTCCTCAAGCTTGGGGTTTCGCTCTATGTAGGCACGGGTAGGTATGCATCAGCACACCTATTGTATGCATAATAGAGCTTGGGCTTCACGACATCATATAGCTTCCTCACGAGTTCATCGGAAGCATTCAGCTCCGCCCCTGTCAGGGTGAACCCACTCCAAGTCTTCATAAGCTCATCGAAGAGCCTCAAACTTGGAGAAAGACCCTCCATCTGAAGGTACAAGTTCACTGCAGCGTTCAACTGCCTGTTGATCCTCAACCCACACCTTGAACAAGTGTACGATGCTCCTTTCGGGGCATTAATCTTCCCACATCTGGAGCATCTTCTAGTAGAGTTCTTAGGGTTGAGGATTACAGTTCTAGATTTATAGCTCATAAGAGAAGTTATCATCTTCCAGTTCGTCTTTGCTATTCTTCTGTTATGTTCTCTAGAGTAGTTGAACATGTTCTTCTTTCTTAAGTCTTCAAATCCATGAACATATTTCTTAAATTCTCTTGAAATTTCTGTTGTTAACTTATGAACAAAATCTTTTGCTCTATTCTTCTCTCTCCTAGAATACTTTGCTAATATGCTTCGAATAGAATGCTTCTTAGAAGCTAATCTTTGAAGTTTTTTCCTCTTTATTTCATAAACTCTATGAATATGAAAAAGCTTTGTTAAGTTTATTCTAATCCATCCTGTTTCTGGACTAAATCCATCCAAGCTTTTTTCGTTGCAGTCCCAAGCTATACTTCCTTTAGTCTTTATCTTTTCTCTACTTCTAAATGTTATTGTTAGATATTTTTCGTTCAATATTAGTTCACCTATCTTTCCTTTTGCTCTTCTCAAAAACCATGCTTTTGATATATCGAACATAATATATTCTTCATATGGTTTTATGCTTACCTTTATCTTTCCATTCTTGTACGAGTACAAAGTTTCTTTTATCCTAACGAACCTTTTCCTTACAGTTGGTCTCTCTCTTCTTCTCTCTCCTTTTATATAATTTCTTCTCCAAGACTTTACTATCGAATAAGCTTGCTTTATTGCAGAGTCAACGTAATGCTTTGAGTATCTCCAGTCTTTCATCAATGAATTTCTTAAATAATGATTTTTGAATTCATTACTTTTAGGAACTATTGGAATAATTCTATTTCTTCCATTCTTATTTGTTTTATTAATCCAAACTATGTTATTCCATATTTCGTCTACTGTTCTTTGTAGTAAGAGTCTGTAATCTTCAAGAAAGTTGCTGACGTTGTAGTTATGCTTTACGTTGTAGGCTCTAATTTGCTGCAATTCTTCAACTTTATTGTTTTTAGTTTACTTATAAGCACCAATGTTCTTGAACAATAGTTTATCTATTTGAAACTGTTGACAATAGCAAAAGAAACTACAGAAAGACTAAGAAGTTGGGGATTTAATACAATAGGAGCATGGTCAAGCGAAGAACTCTTTTCTCAAGGTATGCCTTATACTATTATTCTAAATTTTGCTGCTCAAGCAGGTGCAGACTGGCAAAAAGGCGAAGTTGTAGATTATTTTTCTGAAAAGTTCCAGAATATTTCAGATAGTATTGCAAAAAAGATTTGCCTAGAAAGAAAAGATGACCCTTACTTGATAGGGTACTTTACAGACAATGAACTTAGGTGGTGTCCTGACTGGAGGTCTCCAAATCATCTATTCGATGATTACATGCGTCTACCTTCTTCTGCAGAAGGTAAGAAAGCACTAGTAAGTTATCTTCGTGACAAATACAAAGAAATAAACTTACTTAATGAAAAATGGGGAACTTCTTTTTCTTCTTTTGATGAAATACTAAATGTTACTGAAGCTCCAAAAAACAGTGAAGTTAACTTAGATAGGTTTAGTTTTCTTGAGGTTATTTCAAGAAAATACTTTCAGGTAGTTCATGATGCAATTAGAAAGTACGATAAGAATCATCTGATTCTTGGTTGCAGGTATGCTTTCAAGCCCCCAGACGAAGCAATAAAGGGATGCATAGGATATACGGATGTAATTTCAATAAATGCCTATACGAATCCATACAGCGATGACCTCAGTAAAATTGTAAAAGATGTAAACCAAATTTACAATATTACCGGTTTACCAGTAATGATAACTGAGTTTTCGTTTAAAGCGATGGACTCAGGTTTGCCTAATACTAAAGGAGCTGGAGTTCCAGTAAGAACTCAAAGCGAAAGAGCAAAGTACTATGAAGAATACGTGAAACGAATTTTATCTAAACCTTTCATAGTAGGCTATCACTGGTTTGAGTACATTGACGAACCTGCTCAAGGAAGGTTTGATGGAGAAAACAGTAACTACGGACTTATAAGTATAGACGATGATCCTTGGACTATATTAGTAGAAAGAGCTACATCGGTAAATCTATTGGCTGAATATGTTCACAATATGTAACTTTAATAATGAAAGCTAATTATTTTTTAAAAATCTGTAGCAACGATGCAGAAGTTTCATTCAAAGACAAGAAAAAGGTCGGTAAGAATCTTTAAGCGTAGTTCAATGTTTGTTTTCTACTTAGGGACTAAGTTTTCCTATGAAGTGCTAAGTTAAGAACAACATTTAAATAGTCTTTATTTAATAATTAAATAGAACATGGGCACAATTACAATTTCCCTTAGTGATGATGTCGAAAAAAAGCTTAGAACTATTGCCAAGCATCTGTATGGCTCGAGCAAAGGAAGCTTATCAAAGGTTGTTGAAGATGCGTTAGAAAACTATTTTTTAACTTTGAACAAGCCCGCTAATAGCGATAAAAAGATCTTCAAAGCAATAAAAGAAGAGCGTGTAGTAGCAGAAGCTAGTACATTAGAGGAGTTGGCATCAATTTTGAAGAAAAAGGGAATTGAACCAAGAGGATTAAGGATAGTTTCTACGAAGTTAATTAGGCCGGTAGTTCATGGTGGTTATAGGATTAAGCCCACTCTTTGATTAGCTACGCATGAGTCCCTATTTCCTAGATGGTACACCAGCGCTAGAGATAATCATTAGGAATCCTATCGCAGATAAGAGTTTTCCTTCTGAGGGTGAAGTAATCGCCATACTGGACACAGGTTTCGAAGGTTTTTTACTTATTCCAAAAAGTGTTTTTGAAGAGCTCTCTTTTAATCAGTTTGATGTGAATCGAAGAAAACTTATGCTTGCCAACGGCCTATTTACTCAATCTGCTGGAACGTTCGGAGAGGTAATTATTCCTAGCCTTAACGTTCAACTCGATGGATTCGTTGAAACTATTGAAGGAGTTGAAGAAATAGTTATAGGAACTGAGCTGATGAAAAATCTAAAGCTCATCTTAGATTATTGCATTGGGCGAGTAAATGTGAAAAATTGCAAATAATCGAAAATTAGTAGCTACGAATTAAAATTGTTAAATAGAAGTTGTAGCTTTAACAACTAATGTTGGCACTTTTGATTCAGATACAATTCTGCTTGAAACGCTTCCAATAAGTAAACGTTTCCATCTCGACATACCTCTGCATCCAGTGACTATTAGATCTGCCTTTATTTCTTCACAGTACCTCAATATTTCTGAAGCTGGATCACCTTCCAAAACTTCACCATCTGCTTCAACGTTGCCACTTTGAGCTAACTTAATGCACTCTCTTATGTCGCCTGAAGCTTTTGTTTTTATCTCTTCTATTACTCTGTTAATATCTAAGGAAGATGCTCCGCGCAGATCAGAAACACTTATGGAGTTTGTATCAACAACTTCAACAATGTATAACTTAGCGTTGTACTTCAAAGCAAGGTCTATGGCTACATTAAGAGCTTTTCTTGCATTTTCAGATCCGTCATAAGCCAAAAGTATATTTTTGAACATTTCCTATTATTAATTTATGAAGCGTAATATAAAAGTTTTTTGTTTTACTTATTGTGCTCTGTACTTTATGTAGTTTTTCTAGACCGAAGTTCCTCATTTTCTTTTCTGAATATTTTCACATTATAAACTTATTTTTTAAACTAAATATTTTAGTAGAAATGAAGACAAGCTGTTCTAAACTCTAGAACAGAAGAAATATTTTAAAAATTAAAAAAAAATTTATAAACTAGTTAATGAACAATATACTTAGTGAGGCGAGATGAGAGCCATTATACTCGAAAGAGGAAGTAGAACATGGTATAGGTACACAGGATGTAATACTGTAGGGTGTGGTTTAAACTGCACTCCTATAGGTTGTAGTGGTAACTATTATTGTTAAACGCACACAGCATTAAGATGCTTAAGAAAAAGCTTAAATTATCTAAAATGTGTCTTTTTATTCCTTATGATAAAGGAAATTACGTGCTCTACCACACACTAAATGGCGGTATCGCGATTATTGATGAAGAAGTTAAAAAATTTCTAGAGTTGCACGATGAATCAGGCTTTTCTATTGATGAATTAAAAGAACCTCAAGTCAAAGAAGTAATGATCAATCTTTTAGACTCAGGTTTTCTCATAGATAAAGAAATAAATGAAAGCGCACTATATAGATATTTTTTAAATAGAAATCGTTTTGACCATTTTCATGCAGCCTTTTTAGTTTTAACTACATACAACTGTAACTTGGCTTGTAAGTATTGTTACCAAGGTCTACAAAAGAAAAATACCATTATGACATTGTCTATGGCAGAGTTAGTTAGCAAGTGGATGTGCAAGTTACTGGAATTCAGGAATTCTAGATCAATTGGCATAGTTTTTTATGGAGGCGAACCTTTGTTAAATGTGAAAGCGTTAAAATTCATTAACAACCACATGTTGAATTGGACTATGCTTACGGGACGTCAGCTATTTATAGGCCTCATATCAAACGGAGTGTTGTTAACAAAACAACTTGCGCATGAACTGGTAGATAAGTATGGCCTAAAACAAGTGCACATTACATTTGATGGCGCTAAGCTTTACCATGATACAAAAAGATGCTTTCCAGATGGAAGAGGCACCTTTGATATCATTTTGTCTAACTTATTAAGTTACGTAGACTCTATAGCCACAACTGTAAGAGTCAACATAGATAAGTATAATATTCAAAGTATACCTGAATTACTTGATATTTTCCAACACTATGGGCTTAAGGATAAAATTAGAATTTATTTTGCTAGAGTATACGCCTGGGGCCCTGAAGCCGCGTTAGTAAGGCCCGTAACTCTTCCAGAAGAAGAGTTCGAAGAAAGAGCGGTTAAGCTATATGAACTTGCTGCAAGAAAAGGTTTCAACATAGCTCTAGACCTTGTACCTGTGCTATGCGATGTTTTTCTTGACAATCACTTTATAGTAGATCCTGATGGAAAGATATTTAAATGTTGGGATTTGATTGGAAATGAAGAATTTGTAGTGGGTGACATAAGCAGAGTTGCTCAAAAAGATGATTTTCACCCAGAAGATGATATATTCTTACCAAACTATTACGAAATTTTAGGAATAGATCCGACTCAAGATGAAAAATGTAGAGCTTGTTCTTTTTTACCGTTGTGCCATGGGGGATGTCGTGCTAAGTCGTTCAAGCTCTACAACAATATACATGCACCTTACTGTGCCATTGAAGCTCTCAAAAAGAGAGAGGAACTCATAAAATTTTGGGTTAAGTTTAAGTATAAAGAGTTGCTGAACTCTCTTGGTCAAGATAAGTATGAAGCCGGCAATTGAAGCAATAAACTTAACGAAGAAGTTTAAGTTTACTCTTCCGCATCCTGATTCAAGTTATAACTCTATGTGGCTTTCTTTTCTAACAAGCGTGATAAAGAGAAGAAAGGAAGCCGAAGTAGTTGCTCTCGATACTGTTTCTTTTAAAGTTAATTATGGTGAAATTTTCTGTATAGTTGGACCAAATGGTGCTGGTAAAACAACTTTGCTAAAAATTCTCTCAACGATTCTTATACCTGACGAGGGAACAGCTTTTGTAAATGGTTTTGATATCTTGAGAGAACCCAATAATGTTAGGGCTTCAATATCTGTAATTCCAGGTGCGTGGTGGATAACTTTAGATTGGCGTCTAACTGTTAAAGAAAACCTTATATTCTGGGCAAGATTGTTTGGATATTCTAAAAACGAAGCTGAAGAGAGAGCAAACTATGCTTTAAGTCTTATGAACCTGAACAAGTTTGAGAATAGCTATCCTACAACGTTGTCTTCAGGCTACAGACAAAGAGTAGCTCTAGCTAGAGGCTTAGTCGTAGATTCTCCCATATTTTTACTAGATGAGCCTACAATAAGTCTTGATCCTATTTCAGCAGAAGGCTTTAGGGAATTTGTAAAGGGAACGCTTAGCTTAAAACTGAAGCGCACTATACTGTGGACAACGCATATACTAAGCGAAGCTGAAAAGTTGGGCGACAGAATAGGAGTAATGAAGAATGGAAAATTTATTGCTTGCGGCTCATCAGAAAACCTAGTAAGCAATGTGAACTTAGATACGCTAGAAGTTGCGATCTCTGGCATAAATGCAGACACTCTAGAAGAAAAACTTTTACAATTTAAGAAAAGCTTCGATAGTAAAGTTATAGTTCGTCTACTAAGTTACAACGATGGGATCGCGAAGATAAAGGTAGCAGGAGCAGATCGAGGACGTGTAGAAAAGATTGTAAGCTCATGCTTAAGTAATTCGCAAAAGATTTTAGAAATAAATGAACTAAAACCTTCTTTAGAAGAAGCGTTCGCTTTCTATGCTGGTGAGCTCTAATGAGTGAGCAATACTATCATAAACTACTACGAAAATCAAAGCTAAGCAAGAAAGACTACATCTCCATACTCCTTACTTTTATAAGACGGTCTGCGAGAGAATGGAGTTTCTTTAAGACAAGTTTTATCTTTAACATAGTTGGGATAGTTACAGGCGTGCTTTCTTACTACTTTATTAAATTGATGCTGAATCCTTCTGAGATTGTAAGCGACTTGATACCATATGGAGGTGACTTTATGGCATTTCTTGTAGTTGGTATAGCGTTTCAACAATATATTGATATTGCTTTACATGGATACTATGAAGGTCTTGCAAATGCTTACTGGTCCTCAACATTAGAACAATACCTTACTTCGCCACTGAACCCATTAGTTTTTTGTGTAGCTTCAGTAATCTGGAGCTTCATCATTAGAAGCTTAAACTTTATGTTGTATCTTATATTTGGTGTTGTGTTGTTTGGAGTAAAAATACTTTTTACTAACGTTTTGCCTGTAATTTTAATATTCTGTGTTTCAACAATTGCTGTGTCTGGACTTGGTCTTCTATCAGCAAGTACTTTCACGTTAATAAATGCGAAGGGTTGGGAGGACCCAATCAGATGGGCAATAACTACATTAGAGGGGTTGGTTGTAGGAACTTACTATACTCCAAAGGTACTTCCAACTTTCTTGCAGGCGCTTGGTCTTATACTTCCGCAAACTTATGCACTAGATGCGTTAAGGCGTTTACTTATATCTGGCTCTACTTCTGAAAAGGTTTTGCTCGTTCAGTTTTTTATTCCCGTAGATCCTATTATAGGTGATGTTGTTGCGTTGACTGCAATCTCTGTTATTTATGTTCCTTTAGGATACTATATGTTTAATAAAGGAATAAATTTTGCGCGAAAAGTTGGGAACCTATCAAAATGGGTCTAAAAACTCAATTTATTTGCAGGCGATCTGAGAGAAATACAAAAGTTATTGTTTTCTCTCGAGGGCTTGGAGTGGGACATGTAAAAAGAGATCTAGAAGTCATTAAAGAACTTAAAAAAAGAATTCAAAATATGAATGTTATGTTTTGCTCATATGGTTCCGGATTAAAATATTTACGTAAGAAAGGACTTAATACCGTTGATATGAAAGCTGAGTTCACTTTTTCTTATTGGGAAACATTCATACAATCACTTATAACTGCATACAAAATTGTTACAGACTTTAAGCCCCAACTTCTAATAGGAGACGAAGAGTTTTATGTTCCTGTTGTAGGAAAAATGCTTAGAGTTCCAGTTTGCTTCATAACCAACTGGTTTCCAGATCGTAATGATGTTCTTGGTTTAAGTTGCTTAGACGTTGCAGACTTAATAATATTTCCAGGTCTTTCTAGTAATGTAGAAGTTCCTTCAAAGCTCGTAAGTAAGGTATTGTTTGTTGGACCTATATTAAGTTCATCTTCGTTAAAAAGAATCCGGTCTATGCCCAGCAAAAATATTCTAAAGAGAAAACTTGGGTACAGTACAAATCAACGTCTAATTTTGGTTGTTGGAAGCACAACTTTAGTTGACTTAGGCTTTTTGTATATTTCTGTAAAAGCTTTCGAAGTTATTAATAAAACGTTTCCAGAGACGGCTATGATTGCGATTACGAGTAGAGAAGTAAACAAGGAAGAAATACTAGAAGAAGCTGATCAAAAAAAGGAAAACGTTAAGGTAATAAATTTCGTTAGTAATATAATAAGCTATATGGCTGCTAGTGACCTAGTAATAACAGAAGGAGGCTACAATCTTCTTGGAGAACTTCTTACGGTAGACACGCCAGCAATATTCATAACTTTTCAGCAACACAGAGTACAAGAACAGCTTATTAAAACTATGCAAGAAAAAGGGGTAGTCATTTGGATACCTCGGGAAGAGTTATCAGTAAGTCGTTTATCCTATGAAATCCATCGTGTTTTATCAGACAGTAACATACTTAGTAGAATGTCCGAAGCTAAAAAGGACATATTAAAAGACTTTAGTGCCAAAAAAGTAGTCGACGCAATACTACAACTTCTTTAGCATAACAACAAAAATTTTAAAATTAAATATTTTAGTAGGAATGAAGACAAGCTGTTCTAAACTCTAGAACAGAAGAAATATTTTAAAAATTAAAAAAAAATTTATAAACTAGTTAATAAACAATATACTTTAAGTGAAAAGAGTTGAGAGAAGTGAGTAGAAAAGTAATTAAGTTCATAGTTCCCCTTCTCTTAACTTTAATACTACTTCCTTCTTTTGTTTACAGTTTTTCTTTTGTTTCTTCTCTTCCTAGCTCTTATGTAATAAAAGTTGTTCCTCTAGATGAAAACTACAATCCTACAAAAGCAATCGTAGTTGTTGAAGCTTTGTACCCTGAAGGATTTAAAGTAGTTTCGCAGAAGTTTACAAATGGAGAACCAGTGCTAGCTTACGTAGACGTTCAAAACTTAACCAACGCTTGGAACAACGAAGAAGAGCTTTCGCACTGCAAAGCTTTGTCCACTTTCTCAATAGTTGTACTAACTGAAGATCGCCTAGAAGATAGAATTTTCTCCATACAATGGAATGAACTTAAATCATTTACTGTTAAAGAAGTTTATATTCTTCCAAAGATAAAGAGAGAAAAGAAGGTTAGCTTAGGAGAAGTAAGTAAAGAAAACAATTTAATAGTATTTGCTAAGAAAGAAGAAGGAAAAAAAGAATCTTTTTACATGCTTTATGAGTACTGCGATAAAGTTTATGAAGAAAACATAAGAGTAACCATAATGAAGGGAACTACTGATTCAACAAGTCAAATGCTTCTTAATGCACGCTATATAACTGGAAGAACTCTTTACGTATCTGCTGATGTTTTTTGGGTTAGTGTTAATCAATGGAATGAGGGAGGAAAAATTGGTCTGTCGAGTACTGAAAGTAGTCCAGGTTATCCGAATTACGTTACTTCTGGTATTGGTTATTCCAGCACTGGCTATATTTCAATGGTTGCAACTTATAGAGCGGAGCATTGGGTTTATCAAGAGCCAGATGGTACGATTGAAGATGAAGAGTACATAGCATACTGGAAAAATTTTGATCCTTCTACAATGAACAACTTAAAAGGAGATGACGAAGCGAGTGTAAATTACTGCTGGTTAACTTCAGTATATGGAAAAGGAGTGGAATTATCTAACGTGATGTACAACGATGCTACAAGTTCTAGTACTTCATTTACTACTAGCATACCAGCATCAGGTTTTATTTTTACCGTAGCTAGTATGTGGTATTCTCCCTTAGGGTTTGCTGACTTAATTTTTTCTGCAGACATAAAGCGTAGCGATACAACTGCAATGGATATGGTAGCACAATTTGCGGGAGCTAATGGATACTACTACGACATCTTTAGGGGAACATCAAAGTGGGGCGGCATAACTGCAGTTTACTATCAAGTAGCGAGACATATTCCTTAAATCAAGAGGCTAGAGCTTAAAACTACGCTTTTTTTAACCATTCTACCATTAGTAGTTCTTCTCACTTGAAAAGATTAAGTTTAATTAAAAAAGTATTTAGAAGGATATTCACGAAGCCTTAGGTTGACAATTACTCTTAAGATTAATGAAAACAAGAAGTTAGAAATCGCAAACGAACTTTATTAGTAAATTCTTTTGCACTAGCATTTTTCTTCTAGAAGGAGACTGCCAACTTAAGGCCACCCATGATGCTATCCGTTGCTCTGAAACTCTTGGCTTGAAAGTAGTTTTACTTATCTAGTAGCTGTAAGCTTTTTTCGTTAAATTGAAGATTACTGTTTCATCTGTAGCAATAAATCCTCTCTTCTTTATGTTTCCGTGACTGAATGTTTTTAGTTGGGTTTAAAAGGTTTAATTATTGTTTCATGAAGGTTAAGCATGGAAATTAAAGAGGTAGACTTTACTACACATGCAGAAGAGAAACTTAAGCGATTAATGAGTTTAGGTGTTACGAAGGAGAAAGTTCTAGAAATTGTTAGAAATCCTGAGAAAATTGTCTACGGATTATGGAAGAAGAATTGCACAAGGTTTATTAATTGTGAGTTAATGTTAAGGGTTGTGTATGAAGAAAACGAGAAGATCTTGGTTATCACAGTTTATCCTTGTAGGAGGGAGAGATACAAATGAAGATAAAATACGATAGAGAAGGAGACGTTTTAGACATATTAATTAGAGATAAACAAATACACCACGCTGAAGAATACGATCAAGTGATAATAAACTATGATGAAGAAAATAAAATTGTTGAAATCGAAATACTCGATGCAAGCAAGGTGTTTGGAAACATTTTAACAGAGGTTCTTAAGGTTCCCGAAAGGAAAGTTGTTGAAATAGCTTAATGTTAATCGCTCATAGGCTTTATTTAATAATTTATTTTTATGCTTCTTGAAATAAACTTCAAGAAGAAGAGAAAAAAGAATTAGCAGAAGCGAAAAAGGAAATAGCTGAAGGTCTTATTATAAGCCTTGAAGATTTAATTAAAGAAACTAAAAACTCAAGAGTGTAATAATATGAAGCTTAAGTTAACAGAGCCTTCCGTTCTTTAGATAATCCTTATATTCGCTTTCTATGTAACTACTTATGGAGAGAATGTCTAACAGTACTTTGGAGGAGGTTTTGAGAGAGGCCAGACTTATCCGTAGTAATGTTGAGAGACCAGAGGACCTTGCGGAGGAGAAGCTGATTGGTTCCGATGAACTATTAGAGGACGAGGCTAAGGTGATGAGAGAATACTTAGAGGCAAAGGAGAATGAAGACGTAGAATACATACCTCTGGAAAAGATCGAGTAGGAGAGATAAGCTGATTGCAACAATACAGTGTTTTCTTGAAAGAAGAGCTATTAAACAGCTTGAAAAGATTAAGGGAGAAATGCGTGGCAGAATTGTTAAAGCTTTGCATATTCTTCAAGATGAAGATTTTTGAAAGGAAGCATGTGATTCAGTTAGAGATTTGAGGGGATTACCAATGTGTGTTTATTATCCGGAATCAAGAGTTGAATTTAACGGATTTATAGCAAGACATTATGATGTATTAATGCATATTATAACCTTCGGTGCGTATTCTTCGCTCATGCAAAAAGCAATTCAGTTAATGAGAATCAAACCTGATGATAGAATTATTGATTTAGGAGCGGGCACGGGTAAGAATGCATGTTTTATGATGAAGTACCTCTCTGCAAAAGGAGAACTGATAGGACTTGATATTTTCAGCGAGATGATTGCCCAATTTAAAAGGAGATGCGCAGGTTTAGCCAATGCTAAAATTATCAATCAACGGATTGATAAACCTTTGCCTTATGAAGATGAGTTTGACAAGGTTTTTATCTCTTTTGTATTGCATGGATTCCCACAAGAGGTTAGAATACAAATCATTAGAAATGCCTTTAAGGCATTAAAAAAGCATGGCGAATTTTTCATCCTGGATTACAACGAGTTTTCACTAAAAGAAATGCCCCTTTATTTAAGGATTCCTTTCAAGCTTATAGAATGCCCTTATGCATTTGATTTTATCGAAAAAGATTGGCAAAAATATTAGCCGAAGAGGGATTCAACCATTTTGAGAAATATCTCTTCTTTGGTGGATATATAAGACTCCTTAGGGCGGTAAAGGTATAATGATAAGACAGCGAAATAACCAAAAGGTGATTGCATCTCCTCCATGGACTGGCGGTTTAAAGATAGGCATGTTTTTAAGCAAGCTACCTGTTCGTCCGAATTACTCGGGCTTAAATGTCTCTGATGTTGCTCCACGGGCATGACATCAAGGGTTAACGGAAATACTGAGTTAAAAACATTTCCCGTCGGATTAAAGGTTTCTTTACAGTGTTTACGCACGTACTCTGATTCACTATAAGTGCATGTCTATAAAAAGATTTGCACTTAATTAGATACGGGCCCGGAGGGATTTGAACCCACGGTCTTCGGCTTAGAAAGCCGACGCCTTATCCATACTAGGCTACGGGCCCATTTTTAACACTAAAAATAAAGGTTAATTAATTTTTCTCTTTTACTCTAAGATGAAAGAAGGTCTAAGGGGTTCGCTAAGCTTAGCTTTCTCATACTTTGTTGCTTCTGCAGAGTCCTCTTTAATTATCTCTACTTCCTCTAACTCAAGATCTTTCTTCAGAAAGTGACTTGCAGATGCTAAGAACTCATCTTCTTTTATTTTGTCTAAAGCACTCATAAAATTATCAACACCCATTGTTCTAATCTTCTCAATAAACCTAAGAACACTTTTTGGAAGGTCCTTGTAGCTTACGCTGCTTATTTTTTCTCTAAATGCAAGCATAGTCTCTCTTATTATTTCGCTGTCTCTTTTTCCTTCTGCAAACTTAAGAGCTACGAACCTTGCTACCTCTCGTTTTTGTTCGGAAGCTACGAAGATCTTTATTTTGTTTGGTTTTGCTTTCATGATTTTCTTAACGTTTTGAATGTCGCTAAGTAAGGAGTCGAGGTAGTCCTCTTGAAGACTTGCCAGCTTGTCTTCTGTGAAGTCTTCTTCTTTTGGCCATTTTTCCTTAACTACAAGCGAACTGTTTCCAAGGGTTTTCCATACTTCTTCAGCAAAATGCGGTGTAAATGGAGCCATCATTACCGCCCAAGCGTTGAGAACTTTTCTAAAGGTTGGAGTCAACGTAAGTTCTTGTCTTCTTCGAAGATACCTTCTTACAGTATTTCTAAAGTTAAAGAAAATCTCAACAGCAGCTCTTCTAATTTCTACTTTGTTAAGAGACTCTGTCGCAATCTTTACATGCTCTCTAACCTTTGAGGATAACCATCGATCTAATTCAGTATCACCTTCGTCTATTTTCGTATTTGAAAACATCAAAAAAGACTCGTATATGTTGCTTAAAGTTTGAGAAGCAGAATTTGCAACCTCGTTGTTCCAGTCAGGATCATCTAATCCATCAGCGGAAATTAAGCATGCAAGACGCACCACGTCTGCACCGTGATTTTTAACGGCGTCCTTTATAGAAACGAATATTCCTTTTGATTTATGCATGGGTTGGCCACCCAACTTCATAAAACCGTTAACAGCTATGCCCTTAGGCCACTTGTCTTCTGGAAATATAGCAACGTGATGAAATATATAGAAGGTTAAGTGATTTGCAATAAGGTCCTTTCCTGAATTTCTAAGGTCTACAGGATACCAGTAGTCAAACTCCTTCCTTATGCGCTCTAAGAGAGACTCTTCGATGTTTGAGCGTCTTGATACCTCCTTTGGATTTCCTCTTCTCAACATAACATAGTCAAAAAATTCTGTGGTGAGGTTACTGGGCTTTAAGAGTCCTTGGTTTACAAACTTCGAAACTATATAGTATGCCATATAAACAGTTGAGTCGCTGAGAGTTTCTATCAGGTACTTATCATCCCAAGGAAGCTTAGTGCCAAGCCCAGAAGTCCTAACAAAAGCCCAATCATCATACCAATCTATGAACCACTCGAAGTTAACTCTTGCTTCTTCTGGAAAGATTTGCATCCTAGAAAGGCAAAGTTTTGCTTTTTCCTTCCACTTTTTGCTTGAATAGTCTAACAAGTACTGATCAGAGAGAATTTTTACATGCGTTCTTGTGCCGCATCTGCAAATAACTGGAGTTGGAAGTTCAAGCATCTCATCTGCAAGATTTTTTTCCTTAAGGGCTTCAGCAACTTTTACTTTTGCATCTTTAACTTGCAACCCTTTAAAGGCTCCAGTGTTCTCGAGAAGAACTCCGTGCAGAAACTCTTCTCTGTAAACTTCTGAAGTTGCCTTTTCTAGGTTAGGATCTTTTTGGTTTTGTATTCCAAGTTCCTTCACAATAACTTCAGAAGGATTAACTCCAAACCTCTCAGTCTTAATAAGCGATATTGGCTGAAGGTTGTCAACTATACTAGGGTCGAGATTAAACTTCTTAAGTTCTTCTTTGTTCTTTTTTAAGTCAACTAAAGCCATATAGTCATAAGGTGCATGCGCAGGAACACTGTAAACAACGCCTGTTGCTAAGTCTGGGTCAACAAAGGAAGCTGGAAGGATTGGGACTTCCTTACCAGTTAAAGGAGTTGATACATACTTTCCTAGAAGCAAAGAGCCTTTAAAAGAACTTATAACCTCTACTTCTTTCAACTGATCCCTAAGCTTCTCAACACAGCTCTTACTAACTACCCATTTTTCCCCATCAACTTTAGCTTCCACGTAATCAGCGTCAGGGTTCAGCCAAACGTTCGTTATCCCAAAGATAGTCTCCGGTCTCAGGGTTGCAGCTACTAAGAAAGTGTCGCTATCCTTAAGCTTGTACTTGATCAAATTGAAAGTTATTGGAAAGACACCCTCTCCCGAAAGACGGTCGTGGTCTCCAGTTACACTCTTGCACCTAGGACACCAAACAACAGGATGCTTTCCTCTCTTTATGTAGCCACCTTCTTTTAGTTTAAAGTACTGCCACTCCACATATTTGCTGTAACATGGGTCATCGCTTGTCGTATGAAATTCTCTTCTCCAGTCTATTCCAATTCCAAGTTTTTTAATTGCTTCTCTATTCTTCTCAGTAAAGTACTTAGCCATAAAGAAAGGATTCTCAAATTGATATATTGTCTCTTCTGGAACACCATCTATATCTCTAAGTATCCTTATTGTCTGCGGGTCCCTCCTCTTTATTCTATCAGAAACCCCCGCTATTGTAACTCCAGTCCAGTGCCATGCAAAGGGGAAAAGTACGTTGTAGCCTAAGTGTCTTTTAAACCTAGAAATAACATCCAACCTTGTTAAAGTATACGCAGTTCCAATGTGTACTGAACCGCTCATGTATGGGAATGGAAACGTAGCAAAAAATTTCTCCTTGGTAGCATCTACTTCTGCTTCGTAAACGTGGTTTTCTTCCCAAGTTTTTTGCCACTTCTCTTCGATTTCATGGAAGTTAAGCTTTTGCAACTTTTTCGCCTCCTTCTAAGCCTGAAATTAATAAACTTAACACCTTCTGTTTAAGTCTTTCCATATCAACGCTATTTACTAAACCACCTTTTCCAAATTTGTCTTTTCCTCCGCCTCCGCCTCCATGTTCCTTTCCTATTATCTTAGCGAGGTCTCCAGCCCTTATCTTCGAAGGCACTTTTGACTCTTCACCATAAACTACTATAAAGTCGTTAGGAGTAGAGAGAGTAGAGACGATAAAGCAAACAGAAGCTTTATCCAATTTAGAAACGTTTTCTCCTATTTTTATTATTTCATTTAAGTCATACTGGTTTGTTACATAGAAAACAAAGTTAAAACCTTCCTTCTTCTCCACACTGTTTGCAAGCATAGTAGAAACTTCCTTCAGCTCTTTTTCTCTGTAACTCTCAACTTTAGACTTAAGTTCCTCAAGCTCTTTTAGGATGTTCACAGATTGTTCTGGTAGTTTTGACTTACCTACTTTAAGCAGTTTCTCTAATTCCCTTATTATTTTCTCATCTTCTTGCACTAGCTTAAGTGAACTTAGCCCAGAAGTAAACATTAGTCTAACAACACCATCTTGAATCTTCTCTACACGTGTTATCTTTATCAAACCAATTTGGCCAGTGTTTTCTACGTGCAAACCACCGCAAGCTTCTACTTCATAGTTCCCAACTGAAACAACTCTTATTTCCTTTGAAGGTACAACACCACCCTGGTATATCCTAAAGCCATATCTTCTTTCGGCTTCAGTTCTCATAAGGTACTCTATCTTAACAGGAACAGCTTTTAAAACAAGCTCATTAGCCAATCTTTCAATCTTTTCTACCTCTTCTTCGCTTAACCCTTCATAGTGTGTTATATCTAATCTAGACTCATTTACATCCTTTTGAGCACCGTGCTGCCAAACATGTGCTCCAAGTACGTTTCGAGAAGCCCAGTTAACAACGTGGGTTGCAGTGTGTGCTCTTCTTAAAGCCCATCTTCTTTCCATGTCAACCCTTAACTTTACTTTTTCGCCAGCCTTTGGAAGGTTCCCTTCTACGATGTGGAGCAACCTGTTCTTGTAGTTTATAACGTTGACTACATTTAGTTTTTCTCCGTTCTCTTTCTCTATTGTCCCTACGTCGCTTGGCTGTCCTCCTCCCTCGGGATAGAAAATAGTTTCTTCGAGCAACACTATGTTTGGCTCAAAAGAACCTAAAACCGTAGCAGAATATTCTGCTAAGTTTGGGTCTTCGTAGTACTTCTTTGCAGTTTCTTTGTAGCTGAGGATCTCTCTTGGAAACTCTTGCTCTTTAGTTTGAGTTACTAGGTTTCTTGCATGACGAGCAGCGATAGTCTTGTAGAAGTCAACTGGCGTTTCAACTGAAATTCCTCTTGTAGACTGAAGAACGTCGTTAACTTCTTCTGGAGTAAAGCCATGAGAATCGTAAAGCTCTACAAGTTTTTCTGGAGTTATAGAATAATTTTTTGATGCATCAATTTCCTTAAGGATTAAAGAAGAAGCACGCTCGTAGTTTCTTTTGTACTTTCGGAATTCAACGGAAGCAACCTTTATTATTTCATCCTTTTGCTCTCCCAACGTTTTGAACCACGTTGACCAGTAATCAACTTGAAGGCTGAGCAGAGGAATAAGCTTATCAAGCATCCCTAAAGAACGCATATTTCTTGCAATTCTTCTGAACAAAAGCCTTGCAAGATAGCCAACTCCAACGTTGGAAGGAACAACACCTTCAGAAAGTATGAAAACAAGGCTTTTTGAATGGTCTACGACCTTAAAAGCTCTTTCAAGAGGAGAAATTTGTTTCTCTAAGAACGTTGGCTCAACGTTAAGTTCTTTTGCTACCTTTGCTCTAATTTGAGATAATGGTAGCGTAGGATCAACTCCTGAGAGTGCTACAACATATTTTTTAATTAAGTCTTCATCATAAGAAATTTTCCCCTCTTCTATCACGTACTGTAGAGCTTTAGGATGAACAACGAACATTGAGCTTGGAGCACCTGAAGCAACCCAAAGGAAGCGTTCCATCCCATATCCAGTATCCACAGTTCTTATTGGCAACTCTGACAATGAACCATCTTGCTCAACTTTAAATCTCATAAAAACTAGAGTTGCAACCTCTAAGCCTCCAACAATTACTTCAAAGCAGGGACCTGCGTTTCCTCCTCCAGACCAGTAGGATTCTTTGTAAAGAATTTTTTCTCGGGGAATTTTCATGATTTTTGTGATGAACTCATAAGAGTAACGCACTGTATCGTCTTTCCAGTAAACCTCATGAGAACTGTTGTTGAAGGCGTGGTGGCCACCCATCTCAAATATGCTCATGTGTCTTCCGAAAGTAGTGCCCACGTTGTCTAAGTCGAGTAGCCTAATGCAGGGTTGGGAAATAACTAAAGGATTAGCCGGAGGAGGAATTAGGCCTTCCGTAACGTAAGGTTGAAAGTCTACTATACTGGCGTCTGTTAAGTAGAGGTCGTTTCGCCATCTAGCGACAACAGGATAGGGCTCTATGACCTTATGGCCTTTGGAGCTAAAAAAGTTAAGGAAGAGGTTTCTAACTTCTTCTAAAGAGCTTGTTCTGTAGCCTATTGGATTGCTGATGAACTCGTATTTCACTGTTGGAGATTCTCCGCATTCGCCTTTGAATTCTTGAGGTACCCAGTAGTATTCTCCTTCTTTTTCACAGTACTTTCTTTCGTAGCCAAGTTCTTTGAAAACGCTAAGTCTGTACTCTTCTTCACCAAACCTTCCTTTTGACATAACTTTAGCTTCTTTTGAGCAATAAACACAATTTAAAACCTTTTTGCTAAAAAGTGCGGCAGCCGGGATTTGAACCCGGGCCAACAGCGCTCTGCTGTAGTAAGAATGGCAGGCTGCTGTCCTACCAGGCTAGACTACTGCCGCAGTGAAAAGACCTTACTGAAAGGGAAATAAAAATCTTACTTTGTTCAATATTGTTTTGAGTAAAAGACCTTAAAATTAAGAGGAGAGTGGCCAAGGATGCTTATAAAAAAGAACTTTAATAAAAAATACTAAAATTTCTTGACCGCAACACCTTATCTGAGGTAGATTTTTCCTATGAAGAATCTTTGAAGAACGGAAGCGCTTTAACTTACGCTTGCATCTTCTAAATCTATATTAAGCCACCCATTAGTCTCTTTTGTTTAAAGCATATTTAGCTCAAGGTTCATTGCTGTCAAATGAGCTTCGTGCATCATGAAAAATGCATTGTTAGAAGTTTAGATGTATGAGTAAAAGAACAAGACAATCCTAAAAGAAGTGCACCTAACTTGCTTCTTTCTTTTCTTTTATTTCAAACTCGCAGTAAGGATCGCCTTTTGCTATGCATTTTGTTTCTTTGGCTTCCATCTCTACTCCAAAGAGTGAGCTGAAGAACCCCTCTAAGAGCCCTCTGAAAAGGTGACTTTGTGGTTTGCTACTACCTTTAAACATGCCGCATTCCCAATTATCGAAGAGTCTTAATGTTATGCTTCTTTTTTCCTCGTCTAAATTAACTATTTCTACAAGACTCCACCCAAGCAAAGCTAGTTGTGTTTCAAATAGCGCCAAAATACTATCTACATCTTTTGCTGCAAAAGTTTTTTCGTATAGTGTTTTTATTGAACTTCCTACTTCGTGTCCTGCATACCAAAATATAGTTTGAACAGCTGTTGGATCAATAGAAGTTCCTAAGTTTTTCATTATAGTTATTGGAATATTTAGGGGAATTATTATTGCTCTTTCTGAGCCTATTGTTAGAGGGAAGTGATAAACGTCAGCATCAAAGCCCTTCAAGTGCTCAAAAACTTTTAGCTCTTTTACAACCTCTATTTTCTCTCTACTCATTTCATCTTTAAGCTTACTCTCTAATTCGTTTGCGCTTATTAGACTTGATGTTTCTATAAACATCGAAACTTCAACGACTTCTTTTTCTGAAATGGATTCGCTGAGTATTCCAAGGACACGAATTTCATGTTTTGCAAGCAAGCTTAAAGTAGAAGCAAACGCATCAGGTTTGTTAACTAAAGTTAGTGAAGTGAAGAATATTCTTCTGTTTGGATCATGGACTATTCTGGAAAGATCTAGGGGTCTTACTCCTCTCAAAATTTGGGAGGTCGCCATACCTCTGCCACCCAAATCTAAAATACTAAATGAGATAAAGTATTTAAAAAGTTTTTTTGATCTAAATTTATTTAATAAAAACACTTCCATACGCGTATAAATTTGTATGTGTATACAAATTGCATTTAGAAATTAAAAATAAGATCAATAACCATATAAAAGTCAATAACATAAAGTGACCACACTTTGTAAAAATATACAACCAATGTGTATATTTTAAATACAAACGAAGAACACTATAATAAATAAAAATGAGGTAAAAATGAAGAAAGCCACCACAAAAAAGAGCATAAGAAAAAACCAATCTGAAAGAACTTTCTAGAAGAGATCTTGTCTTTATCCCAAAACTTAGAACAGTCGCTTCACGTGAAAATAGAAAGTACAAAGTAAAGGATGCGGGCCCGGTGGGACTTTCAATCGAGGTTCTAAATTTTTGAACCCACGACAAACGGGTTAAAAGCCCGCTGCTCTACCATGCTGAGCTACGGGCCCGCGGCGGGTTTTCTCCTTGTATTATGAATTTAAATTTTTCTTAAGATGCTAACTTAAGCTTCGTACTATTACTATAAGCTTTTGAATTAGTTTAATTACTTCTTCTTGGTTAAACAAGTGAAATAGATTGAGCTATCTCCAAACGTGTTCAAGTCTAAAAACTTTCTAAGGAAAGTAATAATCGCATTTCAGTTCTATCCTTTGTATTTTCTCTTTCTATTGCTTCAAAGAACCAAATTCATAAGTTCGATGAACAAGATTTAAACTCCTACAAGCTTCTATATAGAGAGGGGGTTCCCCTTCCTCTTTAAGTTTAGTTCAAAGGTCATAAAAAAGGTAACTTGACCTAGAAAAACATTAAGTTAACGGAGCAATGAAAGAGAAAACAAGAAGCTTTAATTAGTAGAAAAAACTTTTAATATTTAAGAGTATTTGCTTAAGCAGAGAATTAATGGTTCTATTCGCACTATGCTTCGAAGTACACCAACCAAGAAGGATAAGAAAGGAATTTAGAAGTTGGAAAATCAATAAGATAAGTTTAAGCGAAGCTTTTGAAGCTTTTTTTGACTCAAAGCTAGACAAGGAAATTTTTGAAAGAGTCTACAGAAAGTGTTATATGCCAGCTACAAAAATTATTCACGACGTAATTTTAGAGTTCTCGAACAAGGAAAGACCGTTCAAAGTTTGTTACAGTTTTTCAGGTACTTTTCTCGAGCAACTTCAGGAGCTACACCCTGAGCTCTTAGATCTAATATTAGACATGATAAAAACAAATCATGTTGAGCTTCTTTCTCAGACATACTATCACTCCTTGTCAAGCATTTACATTAACGACCTCTCTGAGTTTAGGTACCAGGTTGAGGAACACAGAAAAACAATAAAAAAACTCTTTGGATATGAAACAAAGATTTTTGAAAATACGGAGCTAATATACAACAATCAGGTTGCAAGAGAAGTTGCATCTCTAGGATTCGAAGGAATAATAACTGAAGGAGCTGATAGAGTATTAAATGGAAGGTCTCCGCATTTTTTATATACTTCTTCAAAGGCAAAAATAAAAGTACTTCTAAGAGATTACAGACTATCAGACGATATAGCATTTAGGTTCTCAAACAAGTGGTGGCCAGAGTATCCTCTAACAGCCTCTAAGTATGCTCAATGGATTTCAAACATTCCAGACCCTTTTGTTTTAGTCTTTGTTGACTATGAAACCTTTGGAGAACACCACTGGCCAGAGTCAGGAATCCATGAGTTCTTGCAGGAACTTCCTTACAACATTAATCAGAAGGACAACATAATTCCATCTTTACCTAGAGAAATAGTAAATGAAGTTCCACCTTCAGGAGAAATAGACGTTGATGAGAAGAAAGATACAATTTCATGGGCAGACACAAACAGAGACCTCTCGGCTTGGCTTGGCAACGAGATGCAGGAGACTATCTTCAACGAAGTTTACTCAGAGTATAAATTTAAGTATATAATGGATGAACAGTTAACTAAGCTTTGGAGGTACCTTCAAATTAGTGATAACTACTACTATATGTATACGGGACACGGTGGACCAGCTGAAGTCCACAGATACTTTTCTGGGCCACTTGGCTTACCAGAGGAAGTTTACCTTGCCTTTTCAAACATTGTTTTTAAGTTCAAAGAATTAGTAAGAGAAAACTTGCTTCAAAAAGAAATCACTAAAAGAATTTTACTGCTTGGGTTAAACAACGAAAAAGAATTTCGTTTTAAGTTAAGCAAGGATACAGAACTTGGGATTGCTGTAAGAGGCTACTTGGACTTCCTAGACGCACTGAGAAGAGTCTCTGTTGTAAGTTTAGAGCATCACACTTACAATGCTGATTTTGAAAACTGGTTCTTACACTGCCTGAAGGACGAAGAAGTAGCAAGAGAAATATCAAAGCTCAAGAAAGAAAGAATTAGAGGCGAGAACCTGAGAAAAAAGTTGCTACACATAATAGAAAGGAAGGTAGAAAAAATAACAAGTCTTTGAAGCAAGAGCAATTAATAGTTGCTTTGTAGTTCTCTGAACGAAACTCTAGAAGAAATTTGTTTGAATAGTTTTCATGAATATGACGTTTTATAAAATTTTAGAAATAAGAATTAGCAAAAAGAAGATTTTAGTTTAGACTAAAGCTTAAAAACTCAAATGATTTATAGTTTTTGACGTAAAATTGAGCACATTAGACGAAAAGGATGAGCTTATAATTAATGCTTTGCGCCAAGACTCAAACAAACCAATTTCAAGGCTATCAAAAGAAATTGGAATACCAAGAGCAACACTGCAAGACAGAATAAACAAGTTAGTAAAACAGGGAGTAATAAAAAAATTTACGATCATTCCAGATTTTGGAAAACTAGGCAGACCTGTAACTGCGTTTGTAATGGTATCATTTCATCCTTTGCCTGAAGTATCTCAGAGAGAGTTAGCAAGACAAATCGCAATGCTTCCAGAAGTCGAAGAGGTACACCTAATTTCTGGTGAGTGGGATATTCTAGTAAAGATTAGAGTTAAAGATGTGGAGTCTGCTGGCTCTTTTGTTATTGACAAGATAAGGTCTATGAAAGGTGTAGAAAAAACAGAAACGTGTGTAAGTTTTGAATGTGTGAAAGAGGGTTTATGAAGCTAAGTTAAGTCGCCGCACGTACAAAAAGCTTCGTGTAGGAGGCTGTAGAGCTCATCAAGACCATCCTTACTTAGGGCAGAAGTAAAAACCATCCGTTGAACCCAAGGTATCTTCGCTATCAGACTAACTAGTTCAGAAGAAACGTCTTTGAGTGCACCTACGTCTTCTTTTTCAATTTCCTTTGCTAAAAAATCAGGTTCAGAAACTAACTTAGAAACAAAACTCTTGTCAACTAGATCGCTTTTGCTGACGACCAATACTAATGGTACACCCATCCTTAGCTTTGTAATTACTGAAAGCAACAGGGCAGCTGCTAAACCAGAGGGAGAATTTAAGAGCCAAGGATCTACTAGAAATACGCCAACGGTGCTCCTAAGTTTTTTTAATCTGTTTAAAATAAAAGGGCCCGAAGGATGAAAAACAAAAACCTCCATTTGCCCAGGAGTATCGTAAATTATGACGTCAGCATCCTCTTGTACTTTTAGCAGCTCGTTCTCAACTTCGTCGAACCTTCTCTGAATTATTTCCATCGCTTTTAAGGTGGCTCCGTTAGGACCCAAGTTTTCCTTAAGCATGAGGTCCCTAACAGAGACTATTCTTCGAACGTCGTAACTAGGAGTATAAGTTATGCCTTCGGCTCCAGGGTCAAGGTTTATGGCTTTAACTGAAAAACCATACTTTTCCTTAAGCCACTGCTGAAGAGCACTCGTGAGGCTTGTTTTTCCGCTGCCTGCAGTACCAAGCAAAACTACCTGCAATTTTTAGCTAAACTGAAGGCAAACGAGAGACTATAAAAAGCTTCGGGATAAAAACTTAAGAAAGCTATGTTAAGCAACTTGCCTGATAAGTTGCAGAAAGAAAGCGTAGTCGAGAAAGTGCAGGAGCTAGCAAAGAGAAGAGGTTTCTTCTGGCAGTCTGCAGAAGTTTACTCCCCAGTAGGAGGTTTTTGGAACTACGGACCCCTGGGATTAGTTTTAAAGAATAAGATCATAAGCAGCTGGAGAAAATGGTTCGTAAAAGATGAAAACGCCTATGAAATAGAAACTTCTAACATACTGCCGGAGATTGTTTGGGTAGCCAGTGGGCATGTAGAAAACTTTGTTGATAAAATAGTTGAGTGCAAGAAGTGCAAATCAAAGTTCAGGGCAGACCACCTAATTGAAGATGCTTTAGGAGAAAAAGAAAAGCTTGAAGGAAAAACTACCGAGGAGCTGACAAAGATAATAAAAGAAAACAAAATAAAATGTCCAAAATGTGGAGGAGAACTTTCAGAAGTAAGAACCTTCAACCTTATGTTTCCAATATACGTAGGAGCATACGAAGAAACAAAGTGCTACCTAAGACCAGAAACAACTCAAGCTTCTGTTTTAGACTTTATGCAAGTTTATAGAACACAGAGAGGAAAGCTACCTCTAAAGGTTGCTCAGGTAGGAAAAGCATTCAGAAATGAGATATCACCAAGGCAGATATTTATGAGAATGAGAGAGTTTACTATGGCAGAACTCCAGGTTTTTTTCAACCCAGAAGAAACAAAATATGAGGACTTTAAGAGTTTGAGTAACTACGAGGTAAACCTCCTACCTGCGGAGTTGAGGCTAAAGGGAGAAGAAAAATTTGTTAGCATAAGTGTTTCTGAAGCTCTAGAGAAAGGGTGGATTCCAAACGAACTAATAGCATACTACATAGCTAAAGTTTTTGCCTTCTTTGTAGAGGAATTGGAATTCAGAAGAGACTATGTTAGATACAAAGAACTTTTACCAGAAGAGAGAGCACATTATGCTAAAGTCCACTGGGATCTTGAAGTATACTCTGAGGATTTTGGGTGGCAAGAGTGTGTAAACAACGCATGGAGATCAGACTACGATCTTTCAAGACACCAAAAATTTTCTAAACAGAATTTTTCGGTCTTTGAAAATGGTAAGCGTATACTACCCCATCTCTACGAGCCAAGTTTTGGAATTGATAGGATCTTTTTGCTTATGCTAGTTAATTCATTCAGAGAAGATAAAGAGAGAACTTGGCTCCAAATAAAGAGAAAGTTTGCGCCATACGAAGTAGGAGTTTTTCCACTCGTTTCGAAAGACGAACTAAAAAACAAGGCAAGAGAAGTGTACATGTTGCTAAAGAATGACTTTAATGCATTTTACGATGAATCAGATTCAATAGGCAGAAGATACAGAAGGGCTGATGAAATTGGAATTCCAGCGTGTGTAACTGTGGACTTTCAAACTCTTGAAGACAACAGTGTTACTGTAAGAGACCGAGACACCATGCAACAGATAAGAACAAAAACATCAGATTTGACGAATGTTCTGAAAAAGTTTCTGAACGGCGCAGGTCTTGAAACTTTAGCTTAACAGATAACGATTTCTAGGATTTTTGGCTCTGAAGGATTTGCATCGTTCATTAAGCTCAAAGACAGCGGAGAAGTTTTAGGAAGTATTCTAAGTTTATACGTTGAAAAGGAGTAAGGCTTTGAAGCTAGGTTTTCAGAAGATAAAGTTTGCTGTGAATTATTTGAAAGTGCGGAGGGTGGGATTTGAACCCACGAACCCCTGCGGGATGAGGGCCTGAGCCTCACGCCGTTGACCTGGCTTGGCAACCTCCGCGATTCGCTACTTCAATCTTACTTTACTTAAAAAGGTATTAAAAACTTACTCGTTGAGAACTGTTTAGCATAAGGCTACTTATGCGTTTATTCACCTTTCATAATTTTGTATGAAAATACTTTAAGGAACATTAATAACAAAAAAGAGGCTTGTTATCGTGAGTACATTCCTAGAAATTGTTACGATTTCTTTCTCTTTTGAAATATGTGTTAATGAACTTACATGCGAAGCTTACTTCCCCCAGAATCCATACAGTAAGAGAAATTATGTCTGTGAAAATTTCGCGGGGCCATAAAACACAACCATAAACGTAGACTGAAATAGAAATAAAAAGAAATAAAAGGAGCATAGGCAAAATGACTTCGTTCCTAACGTTGAACTGAACACTTAGTACTGCAATAAGGTATGCGATAGAAGCACTCATTAACGATCCAGCTAGGAATAAAACACCAATGCTTAACCCTGAAAAGTAAAGGTCAGCGCCAATTAGTACCACAATTATTCCAGTAAATACTAACCACCATGATAACTTAAAAATTGTTGGTTGTTCCGATGTTTGATCCTTTGACATACTCTCAACCTCGCACCTAGGTAACTAATTTATATCTTTTTTTAATTTTAAACATTTTTTCGAGTCTCTACTTGAAGCAACTTTAAGTTTCTATGCGCTAGCAATGATAAAATAAAGCCTACCGATAAAACAATTAGTGAAATGGAAAAAAGGTCCTTTTCAAATCCAAAAAATGTTACTATAATTTCTCCACCGATCGTCGTGGTTCCTAAGTTTCTTACTAGAAAGTAATATTCTTTTCTAGTAGGTATTTCTAGCTCTATTAAGCTATTTCTTAAGTTTTTATACTCCATTGAAGTAGAGAACTTTTGCCCATTTAGAAAGAGAGTATACTCTGAGCTATCTAATATTAACAAGTCTACTTCAGCGTCTGTGTGCAACCATATTTTGCAACTCCGTGGAGATAATGTTGTAGGTGGGAGTATGAGTATTGTTGTATTTTTAGGAACTCCAAACTGCGAAGAAGTAGTAAATGTGGAAAGACCACGTATTGCAGTTAGTAAAATGAGTCCAATACCAACAAAGAGCATTACTGTCCCCATATAACGAAGTTTTGAAGTTTCAATCAAGTTCCAACAACCTCGTAAAGAAAACAAAGGAAAAAATTAACAAAAACAAAGGTAAACCAATGTGAACCATTACAATAGGAAGCGCAGTTGCCATCTTTACGCTATTTCCTAGAATAAGATATAAAAATACTTCCTCAATGGAAAATGGGGACCCACTAATAAGCAAGTAGTAGCTTTCTAAAAAGTACGTGGATAGAGATACCATTACTGAAGCAATCGTATTACGTAGCGTTATTCCTATAAATACACTCACAATAGCGTATAGAAAAGATATTGCCACTTGAACAAAAGTTACAAGAAAAACAAAATACAGAAACACCGATCCAAAAGCTAACCATGAGGAAAACATTACTAGTAGCAGATCTATTATTGTAATTACTAGAAAATTTGCTAAAAATTTGGTAGCGAAAATTACAGATTTCTTTAATGGATTCGAAAATTCATCTTTCATTACGCCTTGTTCAACATCTTTGCAAAAAGAATTAGTAAAAGTGATTGCAACCCATAAATAAAGAAGAGTGGCCCTTAGTCCCGATGAAAACCTCAAAAGACTTATGATTGAAGGAGGTTCCATCAGTACAGTTGGAATGTTTGTAAACAATATTAACGAAAGTAACACGAAGCCAAGATATTTTGCAGACCATTTTCTTTCTAATTCAAAGACTATAGTCTCAACTATCTGCCCTTTCATTGCTTAGATCACCTTTAGTTCTTAAAGATTTAATAAACACGTTTTCTAAGTTTCGGTTAGCTTGATGAAAATCTATTAATTCCCCACCTACCTGTTGCATAAATTCAGGTACTTTTTGCCGTATTAGAGCAATATTCCCGCTTATGTATATTTTGTCACCTTCCATAAATGCTCTAAGTCCGTTAGTGTTGCTAATCTTATCCAAAAGTTCTTGTGGCTTATTGGTCTTTGCAACATAAATTTTAGGAGCATATTTATCTAACAAATCTTCTATAAACCCATACTCTATAGTCCTTCCCTTGTATATTAAACAAACCCATGAACAAACTTTTTGGAGCTCAGGTAAAACATGACTTGATATAAGAAAATTAATTTTCATTTCTTTATTCATTCTTTTTATTATCTTCAATATTCTTATTCTTCCTATTGGATCCAAGTTAGCAGAAGGTTCATCCATTATAACTAGTTCAGGACTACCAAGTATAGCTTTTGCAATTCCGACGCGTTTTTTCATTCCTGCTGAAAGATTTATAATCTTCATTTCAGATACTTTAAGTAATCCTACTTGACGCATTACTCTAGTCACTTCTTCATTTTTTACACCCCTCAAGTTGGCAATGTGCTTCAAGTAACGTAAGCATGTGACTTCTTGGGGATATGTATTTTCTTCAAATACTACCCCAACCCTCTTCATTAACTTATGTCTTTGCGACCAAGGATCAAGCTCAAAAACGCTTATCTTTCCAGAATCTGGTTTAATCAGCCCAATTAACATGTTAATAAGAGTTGTCTTACCGGCGCCATTCGGACCAATAAGGCCAGAGATTCCCTCTGGAAATTCCACAGAAAAATTGCTAAGAGCTTTTATTGATCCAAATGATTTTGATGCACTTTCTACCCTTATCATCTTTTTATCTTTGAACTCTTTTCTTAAGCAACAAGTATACTGCGCCAGAAGTAACTACGACAATAATGATTGGAACTGACAATAACGATATAAGAAGCGAAAAACTTGGTGGCCCAAGGTTGATGTTAGTATAAGTCAAGCTTACTTCTTCGCCTGTGTAATCCATTATACCAAAAGCAGAAAGAAGAGCATCTCCTGAAATATTACCTCTTATAAGAACGAAAACGTCTGAGTCATAGTAATTCGTTCTACATTCGAAGTGCTCAACTGATTGGCGCTCAACAGGTCCAATTCTTTCACTAGCAAAAAGGCCTCTATACCTTGGTGAAGTACCAACTGACAGAGAAAGAGTATCTTGAAGATTTATAGGGTTAATTAACGAAAACAACGAATCTTTTCCTATCCGTATAGGCACTGGCGAGCTAGCAACTTCAGCAAAAACGGTATTGTTTCCATCCCCAACAAATGCATACATATCCCCTACTTTACATGGCAATATAAAAATCATTGTCTTTCCAAGGAGAGTCCCATTAAGGAAAAAAACATCGCGCGTCTTAAAATTTACTAAGAGTTTTTTACTAAAAACATGCGGTCCGATTTTTAATGACATGTTGAGAAGACCCATAGAATCGTTCATTACATTCAGTACAACAACAGATAAAGAAAACGGTACGGATTCATTAAACCAAAGATCCACCATGTATTCGTTTGAGATTTCAGACTCATTAAAAGGAAACTTTGAGCTCGCAAGCAAATTTTTAGGAATCATCGATCCATAATAAAAGGTACACACTTCCATTGTTCCTTCGTATTCTAGCTTGGCACCGTCTCTTATCCAAGGGAGAGGTTGCGAGACTACCAATAAATAGAAAGAATTACCTAACAGCAAAAAAAATAAAATAAGCAGTAGAAAACCTTTTTTAATTCTACTGAGAATTACGGCACTACTTAAGCTCATGGCGCGACTTGAGCAGAACAGCTATAACTAATGGGTTGAGGATAGCCAGCTAAGTAAGCCACTATCTGAACCCCTGTATAAACAGAAGTGGCCTGAGATACAGGAGTAGAATAAGACCAACTTCCCCCAGAAGAGTCTTGCCTTATATCCCTTGTAAAGTCGTAACCTTTTGACCTTACTTCCATAGTTAGTTGAGCACAAACACCCCAAGGTGCAACATATCCCCATCCCCAATGGAAAGCGTAATCGAAGTAGTTTCCCGTATTGTCATACCTTCCTTTTGCGGTACACTCGATAGAAGAGCTACCATAAGAGTTACTGCCTCTAGCTTCTTTCCAGGTACCAGGTGTGCCCGATCCGATCACAAAGCTAGCGCTTATAAGTCCAAATAGTAGGAATATTGTCATAAATATTTTCCCATTTTCTACTACTTCTCTCATTTCTTTTTCACCAAGCATATTATTCATTAACTAGTTTATATCTTTTTTTTAATTTTTAAAACATTTTCTCTGTTCTAGAGTTTAGAACAGCTTGTCTTCATTTCTACTAAAACATTTGGACATTAAATATTTGCGGCACAAAACCAAAATTTAACCAGATTATACCTATATTAACCTAGAGTGAAGAAGAGAATGGGTCATCGACCATTATTTTATTACTAACCGTAGTCCAGAGTAAATTTATGTTAGCCTTAAACTTGCTTAATTATTAAAGGAAAATAAATTAAAGCCTAAGCGTTAGAAAGAGAATATTCGCGAAATTTTTATTACTGGTAACCTTTTCTATTCATTGAATTAACTTACTTTAACTTATTAGTTCACTAGCAAACATCAAGCAGAGAAGACTATAATTTGGAAGAAGCATACGTTATAGTTTTGTTCGCTTATAATTGGCTTTTTTACTAAAACAGACTTATCGCATTAGGCCCAGCTTTAAAATAGGTGAGTTTATAATAAAAATCAAGGTCGACGTTTTTGTATGTTAAACAAAACTTAGAAGAGCTAACTTGGTTTACTTTTCGATAATTCCTTCTTCGACAAGAAATTTATACAGTTCATCTTCACTAGAAAATATTTTGGTAGAATAATACTTGAAGAAAGGACTTTCTGGACCTTCAAACACTACATAAATGTTCTTATTGTTCGAAAAACCATAGGCCATTTCGGATAAAACGCCAGGAGACATTACGGGTGAAAAATAATAAACAATTATAAAGTCACTCTGGTCTATCAGTTGATAATCCCTTGAAACAATCTGTTCATTGACATCTTTTTCAATTTCCTTTATCTCATCCAAAGAAAAACTTACACTAGAGCCATCCTTCTCAAAGCTTACAATGTTATTTTTTGAGCTATCTGAAGGAATTAATCTAAGTATGTCTGAATCTTCTACATCGTTAGGATCAAAAACTATTAAGCCTGCTTCCCTAAGCTTGTCTCTAAAAATATTCTTTTGTTCTATTTTTGATGGATCCATTCCTGTATGCGTTATAGGATAGCTAAGGTATGCCTTTTTACTGTTAGGGTAAAAAAATAGTCTAAATAAAGATTCAGGAGGTGTTGCAAACGGAACTATGAAGAAAGGCTTACCCTGGAAATCTGCGATAGATTTTGTTAAAATGGTTTCTTCATCTCGCCAAACAATGATATCTTTCAATGAAAGCCTTCCTCTCCAAGCTTTAGAAGACTCTAGCCTCAACTTTATTGAAGGCAAAGAATCAACTATTGTTATATACATATCAGGATTTAATTCTCTAAGGTAGTTAAAATCGAAAGCTTGAATCAAAAATTTTCTCCACCTAAAGCAAGCGTGTGTTGCAACAACGACATCTTCATACTGCGAGCACTCGCGGATTATTTGTTCAAAAACTGTTGCCCTAAGGAAATTTAGTGCAGAAGGAGAAAGGTCAAGTATTTTGTTTTCTTTTATTTCTAATCCCAATTTTTCTGCAGCATTGAACATCATTTCACCTACGTCAAAAATCTTAATTGTTTTTTTCTTTTCTTTTGCAAACTCTGAAAATTTCTTAATTAATTCGACTCTTCCACTACCACTTATTCCCGTAACAACGACTCTCAACTAAGAACACCGTGTTAAAGTAATAATAATTAAAAGGCCTTTAAATAAACTTTTCAAAAGCACTGATAGTGATACGTGATGAATGAAATACGGATGCAACCCTTTAACAAGGTTTGAGATAGAGATAATATTAAGTGATCCAATAGTAAGATTCACAAATTCCACACAGAAAGAGAAGAAATAGAAAGAGAGGAGCCTATGCGGTTGCTGCTACAGAAGATAGCAACTACAGAAGATTCTGAATAACCTTTATTTCTTATTTTTTGTCCGCGACTTCTAGTACTTGTTACTATCTGCCTCAAAGCTCGACCTACTTCTAATTTCAAAAGCTTTGCGCGTTATTAAGAATGTAGTAAACCAGTAAACCCTAAATTTTCCCTTCTAAGCCCAACTCACTGATTAGCTCTTTAAGGGGTCTGGTTTTGCCATCCTCTGCTTCTTTGAGGGCGGCCCTCAGGTCTCTGACAAGCTCCTCATCCTGCATCACATCGAGCGTTTCCAGTAGCTCATCCATTAAAGTAGTTGCCTTCTTCAGCAACTCTTTCTCCTCCACTGTTAGAATTGACATATTGGCTCTTGCCCTAAAATAGAAGCACGACCTTTAAATTCTTTTCCCCTTACTCCATTATGAATTGCCTCTTTTGGCCATCTTAGCCTAACAATGACCCGCCAAATTGGATCAATAAATGTGCTTTCGATGTCCTACAGCCAACAAAATTACCTTGCTTCCTTTGATTTGGTAAAGAACCCTATAATCGCCTATCCTTAGCGAGAAAACTCCTTTCCACTCTCCACGCAAGGGTTTACCAGCATATGGATTCGTTCTTAAAACGTTCACTTCGTGGAGTATCCGTACCTGAGTCTCTTCGTTCAGCGTCCTCATCCTTTTGCTAAAGGATGAGGTAAACTCTATTTCGAATTCTTCCGACTCATGATTCATTCCTTATTATCATAGCTATTATTGTATCTCCCGCGTATTTAAATTTTTTCTTAGAGCTAAAGATATCTTCTATAAATTTGCGCTAAAGCATTATAAACATAGTAAACTTAGTATTTTTTCAAGTTACTTAAATTGTATACAAGGGAAATACATTTAATACATATATTTTTTAATTTAAAACCAAAATTAAACCCAAAAAATATACCAAAAATATTAGGAGAGAATTTTTGACTTCTTATAATGTTTCTCCTTTGTATTAAAAGAATTTATCCTGACACCAAGCAATTAAACATCTTTTGGCATGTTTCAGTGCTTGCTTATGATAAAGTAAGAGAAGAAGTGGAGAAGGTGAGAAGAGGATTGTTTTCAGCAGAAGATGAAAGAGATAAGAAGATTATACTAGATTGCAAGGGTAGCGATCTT